>Ga0210404_10000954_pt1 | contig 13143 bp, 14 predicted proteins | sample IncBWH28MmetaG_FD_155455 | JGI IMG/M metagenome (GOLD analysis project Ga0210404, IMG submission 155455) | Forest soil microbial communities from Barre Woods Harvard Forest LTER site, Petersham, Massachusetts, United States - Inc-BW-H-28-M | ecosystem: Environmental > Terrestrial > Soil >... | reverse complement strand
CGCGAGTACCAGTGAACTAGCCAGCATCGACCAATTGATCAAATCCGGAAAAACGGAAGAGGCCATCGCCCAATTGCAACAGTTGACCGCGCGTGAGCCCAACCTCGCTCCCGCGCAAGCCATGCTCGCCAGCTTGTATATCGAGAAGAGCCGCTATCCAGAAGCCATCGCCGCCATGGAAAAGGCCTGCGAAGCCGAACCCGGGAACGTCACCTATCAGAGGAAACTCGGCGGCGCTTACATAGGGCTCGGCGAGTACGATCAGGCGATCAAGTTCTACCAGAAACTCAGCACTCAAAACCCAAGAGATTCACACGCCTATCTCGGTCTCGGTGTCGCCTACCTAGGAAAACGCCAATATGAAGCCGCCATCGCCTCATTCCAGCGGGCACTCGCCCTGGATCCCAAGTCACCCCAGGCGCAGCGATTTCTAGCGGAGGCCCAGCTCCGCGCCGGCCATTTCGCCGACGCTCAGCAAACCTACCGTCGCATCCTCACCCAAAATCCCAATGACACCCAAGCCAAAGCTGGCCTGGCCCTCGCCACCCGTCAACTCCACTAGGCCGCGTTTCTTCCAACAGTCCAGGCTCTCAAGCTCTTGTGATTCCACGCGCCAGCTGAATTCCCAAAATGGACTGCTTCTCTAGCCCCCTCACTTTCTCCCAAAACGTCCTCTTTCGGACAGTAATGAAACTCACAAAATCCGATACTGACGTCTCGCAGCCCTTCGAAGGAGACTCATGTTCAAGACAGCAAGCATCACCCTGGCAGTCGTAATGACGCTTGGCGCATCCGCGCAAGCGCAGGCCCAGACACAAGTGCCGGCAGATTCCGGCAATCCCGCGCCGGCTTTCCGCTTCAATGTGATAAGCCGCACCACCCGCGCAGTGAGCTATAGACACCGCAGCGGCGCCACCAAGATCAATTTTCAAGGCACCGATTTGATGCCCGCCGCCGCAGGCGAGGCCAAGGTCGAAAGCAAGCGCGGCGCTCTCGAAATTGAGGTCGAATTCTTCGGACTCGACCGCCCCACCAGCTTCGGCAACGAATATCTGACGTATGTCTTGTGGGCTATTTCGCCCGAAGGTCGTCCCGTCAACATCGGCGAAGTCCTGGTAGGCGATAATCACCGCAGTAAGCTGGACGTGACCACCGACCTCCAGGCTTTCGCCATGATCGTAACTGCGGAGCCTTACTACGCCGTTCGCCGCCCGAGCAACCTGGTCGTTCTTGAAAACTCCATTCGCTCGGATACCGTCGGCGCTACCGAAGTCGTTGAGGCCAAGTTTGAACTCATCGATCGCGGCGGCTACATTCCTACCGGCTACAAATTCGATCCCGTCATCCTGAACGCCAAATTGCCGCTCGAATTCTTTGAAGCCCGCAATGCCCTGCGTATCGCAAAATCCGCCGGCGCCGAACGCTACGCCACCGCCAGCTACGAAAAGGCTGTTAACCAGATGAATGAAGCCGACGCGCTCGCCACCGGCAAGCATGAAAACAAGAAATCACTCATTGCCTTGTCGCGCGAAACCGTGCAAACCGCCGAAGACGCTCGTGAAATCGCCATGAAGCACATCGATGAAGAGCGTACCGAAGCCGAGCGCCGCGCCGGTTCTCATCGTGAAGCCGCCGCCGAGAATCGTGCCAATGCCGAATCCGCACGCCGCGTTGATGCTGAAGCTGCTACCGCCGACGCCCTCCACGAGCGCAGGGAAGCCGACCGCAAAAACCTCGACGCCCAGGCCGCTGCCCAGCAAGCTGCTGGCGCCCAAGCCGACGCCGAAAGAGATCGCCGCGAGGCACAAGAAAAACAGCGCGCCGCCGAAGCCGATTCCGACCGCAATCGCGCCGCTGCCGCCTCCTCCGACGCCCAGCTTCAACAAGCCGTGCGTGACCGCGAAGAACTTCGCGCTCGTCTCCTCCAGCAATTTAACCTGATCCTGGAAACTCGCGACACCGCCCGCGGCCTCGTCGTCAATATGTCCGATGTGCTCTTTGACTCCGGCAAATTTACGCTCCGCCCGCTGGCCCGTGAGAAACTCGCCAAAATCTCCGGCATCGTCCTCGCCTACCCGTCGCTCAATCTGGCCATCGAAGGCAACACCGATAGCGTCGGCACCGAATCCTTCAACCAGGATCTTTCGGAAAAGCGCGCGCAAGGCGTCCGCAGCTACCTTACCCAGCAGGGTATCCCTGAAGGTTCAACCACCGCCACCGGCTTCGGAAAGTCTCGCCCCATCGCCTCCAATGACACTTCCGAAGGCCGCCAGCAAAACCGCCGCGTCGAGTTAATCGTCTCCGGCGAAGTCATCGGTACCAAAATCATCTCCCTTTCCGTGCAGCCCGTCGCTGCCGTAACGTCTCCGCAGTAGTCCTACCCCACACAGAAAGAGCCGGCTCCCCCCGAGCCGGCTCTTTTTTTGCGCCTACATGCAAAACGAATCAAGCCGTCGGCGCGGTTAGCCTGGCGCCGCCTTCCAGCCTCTTGGTTCTAATCGTGCGTTTACGACTGTTGTTCCCCGGAACAGCATCCCGCATCCGTGGCCTTCCCCGGCTGCACATTGTCCGCCGTCGCGTCCACCTTGTACCCGGCGTCATATTTGTCGTGGTGCCGCACCCACGCCATACCATGCTTCAACCCCTCTTCGTCCCTCCCTTTCGGCGTAATATCCAGCCAGTTGTACGCTCCGATCAGGATGTCCAGCCCGCGTGAGTAGCTCGAATATGTGTGGAAAATATTCCCCGCCGCATCTTTGTAAAACACGCTCGTCCCCGGCCGCTCATCGCTGGGGAATTGCTGCACCGTGTAGTTGTAATAGGCCTCGCCTTTCGCCAGCTCTTCCTTGCTCGCCGACACCTGATAGTCGTAGTTGAAATCCGTCTCGTTCGACGACACCCAGTGGAAGCGCCAGCCCATTCGCTTTTTGAACGCCTCGATCTGCTTCAGCGGTGCCCGCGATACCACTACCAGCCGCACGTCCCGCGCCGCCAGATGCACCACGCTCCCGTCAATGTGATCCGAAATGAACGAACAGCTCGGGCACCCTTCCTTCCACTCCGGCCCCATCATGAAGTGATACACAATCAGCTGGCTCCGGCCGCCAAACAAATCCGCCAATGTCTCTTTGCCATTCGGCCCGTCGAACACATACGGCTTCGTTATCTTTTCCCAGGGCATATCCCGCCTCAGCCGGCTGACTTCGTCCCGCAACCGCGTAAACTCCTTCTCCTTCTTCAACAGCTCCTTGCGCGCCGCAACCCATTCTGCCGGCGACACCACTCTCGACTGTTCCGTCGCTCTCGTTGCCATGTCTCATTCTCCTTTCTATTCTCCACTCACGCAAAAACGATAAACCACCTGGGAATTCCTCGGAAAACGCTTGGCTCATGCGGGAGCCAGCACTTTGCCCACTCCCGCATTCACCAGCAGCAGGTCAAAAACAATGCGCTTCGCGCCTGGACTCTAGCCGCCCGCGGCCTGTGCTTTGGGGGTCTGGTTTGCCGCCGGCTGCATTTGCGCCATCATCTTGCGCATGGCTGCGTTAGACCCGGGATTGTGCTTCTCGCGCCAAACCTCCAGCCGCTTGCACTGTTCCTCAAGGTTGCTCAGGAACTTCGGGCTGCTGAACGTCGTCCGCCATCCTCCGATCACCGGCTTTACCAGTTCAAAAACCGCCCATTGCTCCCCGCTGTTTTCGAAGAAGAAGTCTTCATTGATCAGCCCGCGGTTCACGATGCTTGCCACCATCTCCCAGTAAGTGAGCACCATCCGCATGTAGGTGTTTCCCTGACTGCCGGGAGGGCACACGCGCATCAAGTCCTCCTCGCTCTTCACGTGAAAATTGGCAAAGAACCAGTCCCGCGCTTCTCTCAGTCGTGGCTCACGCCTCTCTTCATACAGCCGCAGCATCAAATTGACTTGTTCGTTCGTTACTTCTCCCATGGTTCCTCCTTAGGATTCTGCTTCTGAAATGACTTCTTCACTCCAAACTTTATGCCCAGCTTGTTCATCACCACCGCCGCCAATCCCCCCGTCGACATCACGCCCGCAATCATCATCGCCGCGCTCGCTACACAGGCTGGACACATGACAGCTCTCCTCTCACGCCACCCGCGCCCTCGCTCGATGCGCCTGGGCTCAGTGCGCCCTTGCTCCCATCGATTGACCTGCTTCTGCCCGCTTCCGGACGCCCTCATTGATATGCTTCCAGCCCCCCGTTACTCCTTTTCGGTGGTCCTCCAGAATCAGTCCGAGCGCCGTGTGATGAAACGTGATCAGTGTTCCGCCGTTTTTCTCGCTCAAGCGGTACTGCACGTTCGACACCGCCGGATACGACATGAACAACGGTCCGGTAATCTCCAGCAGCGTCGGCCGCTTGATCGCCTGCACCACTCCCCAGAAGTGGCCGTTATTGTCGCCCAGGTCGCGATACCACCGCCCGCCCGGCCACGCCTCCAGCCTCATTGGCATCGGCGAGCTCTCGGAAGTTTCGTTGTGCGGCCCCAGTTGCTCCAGCAGCGCCGCAAACGTTGCCTCCAGCGAGGCGCGCACGTGAATTTCCTCCGTGATGCCCAGCGTCAAATCCTCAATTCTTGTTGCTGTCGTGATCATTTTTCCTCCGTGGAATGAAGTTCATGCCCGAATCGTTTGACGGATTGTTCTTCTCCTCGGCTCGCTCTTTGATCCGGCTCAATTGGTGACGCCAGAATCGCTCGAATGTTTCCGTCCACTCGTGAAGCGGGCGGATCGCCTCCGCATTCGTTCGGTAGAGCATCTTCCGCCCGTCCCGCCGCACGTTGACGAGTCCCACTTCCCGCAGCACCCGCAGATGCTTCGAGACCGACGGTTGCTCCATCTCCAGCGCATCCACAATATCCCCAACCGGCCGCTCCTGCAGCGCCAGATAGTTCAAGATCTCCCGCCGCCGCGGCTCCGCTACCGCATTGAACGCGTCCGAAGTTGTCGCTGCTCGTGCCATGCCCGTACATTACATACCGATATGGGCATATGTCAAGTACTTTTTTCTGCCCCTCCCGCCCGCCTCCCTGGCCCCAAAAATAATTCCATATATTCCTTGACACGACTATTCCTCTTGAGGCATATTCGTCATCGCCGTGCTCTCCACCTTCCGCGCCCTCGCCGAGCCCAACCGCCTCCACATCGTTGAACTCTTACTCCACGGCCCTCGCCCTGTCGGCGACCTCGTCCTTCGCCTCCGCCTGCGCCAGCCCCAGGTTTCCAAGCACCTCCGCGTCCTCAGCAAAGCCGGCCTCGTCGGCGTTCGCCGCGACGCCCAGCGCCGCATCTACGCCTTGCGCCCTGCCCCGCTCCAGCAACTGGAACTCTGGCTCGAAAAGTATCGCCAGCTCTGGGAGACTAACTTCCAGCGCCTCGATTCCCTGCTCGACGAACTAAAAACCGCCGAGCCCAATCCCAACCCAAAAAAACGCACGCGTTCGAAGCCAGACCGCGTTCGAATCATTAAAGGAGATCAGCCATGACGACTAGTCCCGCACCAAAACCAACCTTGGAAGTCGCCGCGCGTGGGGACCGCGAAATCCTAATGACGCGCGTCTTCAACGCCCCCGCCCACCTAGTCTTCGACGCCTTGACCAAGCCCGAACTTGTCCAGCGCTGGCTCCTCGGCCCCGACGGCTGGACCATGCCCGTTTGTGAAATTGATTTGAAGGTTGGCGGCGCCTACCGCTACGTCTGGCAGCGCACCTCGAATGGAAAGCAAATGGGCTCGCGTGGCGTCTTCCGTGAGATCGTCGTGCCGCACCGCCTCGTCTTCACCGAACTCTTCGATGAAGCCTGGTACCACGGTGAGTGCCTGATCACTAGCACGCTGTCCGAGCAGGCTGGCAAAACCACGCTCACCAGCACCATGCAATACGCCTCGCAAGAAACTCGCGACGCCGTCCTCAAGTCCGGCATGGAGAGCGGTGTTGCCGTAAGCTACGACCGCCTTGCATCCATTGTGGAGAAAGCATGAGCCAGAACTCTCGGAAAAGCATTTGGGCTGTCAGAAACCCTGCAAGTGTTGTGTTTCGTAGCTGCTGGTTGGGAAACCAAGCAAGACTGTCTTTCCGTGCTTATTTCCGCCGGAAGGAGCCCACAATACTGCCAATCTACTCGCGCGACTGAGCGCACCCGAACAGCCAATAGTCAGATCGCGCTTTGGGGGCTTCTCGAACGAGGGGCCCCTCCTCATCCGAGTGATCCTAGTGGCTAGAGGCTAATCAAAACACAGACACCCCACACTTAGGTCCGACGTGTGGGGCGCCTGCAAGCAAAGGCAAACGTGAACTTAGCGACGCGCCATTTTCTGCGCCATGTGCATGATGAGCTTGCGGTCATTCTCTTCCGCCTTGCCCAGCACACGGCACAGCTTGCTCAGAAAGCGTGCATCCTTGCCGGAACTACCCCAAGCGATATCCGCGGACGACTTCCGCTTGAGTAGATTCGGCAGCTTCGGCGGCTCCTCGCCGTCGTAGAAGAGTTGATAGAGTGGGACCTCGAGAGCGCGCGCCATTTTCTCCAGCGTTTCGATGGCCGGAACAGTATGGCCGTTTTCAACGCGGGAGATATAGCACCGCAGCAAGCCGGTGCGCTTTTCGATGTCACCTTGGGAGAGTTGTTTGGCCTCGCGCATTTCGCGGAGGCGGTCGCCAATAATCATAGGGGGATTATTTCACTGAGGCGTGTAGAAGGCAAGCAGGTAACTTCTATGTACCTTTGTCTCCTCTTGGAGACCATCCATCCTTTCCCTTTTGGGAAACGCTCTCAAAGACAGCCGGGCGGGTGCCGCACCTTTGGAATTTGGTCTATCAAAGGACGCGGTTTTCGACTTCGTTTTTTTCCCTGTCTGTCACCCACACTCAGCGGTGGCTGGCAAGCACAAAAATCAAGGCAAGAAGCCCTCACACGGAAGGGGCGTAGGGGCACCCTGCCATTCCACGGGCCGCCCCTCACGCCAATTATTGCTACGTCACCATCAAAATGTAAATGACAGCACTAACAACAAGGATCCCTTGTCCCGCGTCTCAAATCGTACGGGAAGGGGCTGGCCCCCAGGTCCAAGTGGAGCAGGCTTGTTGGGCACGAATTCGTCTCCAAGTGTCTTGGCAGACGGAATGGAAGCGTATCCGAGTCCTAGCCCGAACCCCTTTCTCCCGCTGGGGTCAGACCCGAGTTTCCAGTCGATCATGCCTCCCGCCCCCACTGCCGAGATGATCTGATTATTGCCGCCAGGTTGCACCGCAGCGAATGGACCGAATCCTGTCAGCCCACTCTTGCTTTTCCACGGAAGGTAATGCATCTCGAGCATGAATCCAGGGGTCGTATTTGCTCGCGTATTAACGCGCACGATTCCATTCGCATCGACCGAAGCATCATTGATGATGGGAGGATTCAGAATGTTCCACTGGAGAGAGAGCGCCACTCCAAATCCAAGGTTCTGCAAGGTGCTCTGTGCCCCGGCGCTCGTAGTCGGCAAAGCGGCGGCGTCCGCGACTGTGAAACTCCACACTACCACGTTAGCCGCCGGCGTTTGGCCAGTGGCGTTGTGCGCAGTCACTGACCAGTAGTATCTTGTCCCGCCGATGAGCGTAATGTTTGGCGCAATCGAAAGTGCTGTCTTATTCGTTGCCATCGACGGCGGCGGATTCGACGTGCCGAAATTAATGTCATAGCTCGTGGCGTCGCTGGCCGCCGTCCAGGAAAGATTGGTGTCAGCCTTAACCCCGGTCGCGTTGTTTGCGGGCTGGGGTGCGGTAGCCGCACCTGGCACCGGAGGTGCTTGCGCCATGAGGACCGCAGGGAACCCAAAGAATTGAAGCATAACGATCCATCGGTAGAGCCGGGTCAACATCACTTTTATCCTCCTCGTCAGAAATGGTCGGAATGGGACAACTCTGCCGTACCTTACAGGGACTATGGCTGATGCGATACGTCTATATGGAAGGACGTGACGTAAGATATACTCATCGGCGAGGGTGTGTCCGGCGCTCCCGGCCCCCGTCGGGGTGTTAATTCCTTCTTTTTCTTTCTATTACCTCTAATCCCAGCTTCAGTCGCCGCACTTACGTTACACTCAGGCGATGGGAATTCTGCGGCGGCTCACACGCTGGTTGGGGACAGACGAAACCATGACTCATCTTGTTGCAGGGAATATGGCTCCGGCATTTTCACTGAAGGGCGTCGATGGAAAGGAATACTCGCTCAACAACCTGATGGAGCGCGGGCCGGTGGTGGCCGCCTTCTTCAAAATCTCGTGCCCGGTCTGCCAGTTCACGTTTCCATTCATCGAGCGGCTGTACAAACGGTATGGCGGCGATGGAGTCACGTTTCTGGGAATCTCGCAGGACGATGCGCGGGCCACCGCGAAATTCGCAAAGGAATATGGAGTCACGTTTCCGATGGTCATCGACGATGAAGACGGGTACGTGGTCTCCAACGCCTATGGTCTGACAAACGTGCCCACCATTTTTCTGATCAACACGGATGCCAGCATCAAGGTCAGCTCCAATGGGTTTGACAAGAAAGATTTGGAAACCATTGCCGCGGAGCTGGCCGAGCGCAAGAGAATAGCGCGAGCCCCGCTCTTCCGGCCCGACGAAGTAGTGCCTGCCAATAAACCCGGGTGAGGATCAAAGAACTAGGCCCGGTCGGGCCTGAACTTCTTGGAGTGCGGGGGCGACGCTCCCGCTTTTGCGGTGGAAGAACTGTCAGGTTTGAATGTTTGAACGTTAGAAGGTTTTCAGGTTTCGAGCTCAGAGTCGAGCGATTGTTTCTTGTGCTTGGGCGGCCGTTTGCGTTTGTCGGGAATGATGCGCGTGCCGGCAGGCGCCAGCCCGGAATTGCGAGCGGCGCGCCGCGCCTCTTTGCCCTTGTCGATTTTCTTTTTTCGGCGATGCTTCATGGCGTCGATTCTACGATGAGCAGAGAGAGAAGAGAAAGCCCCCACCCTGGAGAGTGAAGACGATGATGAACATTGAAGAGTGTCGGAGTTTTTATGCACGAGAGGTGAAGTTTGCGGCGAACCCGGCTACTCCGGGGTTGGTGGAGGCATTTGCGCGCGTGCCGCGCGAGAAATTCCTGGGGCCGGGGCCATGGCAGATTGGATCGGCGGAAGGACGCGCCATGTCCGCAGCGGGACTGATGCAAATGGCGTACATGTCGGTGGAAGATCCCCGGGACGTGTATCACAACGTGGTGGTGTCGCTGGACCGGGCCAAAGACATTAACAATGGCCAGCCCAGTGCCCTGGCGCGGTGGATCGATGCGCTGGCGTTGAAGGAGGGAGATCTGGTGTATCACCTGGGATGCGGAGTGGGTTATTACACGGCGATCATGGCAGAAGTAGTGGGCCCGGGCGGGAGCGTGGTGGGGCTGGAGCTGCAGCCGGAACTGGCGGAGCGCGCGAAGAAAAATCTAGCCGCTTATGCAAATGTGAAAGTGGAGGCGGGGGATGGCGCGGCGTTTGATCCCGGTGAGCGCGATGCCATGCTGGTGAATGCCGGAGTCACCCATCCGCGAACCATCTGGCTGGAGCGGCTGCGGCCAGGCGGGCGGCTGGTGGTGCCGTTTACCCTGGCGATGAATGCCACGACTGGTCAAGGTGTGATGACCAAGATCGTGCGGGAGCGTGGCGGGTATTCGACGGAGCTGGTGTCGCCGCTGGCGATTTTTTCGGGCGGGAGCATGCGCGATCCGGAGCTGGAGCCATTGATGCTGAAGGCGCTGACCTCTGGCGGGCTGCTGAAGCTGAAGTCGGTGCGTCGCGATGCACACGAGCCGTCGGAGAGTTGCGTGCTGCACGGGAAGGAAGTGTGTTTAAGTTTGGCGGATCTGGCCGCTAGCGCGAGTTCGTAAAGCAAAGTGACAGTTCCCGCCGCGGCGCGTGCCCTTGGAGAACACGGAAAAAGAGGGCGACGTAAATTCGCCGCTACCGCTACAAGGGCGGGATTGCGGGCTAGAAGGAGAATTGCACCTGTAGGTCGATTTTGCGATTGGCGGTGGAGGAGGAGAATGGGCCACCGGCCAGGCTGTTGGATTGGCCAAAGATCTTCGAGCTGAGATTGCCGATGGGATTCGAAACATTCACGTTGTTGAAAATGTTCCTCGCATTGACGCTGAAGGTCAGGTTGTAGCGATAATTTGTAGGGCCGCCGCCAAATATTCCACCACCGCGTTCCCCGGCGCCAGGTCCGCCACCGCCGTGATATCCTCCCCCGCCGCCGGGCCCGCGGCCAAAAGTACCCCCGCCGGCACCACCGGGACCGCTAGCTGCGGATTCTTTCTTTTCGCCGAAGCCAAAGGTTTTGCCGAGCCGAAGATTCAAGGTGAAGCGGCCCGGAGCCGTGGCGTCATTGATGGGAATAACGGGCTGGCCGGCGACGGTGACGGTGTTGAAGCAGCCGTAGGCCGTGTCAGCAACTCCGGTGGCACCAGTAGAACAACTACCCGGCGTTGGGCGAGTGTTGAAAGCGGCGTTGCCGTAAGAATCCTGGCCGGTGGTGATATTAAAAGGGGCGCCGGAACTGGCGATCATAAAAGGACTCAAGCGAAAACCATAAGGCAAGCCCATGGTGCCGCCGAAAAAAACGCGGTGGCGAAAGTCGAAAGAGGCGCGGCCGTAGTCCTCGGCGAGGTCGAAAGGATTCGAAGGGATGCTGGAAGCGCCGGAGGTGTCGCTGTTGGCGTAGTTCAAGGTGTAGTAGCCGAAGAGAGAAAGTTTGGTGCCCATTCGAACGCTGCTGTTGACGATCAATTGGTTCTGCTTGAAGTCGCCCGCGGATTGGAATTGATAATCAATTTCAGGGGGCGCCGGAGCCGAGGTAGCGCCGACGGGGATTTGGTTGGCGTTGATGAAATTTGTGTAGAACTGATGGTCGCCGCGGGAATGGAGATAGGTGAGGGAAAGATTGGCGGTCTTGGTGAGCTGGCGCTCGAGAGTGACGCCGGTCTGCATTGTGTAAGGAGTGCGAAGATTGGGATTCACTTTGTAGACCGTTTGCGTGGAAGAGGCGGTTGACGGAAAGAGCGGATTCGAAGGCAGCACGGCCTGATTGGGATCGAAGAATGCAGGGTTAGGGACAAGGAACTGCTGCTGAATGATTCCGTTTTGGAGTTGTTGCTGCAAAACGAGGTCGGAAGTGAAACGGTCGTAAAAAATCCCGAAGCCCAAACGCAGGACGGTTTTGGGCGATTTGTTTTTTCCATTGGCGTCGATGGCCCAAGCCAAGCCGACGCGCGGCGCAAAGTCGGCATGATCGCCGAGATTATTTTGTGTTTCGTAGCGAAGGCCGGAGCTCAAGGTGACGTTGGTCTTGATGCGCCAGTCATCCTGAAGAAAGAACGCGCCGTCCGCCCAGGTTTGGTTCGCTCTGGCGCTACCAATCGTATTGAAATTGAGCGCATAGAAACTGGCGCCGCCGCCGCTGGCAATGATGGTGGCCATGGACTGATTCTGAGCGAGTCCGGCGACAGTAATCTGGTAGGCCTGAATGCCGGAGAGCTGCGGGCATGTGCTTGGGGGACTAGGCACAGCGCAGCCGGGAGCGGTGGGATCGACGCGCGGCCCGAAAGAATACACACTGTTGAATTTTGAACTGGAAGAGTTTTCCTCACCGGTGATGCGGAGGCGGCCACCGAACTTGACGGAGTGCTTGCCGAGAGTCATATAGGTGATGTTCTGGAGTTCGTAGCGATTCTGGGTATCATTGTAAAGGCCGGCGCTGCTGCCGCCGTCGACGAAGGCGCCCTGGACCTGAATCGTGGGAGTGACGTTCAGAGGGTTCTGATTGCTGTTTTCGTGGACGAACTGGAAACGGGTTTCATTGATAGTCCGGGGACCAAGTGTTTGGGTGTCACTAAGCTGAACGGTGTGCTCGGAATTGAGGGAATTGTAGCCGACGGAGGGGAGACTGAAGGTGCCGACACCGTCGTTGGTTTCATCGTTACGCCAGTACTGGTATCGCGCGGTGAGCGTGTTTGTGGGGGTGAGCTGATAGTCGAAGCGCTGGCTAAAGTTGGTGCGCGTGCGGGGGTTGGGCACGGCGGCTGTGAACTCGGTGATTTGGAGAGTGAGGGGATCGACAAAGGGAGTGTTGACGATGGCCAGCTCGTTGAGATTGCGGCGCTCGATGTTGGTGAAGAAGGAAGCTTTTTTGCCGAGCGAACCGCCGAGATTGGCGCTGATTTGCGTGGAATCGTAGGACGGTTGTTCGGAGGAGCCGAGGAACGGATTGCGTGAGTTGAAGGCGGCGGTGTTTCCGGTGAGAGAAACCTGGCCGTGGAGCGTGTCGGTTCCAGGCTTGGTGAGAATTTCGATGCGGCCGTAGCCGAGTTTGTCGTACTCAGAGGAAAAAGGATTCTGGTTGATTCGAATCTCGCGGATGGAAGCTTTTGGGGGAAGCTGTCCGGCGGTGAATCCGTCAATGTAGATTTGGCCGCCGTTGGGACCGGCGGAAGGGCCGGCGAGGGCTTGCAGCTCGGATTGCATTTCATCGGGGTCGTCAGAGAGGGCGTCGAGGTCCTTGTCCTTCATGACCACGGTTCCGGCGTTGTTGGAGGGATCGACGTCGAGCCGGGTGGGAGAATCGTTGACTTCAACTTTCTGTTCTTCCATCTGGATGACGAGGCTGATGTTAATTTGTTGCGTCTGGCCGGGAGCAATCTGAATTCTGTCCTGAGTGAAAAGCGCGAAGTTCTTTGCAGCGGCTTTGAGGGTGTAGGCGCCGGGAGCGAGATTCTTGAATTCGTAGAAGCCGTCTTTGTTGGTGGCGGCATCGAGGGAGGCGCCGTTCGAATTGGTGAGGCGGACGGCGGCTTTGGCGATGCTGGCCCCGGAGGGATCGGTGACGGTGCCGTTGAGTGCACCGGTCTGCGTCTGGGCGCGCAACGTTGCGGCCAGGAAAAAGAGCAACGCAATAGAAAATAAGCTTAAGACAAAATTTCGCGGGGGCCGAAAACCCATCAGATCTCCTGGATGAAAACTAATCTTATTTAGACGAGCCGCCGTCACGGCGTGGCCCCTTCCCCACCGGGTGCGCCGCTCATGGTCCAGGGCGAAAGAATGGTGGAGGCGCTGCTTTTTGGTGAAGCTTCAAGGATGGGCTCAACGCAGCCGCTAA
>Ga0210404_10000953_pt1 | contig 13146 bp, 14 predicted proteins | sample IncBWH28MmetaG_FD_155455 | JGI IMG/M metagenome (GOLD analysis project Ga0210404, IMG submission 155455) | Forest soil microbial communities from Barre Woods Harvard Forest LTER site, Petersham, Massachusetts, United States - Inc-BW-H-28-M | ecosystem: Environmental > Terrestrial > Soil >... | reverse complement strand
CGCGCCACCCTGGTCACCGGCCTCACTTTCGACCTGCGCGTCACCACGCCGGATCACTGGGCGGCCGCGCTGCTGGCCGCCACCGGCTCCGACGCGCACCTGGCCGCGCTCGTGCCGCTCGCCCGCCTGCGCGGCGTCGATCTGGCCCGCGCGCCCGGCGGAGACGAGGCCCAGCTCTACCGGCGGCTCGGCTTGCCCTACATCCCGCCCGAGCTGCGCGAGGGCGAGGGAGAGGTCGAGGCGGCGCGCGCCGGCACCCTGCCCGACGACCTCGTCACCCTCGAGGACGTGCGGGGCCTGGTCCACTGTCACACCGTCTACTCGGACGGCCGCCACACCATCGAGCAGATGGCGCGCGCCGCCGACGCGCTCGGCATCCGCTACCTCACCATCACCGACCACTCGCCGACCGCGTCCTACGCCCACGGCGTCGAGACGGACCGCCTGCGCGCGCAGTGGGACGAGCTGGCCCGGGTGCAGGAGACGGTGTCGGTGCGTCTGCTGCGCGGCACCGAGTCGGACATCCTGGCCGACGGCGCGCTCGACTACCCGGACGCGATCCTCGAGCAGCTCGACGTGATCATCGCGAGCATCCACGCCCGCCACCGCATGGACGCGCCCCGCATGACCGAGCGCATCGTGCGGGCGATGCGCCATCCGTGCTTCAAGATCTGGGGCCACGCCCTCGGCCGCCTGATCCTCTCCCGCCCGCCCATCGCAGTCGACCTCGAGCGGATCCTCGACGTGATCCCCGAGTCGCGCGCGGCGATCGAGATCAACGGCGACCCGCACCGGCTGGATCTCGAGCCGCGCCTGGTGCGGCGCGCCCGCGAGCGCGGCATCCCCTTCGTCATCTCCACCGACGCCCACGCCACCGGCGAGCTCGCCAACCTGCGCTACGGCGTGGCCATGGCCCGGCGCGGCTGGGTGCGGCGCGGCGAGGTGCTCAACACGCTGGACGTCGACGCGTTCCTCCGCGCGGTCTCGCCGCGTGGCGCGCGGGCGGCGCGCCGCGCCGGGCGGGCGAGGCAGCCGGCCGCCCGGTGAGCGCGCCCGCGCGGGTGTTCCTCCTCTCCCCCGCCCACTGCGGCGGGGAGCGGGCGCGCCTGCTGTTCCGCGACGCCGCCGCCTTCGACCTCGCCCTCCGCGTGCGACGGGCGCCCGGCGTGCCGCTCGGCGAGGTGTTCTCCTTCCTCAGCGGCCTCTACTTCCGCGGCAAGCTCGCCTACGCGGAGGCCTTCGCCGCGCCGCCCGCCGGGCTCACCGGCGTCTACGTGATCACCCCGAGCGAGGGACTGCGGCCCGCCGACGAGCTGGTCGACCTGGCCCGGCTCCGCGGGTTCGCCCAGGTCGACATCGACGCGGATGACGCGCGCTACCACCGGCCGCTGCGGCGGGACGCGCGCCGCCTCGCCGCGGCGCTCGGCCCCGGCGGCGAGGCGGTGCTGCTCGGCAGCGTCGCCACCGGCAAGTACGTCGATCCGCTCACCGAGGCCCTCGGCGACCGGCTCCGCTTCCCCGGCGACTTCGTGGGGCGCGGCGACATGAGCCGGGGCGGCCTGCTCCTACGCTGCGTCCGCGCGGGGCGCGAGCTGGCCTACGTGCCGGTGGCGGGGGCGGTGCGGCGGGGCAGCCGGCCGGCCCGCCTCGAGCGGCTCCGGTGAGCCCGCGCGCGCAGCCGAGGCGGCGCGCCGCGCGACCCGCTGCGACCGCGTCCGCGCGGCTCCTTCCGCGCGACGCCAACACCGTCGAGGCGCGGGTGGCCGGACGCGCGGTGACGCTCACCAATCTCCGTAAGCCCTTCTGGCCGGAGGAGGGGCTCGCCAAGCGCGACCTGCTCCAGTACTACTTCGACCTGGCGCCGGTGCTGCTCCCGCATCTCACCGACCGGGCGATGGTGATGAAGCGCTACCCGAACGGGGCGGGCGGGCCGTTCTTCTTCATGAAGCGGGCGCCCTCGCCGCGCCCCGACTGGATCGAGACGTGCGCCATCGAGCACGCCTCGAAGAGCGTGATCGACTTCCCGATGGTCCAGGACGTCGCCTCCCTGCTCTGGGTGATCAACCTGGGCTGCATCGACCTCAACCCCTGGTACGCCCGCTGCGACGACACCGACCGGCCCGACTACCTGCACTTCGACCTCGACCCGGTCAAGGGCGCGGGCTTCGAGGAGGTCCGCCGGACCGCGCTCGTGTTGCGGGAGGCGCTCGACCATCTCAAGATGCCGAGCTATCCCAAGTCCACCGGCTCGCGCGGCATCCACGTCTACGTGCCCATCGTGCGGGGGCCGACGCAGAAGCAGGTCTGGAGCGTGGCCAAGGCGGTGGCGCAGGCCCTCGCGGTGGCGCGGCCGGCCCTGATCACCGCGGAGTACCGGATCGCGAAGCGCCCGGTGGGGCGGGTGCTGGTCGACTACAACCAGAACGCGTGGGGCCGCACGCTGGCCTCGGTCTACTCGGTGAGGCCACGGCCGCGCGCGCCGGTGTCCGCGCCGGTCACCTGGCGGGAGGTCGAGCGCGGCTTCCGCATCGAGGACTTCCGCATGGACAACATGGCCGCCCGTGTCGCCCGCCTGGGCGACCTGTGGAAGCCGCTGCTGGCCCGCGCCGGCCGCTACCGGCTCGAGCGCCTCCTGTGAGCCTGCCGCTCCGCCCGCCCTACGCGCCGATGGAGGCGCGGCTCGTCGACCTGATTCCAGCCGGCCCGGGCTGGCAGTACGAGCCCAAGTGGGACGGCTTCCGCTGCCTGGCCTTCCGCGATGGAGAGGGGATCGAGCTGCAGTCCAAGAGCGGGCAGCCGCTCGCCCGCTACTTCCCGGAGGTGGTCGAGCATCTGCGCTCGCTCGCCGCGCGCGCCTTCGTGCTCGACGGCGAGATCGTGGTGCCGGTGGACGGGCGCCTCTCCTTCGACGACCTGCTCCAGCGCATCCATCCCGCCGCGAGCCGGATCGAGCGGCTCGCCCGGGAGCGGCCGGCGGTGCTCATCGTCTTCGACCTGCTGGTGGACGCGTCGGGCCACTCGCTCGTGGCGCGGCCCCTCCGCGAGCGGCGGCGGCTCCTCGAGGCCTTCGCGGCCCGGCAGTTCGGCGGCCGCGACGACATCCGCCTCTCGCCCGCCACCCCGGACGCGGGGCAGGCCCGCGCCTGGCTCGACCTGGCCGGCGGCACCCTCGACGGCATCGTGGCCAAGCGGCTCGACCTGCCGTATCAGAGCGGGGAGCGCACCGGCATGCAGAAGGTCAAGCGCCGCCGCACCGCCGACTGCGTGGTCGGGGGCTTCCGCTTCGCGGCGGGCTCGCGCGTGGTGGGCTCGCTGCTCCTCGGGCTCTACGACGGCGACGGGCTGCTCCACCACGTGGGCTTCACCGCGGGCTTCCCCGCCGCCACGCGGAAAGCGCTCCTGGCCAAGCTCGAGCCGCTGATCGCGCCGCCCGGCTTCACCGGCCGCGCGCCGGGCGGGCCCAGTCGGTGGAGCACCGAGCGCTCGGGCGAGTGGCAGCCGCTCGCCCCGCGGCTGGTCGTCGAGGTCAGCTACGACCACTTCACGGGCGACCGCTTCCGCCACGCCACCCGCTTCCTGCGCTGGCGCCCCGACAAAGCACCGCGCCAGTGCACCCTCGACCAGGTCGCGCCTAGTAGCCGCGATCCCGGTCTACCAGGTTCAGCATCGGCTCCCCGGCGAGGTAGCGGCGCAGGTTCTCCGCGAAGAGCACCGAGCACTTCTCGTCGTAGCTCGGCAGGAAGCCGGAGACGTGCGGGGAGAGGATGACGTTGTCGAGCCCGTAGAACGGATGGCCGGCGGGGAGCGGCTCCTGCGCGAAGACGTCGAGCGCCGCCCCCGCGATCCACCGCTCGCGCAGCGCGCGGGCCAGCGCGGGCTCGTTCACGCTCGCCCCGCGGCCCACATTGATGAAGTAGGCGCTCGGCTTCATGCGCCGGAGCGCGGCCTCCCCGATCAGTCCGCGCGTCTCCGCGATCAGGGGCGCGCACAGCACGACCACGTCCGCGCGGGCCAGCAGCGAGTCGAGCTGGGCGGGGCCGAGCCACTCGGCGGGCAGCCGGCCCTCCGGGTCGCCGGTGCCGGGCAGGCAGTACCCCTCGTCGGCGCGGCGCGAGGGGTCGCGCTTGAGCGCCAGCACCGTCATCCCGAAGGCGGCAGTGGCGATGCGGGCCAGCTCCCGCCCGATGCTCCCGTAGCCGATGACGCCGAGGGTGGCGCCACGCACCTCCGAGGGCACGAAGAGCGGCCAGCGCTGCTCGTCGGGCGGCCAGCCACCGCGACCCTGCCACTCCACCATGCGCGGCACCCGGTGGGCCAGGGCCAGGAGCATGGTCACCGCGTACTCCGCGATGGTCGCGGCGTGCACGCCGCTGGTGGTGGTGAGCGGCAGCGTGGTGTCGGTGTAGAGCGGGTGGTCGGCGAGGGCGTTCACCCCCGCCATGTGCAGCTGCACCCATCGCAGCGCGGGAGCGCGGGCGAGGTCGCGAGGCGGGGCCCCCGCGTACAGGACGTGGGTCTTGGCGTAGTCGGCTGCGTCCGCGTCGGCCTGGGAGACCGAGATCTCGGGGGACACCGCCCGCAGCCGGTCGAGCTGCGTCGGGTCGAAGCGCATGGTCACGAGGACGTTGAGCATGCCCGCCATCCTAGCCTCTCTCCGCCCCGCGGGCGAGCCCGGCCACCCCTTTGACTTGCCCCGCGCGGTCGGATACCCTCGCCGTGCTCAGCCACCGGACGAAGGCGCGCCGCGCCACTCAACGAGGAGGCCCCATGCTCCACTGGATCAAGCGGATCGGCTCCACGCTCCTGGCCCTGGTCTTCACCCTCTCCACCGGGACCGCCTACGCCCAGGGGACCATCAAGATCATGTACACCGATCCCCTCTCGGGCCCCTTCGCCCAGGTCGGGGATCAGAACCTGCAGCAGTTCAAGTACATCATCGACTACATCAACGGCCGAGGGGGCGCCCTCGGCAAGAAGTTCGAGCTGGTCTCCTTCGACAACAAGTCGCAGCCGTCCGAGGCCCTGCTCGCGCTCAAGTCGGCGACCGACCAGAACATCCCGGTCATCATGCAGTGCTCGGGCTCCAACATCGCGGCCGCCCTCATCGAGGGCGTCGACAAGCACAACGAGCGGAACCCGACCAACCGGATCGTCTACGTCAACTGCGGCGCGGTGGCCACCGAGCTCACCAACGAGAAGTGCAGCTTTTGGCACTTCCGCATGGACGCCCACGTGGGCATGAAGGCCGAGACCATGGTGCGCGCCCTGCCCAAGGACATCACCAAGGTCTACCTGCTCAACCAGGACTACCTCTTCGGCCAGTCCGTGCAGCGGGACATCAAGAGCTTCCTGGGCAAGCTCCGACCCGACGTCAAGATCGTGGGCGACGAATTGATTCCGCTTGGCAAGGTGAAGGACTTCTCCCCCTACGTCACCAAGATCAAGGCCTCGGGCGCGCAGGCCCTGATCACCGGCAACTGGGGCCCGGACATGACGCTCCTGATCAAGGCGGGCATGGACACCGGCCTCGACATCCGTTACTACACGATGTACGCGCACCTGGGCGGCGGCGCCACCGCGATCGGGCCCGCCGGCAACGGCAAGGTGCGCTCGGTCATGGCCTTCCACGAAAACATCGCGGTGGAGACGGGCAAGACCGACACCGAGGGCTGGACCCGCCAGTTCCGCTCCCAGCACGACTTCGACTTCTACGCGGCCGGCTTCCGCACCATCTTCGAGTTCCTCCAGGCCGCGATGAACAAGGCCGGCTCCGCCGACCCCCTGAAGTTCGCCCAGGCCCTCGAGGGGCTCACCATCACCGACATGCTCGGCCACCAGGTCACGATGCGGAAGCCCGACCACCAGATCCTGAGCGAGTACTTCGTGGGCGTGTTCACCAAGGGCGTGAAGTACGACTCGGAGAAGACCGGGCTCGGCTGGAAGACCGAGACCACCGTCCTGCCCAAGGATCTCGACCAGCCCAACACCTGCAACATGAAGCGCCCGACGTCGTAGGCCTCACTCAAAACAGCCCCTCACCCCGGCCCTCTCCCCTCTCCCCCAACCCTCTCCCCTTCGGGGAGAGGGCAGGGTGAGGGGGCGAGGGTGCAGGTGTGAGACGGCTCTTTCATATGGAAGTCCTGCTCGTCTCCCTCCTCAACGGCCTGGTCTACGGCATGCTGCTCTTCATGCTCGCGAGCGGGCTCACCCTCATCTTCTCGATGATGGGGGTGCTCAACTTCGCCCACGCCAGCATGTACATGCTGGGGGCCTACTTCGCCTACTCGGTGAGCCGCCTGATCGGCTTCTGGCCCGCGCTGGTGATCGCCCCGGCCCTGTGTGGAATCCTGGGCGCCCTCATCGAGATGTACGCGCTCCGCCGCGTGCACCGCAACGGCCACATCGCGGAGCTGCTCTTCACGGTCGGGCTCGCGTTCATCATCGAGAAGGCGACCCAGATGGCGTGGGGCCTCCTGCCGGTGCCCTATCGGGTGCCCCCGGTGCTCGACCGCGCGCTGTTCCACGTCTACGGCTCGAACTTCCACGCCTATCGCGCCTTCATGCTGCTGATCTCGGTGCTGATGTTCGTCGCGATCTGGCTCCTCCTGACCCGCACCCGGATCGGCCTCGTCATCCAGGCTGCGCTGACCCACCCGGAGATGGTGGGCGCCCTCGGCCACAACGTCCCACGCGTCTTCACCATCGTCTTCGCGGGCGGCTCGGTGCTCGCCGGCCTCGCGGGGGTGATCGGCGGGAACTACCTGGTGACCGAGCCCTCGATGGCCGCCACCATGGGCCCGATCGTGTTCGTGGTGGTAGTGTTCGGCGGCCTCGGCTCGCTGGCCGGCTGCTTCATCGCCTCGCTGATCATGGGGCTCGTGCAGACCTTCGCGGTGGTGCTCGACGTCTCCTTCGCCGACCTGCTCGCCCGGCTGGGCGTCACCGTCACCTCGAGCACCCCGCTCGCCGAGGTCCTCACGATCCCCCTGCCGCGGGTGGGCGCGCTCCTGCCGTACCTGATGCTGATCCTCGTGCTGCTGATCAAGCCGCGCGGGCTCATGGGCACCCGCGACACATGAGCGAGGGCGTGGTCGGCACCACCGCCGCACCCCTGGCGGCCGGCCGCGCCGGCGGCCTCCTGCGGCGCCAGTGGCCCTGGCTCGCGACGCTCGTTTTCGCCCTCGTCGTCCCCTGGTTCTTCTACGATTGGACCACCGGGCGGCACTCCGGCTTCGTGGTCGCGATGCTGAGCCAGATCGGCATCATGGTCATCTTCGCGCTCAGCTACAACATGCTGATGGGCCAGGCCGGGCTGCTCTCCTTCGGCCACGCGGTCCTGCTGGGCCTGGGCGGCTACGTCACCGCGCACGTGATCACCGCCTCCAAGGCGGGCAGCGTCCCGCTGCCGCTCGAGGTGACCCCGCTCGTGGGCGGGCTCGGCGGCCTCTTCTTCGCGATCGTCCTCGGCTACTTCGCCACCAAGCAGCGCGCCACCGCCTTCGCGATGATCACCCTCGGCATCGGGGAGCTGATCACCGCCTGCGCCCTCATGTTCCAGACCTTCTTCGGGGGCGAGGGCGGGGTGAGCACCAACCGGATGACCGGCCACAGCCTCTTCGGCCTCGCCTACGGCGCGTCGATCCAGGTCTACTACCTGATCGTGGCGTGGACCGCGATCTCGATCGTGCTGATGCTGCTCCTCACCCGCACCCCGCTGGGCCGGATGGCCAACGCCTGCCGCGACAACTTCGAGCGCGCCCAGTTCGTGGGCTACGACCCGCGGCTCGTCCGCTTCTTCCAGTTCGCGCTCTCCGGCTTCTTTGCCGGCATCGCGGGCGCGCTGTACACGCTCACCTACGAGATCGTCACCTACGATACGGTCGCCGCGTCCATGTCCGCCAACGCGCTGCTCATGACCTACATCGGCGGGGTCGGGGTCTTCGCGGGGCCGGTGATCGGCGCGGTGCTGATCGTGCTGCTGCAGAGCTGGGTGAGCCTGCTCTCCAACTCGTGGCTCGTGTACGCGGGCGTGCTCTTCATCCTCATGGTCACCTTCGCCCCCGGCGGCATCGGCGGCCTCGTGATGATGCACCAGCCGATCTGGCGGGCCCGCCGGCTCGGCCGCCTCGCCGGCCCCTACCTCCGGCTCCTGCTCCCTGGCCTCCTGGTGGTGGTCGGCTTCGTGCTGGTGGTCGAGCTGTGCTCGTTCCTCACCATCGGAGCCGCGCAGGGCAAGAGCTTCACCCTGTCGCGTGTCACCATCGAGCCGCGCACGCCCCTGCCGTGGGCGGTGGCCGCGGTGCTGCTCGTCGGCGGCGGTCTCTGGCTGCGCCGCGCGGCGGGCGGGTTCGCGACGGCCTGGCACGCGGTGGTGGCCGAGATCAAGGCGGCGGGGATGAGCGCGTGACCGCCCCCGCCCTGCGCCTGATCGACGTGGAGAAGAGCTTCGGTCCCACCGCGGTCATCATGGGGGTGAGCCTCGACGTGACCACCGGCTCGCGCCACGCCATCATCGGGCCCAACGGGGCGGGCAAGACCACCCTCTTCAACCTGGTCAGCGGCCGTTTCCCGCTCTCCGCCGGCCGCATCGAGCTGCACGGCCGCCGCATCGACGGGCTGGACCCGCACGAGATCACCCGGCGCGGCCTCTCGCGCAGCTTCCAGGTCACGTCGATCTTCTCCCGAATGAGCGTGTTCGAGAACATCCGCTGCGGGCTCCTCTGGTCGCGGGGTTATCGCTACTCGTTCTGGCACCTCCTGGGCCGTGAGCGGGCGCTGAACGCGGCGGCGGAGCGGCTCCTCGCCGACGTGAACCTCGAGGCGCGCCGCGATCTCCCGGCCGGGCTCCTCTCCTACGCCGAGCAGCGTGCCCTCGAGATCGGCATCACCATCGCGGGCGGCGCCGATACCGTGCTCCTCGACGAGCCGACCGCGGGCATGAGCCGCAGCGAGGCCGACCACGCGGTCGCCCTCATCCGGCGCATCACCGCGGGCAAGACGCTGGTGATGGTCGAGCACGACATGAGCGTGGTCTTCGACCTCGCCGACGTGGTGACGGTGCTCGTGTACGGCCAGGTCATCGCCTCCGGGCCGCCGGCCGAGATCCGCGCGAACCGGGCGGTGCAGGACGCCTACCTCGGGGCCCCCGTCGAGACCGGGATCGCCTGATGCTCTCGGTGCGCGACCTGCACGCCTACTACGGCAAGAGCCACATCCTCCAGGGTGTGAGCCTGGAGGTGGGCGGCGGCGAGATCGTGAGCCTGCTCGGGCGCAACGGGGTCGGCCGCTCGACCACGTGCAAGGCGATCATGGGCCTGGTGGAGCCGATCGGCGAGGTGATCTGGAAAGGGCAGAGCCTGGCCGGCAAGCGCGCCGACCTCATCGCCCACGCCGGGATCGGCTACGTTCCGGAGGACCGTCAGGTCTTCCCCACCCTCACCGTGCGCCAGAACCTCGAGCTGGGGCTCAAGCAGGCCGGGCGCTTCGGCCGCTGGTCCTTCGACGACATGTTCGAGCTCTTCCCTCTCCTGCGCGAGCGCCAGCACAACATCGCGGGCGTGCTCTCGGGGGGCGAGCAGCAGATGCTGACGATGGGCCGTACCCTGATGGGCGACCCGGAGCTCGTGATCATCGACGAGCCCACCGAGGGGCTCGCGCCCATGCTGGTGACCCAGGTGGGCCGCTTCCTCGACGAGATCGCGCGCCGGGGCGTCTCGATCCTGCTCGTCGAGCAGAAGCTCACCATCGCGCTCAAGATCTCGCACCGGGTCTACGTGATGGGCCACGGCCGCATCGTGTTCGAGGGCACGCCGGCCGCCCTGGCCGCCAACGTCGCGGTGCGGAAGGAGAACCTCGAGGTATGAAGACCCCCCGCAAGGGATTCCGACAGATGGTGGACGAGGCCAAGTCCCGCATCAAGACGATCAGCCTCGAGGAGGCCAAGCAGCGCCTCGGGAGCGACCGGGTCGTATTCGTCGACCTTCGAGACGTCCGTGAGCTGGAGCGGGAGGGCATGATCCCGGGCGCGTTCCACTGCCCGCGCGGCATGCTCGAGTTCTGGATCGACCCGGACAGCCCCTACCACAAGGACGTCTTCGACGCCGACAAGGAGTTCGTCTTCTACTGCAACGGGGCGTGGCGCTCCGCCCTCGCCGCCGACGTGGCCCAGCAGATGGGCCTCGAGTCCGTCGTCGAGATGGACGGCGGCTTCTCGGCGTGGAAGAGCAAGGGCTTCCCGGTGGCGGAGCGCCCCAGCAAGAAGGCCTAGAGCCGCGTCCTCGGCCCCGGCGGGAGCCGCGAGCGCTCCACGTCCGCGTCGTGGTCGCCGTCGCTCTCCGCCGACTCCGACGCGACGATCTCCACCACCACGCCGGTGCCCGGCACGAGCCGGATGCTCTTCAGCATCACCTCGTCGAGCCCCATCGCCTGCGCGCCCCGCACCGCGCGGCGCAGCGCGCTCGCGGCCGCCGCCTCCACGCCGGCCTGCCCATCGTCCTCCACCACCGGGGCCACCGTCACGATGGAGGCCATGCTCGCCGCGGCGCGATCGACGCCCACCACCGCGGTCGCTCCCAGCACCAGTCCCACGATCACGAGCCAGCGTGTCATCGGCATCTCCCTTCCTGATCTCTCGCCGTCCTGATCAGGCAAGGAGCGTGCCCGAGCTTCCGCCTTTGCGAGCGTGGTACGATTCGACCCATGGCGAACCGGAGCGACAACGAGCCGAACGCGGACGAGCAGCCCGAAGTCCTGCCCATGCTCCTGCCCGGCAACGCGCCGGGGCCGGTCATCGAGCAGCCCGCCAAGCTGATCCGCATCGCCTCCATGATCCGCGAGCTGCTCCAGGATGTGCGGCAGTCGCAGCCGGACGAGGCGGGCCGCAAGCGGCTGGGCGAGGTGTACCAGCGCGCACTCGCGGCGCTGAAGGAAGGCGTGTCGAAGGATCTACAGGACGAGCTCGAAACCCTCACCCTGCCGCTCGAGAACACCCCGACCGAGTCGGAGGTGCGCCTCGCCCAGGCCCAGCTCCTGGGATGGCTCGAGGGTCTCTTCCAGGGGATCCAGGCCGCGCTCTGGACCCAGCACATGCAGGCACGCGCCGAGATCGATGAGATGCGACGCCGGCGCGGCCTGCCGGCGGGACCCGGGCCCGAGCTGGGCGCCCCCCGGGACCCGGGTCAGTACCTCTAGACCCGGCCCCGGGGCGCCCAGCCCCGGCGGAACTTACCTGGTAACTTTTTCAGCCTCGCGGATCAGTGCGTCCTCGCTCGGGGTCACCTTCACCCCGTGAGTCGGCTGCTGCCCAAGGTGGCGCACGCCTTCGGTTTTCGCGTCCGGCTCGGTGCGGAAGATCACCTCGTACCCGCAGTGCGTACACGTCATGGTGTAGCTCGGCATGGCGTCGTCCTCCTCGTTGACGCGCAGAGTGACGCAAGAGGGATGCCATCGCGGACCTCGCATCGCGGTGCTAGAATCCCGCCGACATGACGAGCCGCCTGATCACCAACGTGCGCGTCCTCGACGGCACCGGCCGCGAGCCCTTCGCCGGATCCGTGCGCGTGGAGGGCTCACGCATCGCGGAGGTATCGGCGGGCGCGCCGCTTCCCCCGCGGCCGGGCGAGCCCGTGATCGACGGGCGCGGCGCGATCCTGATGCCCGGCCTCATCGAGCCGCACGCGCACCTGAGCTTCGCGGACGTGGTTTCCTACGAGCTGACGCGCCTGCCGCCCGAGGAGCATCTGCTCGCCACCATCCGCAACGCGCGCACCATGCTCGACTCGGGCTACACGAGCGCGCTCTCCGCGGCGGCGGCCAAGCCGCGCCTCGACGTGGTGGTGAAGCGCGAGATCGACGCGGGACGGCTGCCCGGGCCGCGTCTGCTCGCCAACGGCCCCGAGATCACGGTCACCGGCGGGCTCGGCGACAGCAACCTGCTCCACCTGCCCTACCACGAAACGCCGACCTTCTGCTGGGTGGCCGACGGGCCCGACGCCATCCGCCGCGTCTGCCGCCTGCTCGCGCGCGAGGGCGTGGACCTGCTCAAGCTGAACCTCTCCGGCGATCTCGGCACCTCCGCGTGGTCGTCGGAGCTGACCCCGATGTCGGAGGCCGAGGTCGGCGCGGCCATGGAGGTCGCGCGCGCCCGAGGCCTGCGCGTCTGCGCGCACTGCCGCAGCGGCGACTCGGTGCGCATGGCGGTGCGCCACGGCATCGAGATCATCTACCACGCCAACTACTGCGACGAGGCCGCGCTCGACGCGCTCGAGGCGGCGCGCGACCGCGTCTTCGTCGCCCCCGCGCTCGGCATCACCTACAACCTGACCCAGGCCAACGGGCAGTGGGGCATCACCCCGGAGCGCGCGGTGGGCTTCGAGCGCGAGCTGGCCGCCTCGGTCGAGACCATCGGGCACATGCGCGCGCGCGGGATCCGGGTGCTGCCCGGCGGCGACTACGGCTTCGTCTACAACCCGCACGGCACGTACGCGCGCGATCTCTGGCTCTTCGTGAAGCTGCTCGGCTTCTCGCCGATGGAGACCCTGGTGGCCGCGACCCGCCTGGGGGGTGAGATCATGGGCCGGCCCGGCGAGCTCGGCCTCGTGAAGGCGGGCGCCCTCGCCGACCTGCTGCTGGTGGACGGCGATCCCCTCGCCGACATCACGATCCTGCAGGACCGCTCCGCGCTGCGCATGATCATGAAGGACGGGGCCCTCCACAAGGCGCCCTGAGGAGACCGGGGCATGAGCCGGGCGCGCCTATTCCGCTCGATCAAGGCGCTCGATGCCGACGCGGTGGCCGAGCTCCTCGCGGCCCAGCCGGAGCTGGCACGGGCCACCGACGATCGCCGCCGCAACCCGCTCCACTTCCTGTGCAGCCTGCCCGCGAGCCCGAAGACGTCGGACCGCTCGCTCCGGCTCGCGCGCCAGCTCCTCGCGGCGGGCATCGCCATCGACACGCCCGCGTTCGTCGAGGGCGCGTTCCGGGCCACCCCGCTCTGGTACGCGATCTCCCGCGGTCAGAACACCCCGCTGGCCCGGCTCCTCCTGAAGCAGGGCTCGACCCCGGAGTACTGCCTCTGGGCGGCCGGCTTCAAGGACGACGTGGAGACCATCGACCTGCTCGTGCGGCACGGCGCGAGCATCGATCCGG
>Ga0210404_10000948_pt1 | contig 13189 bp, 5 predicted proteins | sample IncBWH28MmetaG_FD_155455 | JGI IMG/M metagenome (GOLD analysis project Ga0210404, IMG submission 155455) | Forest soil microbial communities from Barre Woods Harvard Forest LTER site, Petersham, Massachusetts, United States - Inc-BW-H-28-M | ecosystem: Environmental > Terrestrial > Soil >... | reverse complement strand
GACGTCGCCCGTACCACGTCCACACCGGGATCAAACCTGGCGATCACCGAGTCCGCGCCCGTTCCATATCTCTCGGCCGATGGAACGCATCTGTACTGGTTTTCAAACCAGGCGCGCCGCCTGCAGCGTGACGGTGTGGATCTCTCGACCAAGACAACTTGGTCAAGCTGGCAAACGGATCTTACCGGCGCTGGCCGGCAGGACGGGGCGTCGATCACGCTGCCCGACTGCTCGTGCCCGACTGGAGGCTGTGAGGAGAGTTGTGCTTACGGCGAGGTGTGGATTCCCGATGAAGGTGTCGGCAAGTTTTTTCTGTTGACGCAATTCGTCTCGGGAAGGACTCAACCCATTTACAAGGCAACTTCTTTGTACGAAGAAAGGGCCGGCAAGTGGACGGCGACAGCGCTCGATCCGCCGCTGCGGCGCGTACTGGACGCGGCGAATGCCGGCGCAGTGCTGGAAGCGATTCCCGACACGGGCTGCTGCGGCTGGCAAAATCAGAGCGACGATCAGACTCTGCTGCGTCTTCACGGCAAGACACTGATCGTATTCGATGAACTGGCCGTGTATAAGAATCCCGACTACGACGTGAGCTTCTACACCGAGAACGGCAAGCTGTCGCCTGACCTCGGCGCGGTGGCGTTGACCATCGTCGCGACCGCCCAGCCAAACAAGCCGATTCAACTCTCCGAACAGGGGCAGGCTAATCCAGAAGAGTCGCAGCGCATTCGCAAGGCCTTGCTGGATTTGCCGGCGGTCGAAGTGAAGAGTGTGGAGGATTCTCCGCGACGGATCGCATTTCTGCCCCACGCGACGGTGGTGGGCTGGCTCAGCGAGAAGGAGATTCTGATCGTTGAGGGGCATCTCCTGGTTGCGTATAACTTGACGAGCGGGACGCGGCGGAAATCGAACATTCGCGTGGAGGATGCGGCGCACGTCTTTCTGCGGTGACCACTCGGTCTTTAGTTCAGCCAGCGTGGGCCCTTAATCAGTCTCTTCGGCTGAGGAATTCTCCATCAAAATAAATCTTGGGCGAAAACCGCGGGACCGGACCGGTTGAGCAGATCGGGCGGATTTCGGATCAAATTTATTTTCGCTGATCAGGCTGAAACCCTTGTCCGGCGCGGGTTTCAGAAAAGTGGACTTTACAAAATCTTGTTTTCAAAGAACTTAGATATCAAAATCTTGAGAACAAAGAACTTAGCGGTGCAGGTTTCGCGCTGCGCGAACCGTCACTGCCTCGACCATGATCGCGCGATTCGGAATCGGGGCGCAAGGTCAGATATCACGAGGGGGTTGTGGAAAAGTGAAGGTCAAAAGCCCCAAGGAAGCTTAAGCGGGCACCTGGAGAGCGGAAACACTAGGGGCGGTCGCACGCTCGGCCAGGTGGAATCCCAGGTCTCGAAACCCGCGAGACCTGGAGCACCTGGCGTGAGGGCAGTGCAGGAAATTGCATACATCAACGCGAGCAGAAAGCTGTTCCACCTACCGCCTGAATTCTAGAAATGAAGTCGATTTCCGTTCGCTTTACGGGCGGATGTCCCGAAATGTCCCGAGTTGTCCTGTCTTGTCCCTTGCGTTGTGTCATCCATCTCGCTTATCAAATCATGGTGAGCCGAAGTCTGTGCTCCGCACGCCACGGCGGACGGCAAAGGCTGTGGCTACTTCCCCCGATCCCAAACGCTCACGGAGAGCGAAGAATTAGGCTGACGGACCGAAGAGTTAGGTGGAGGTCGCTGGCGCGGCGCGGGTTGCAAGATTTTTCATCTTGACAATTCTTTCGCCGTGGCTATGATGCGTCTGCCCTCTCTACGAGCCCGTCCGTGGTTCGTACGTTTTACGTCGCACTACGTGCGTGCTCTGAGAACAAGTAAAAGCAAGGGTCAACATTTGCTGACGTCCCAACTGAATTTGTCATATGGAGTCTCCCATGCGCCCAGCATCCTCTCGCGTAGTCACTCTGTGGATTACTGTCCTTTGCCTCCTGGCAGCCCTTTTCAGCCTTGACGGCCTGGCCTCGGCACAAGCCGCTGCAGGAGCAAAGCGCAAACTCTCGCAGCAATCGCTGCTGAGCCCACATCCTGTGGCCAGTATGGCGGCAGCACGTCGGGCAGCGCGAAGCGGTCCACTCTCCGCCACTACCGACACCTGGACGGGCAGTGGAGGCAACTCCAACTGGAGCACTGCCGGCAACTGGAATAACGGAGCCATCACCAGCGGCGAGAATATCCTGATCAATTTGACCACGGCGGCCACCACGGACGACGTGAGTTACACCATCGGCACGCTCACCCTGAGTAATGCGGGCGATTCCATATCGCTGAACAATAACATCCAGACGACGGTTACCGGCAACATCAGCAACGCTGGCACCATTACCTTTAACGCAGCGGGCAATGTTACGGGTTTGTTTATCAACAACTCGTTGACTCTGAGCGGCAGCGGCACGATCGACCTGACCACCAGCAATGGCAACTACACCGGATACCTGTACGGCACTGCCGGCGCTGTTCTCACCACTTCCTCTTCCTCGAATATTGTGGGAGCGGGCACGGTGGGCAATGGGCAATTGAACTTCATCAATTCGGGCACGATGAACGCCAACATTAGCGGCCAGACCCTGTTGGTGAATCCCGATGCCTGCTCCGGTTGCACGAACACCAACAGCGGCACGCTCGAAGCCACCGGCGGCGGCGCTCTAGCCCTATACGGCAGCACCTGGACGAATACCGGTGGCACCATCAAAGCGAGCGGCACAGGGTCAGCCGTGAACCTGGAAAACTCCGTAACCATAAACGGCGGGACTCTGACCACTTCCACTGGAGGCGTTATTAACGGCGTAAGTGGCTACGGCGTATTCCTCAACAACGTTACCAACGCCGGCAACTACGTCCTGCAGAACAACAATGCCACGGAGATCTCGGGAACCCTCACCAATACGGGCACCATCACGCTGGATGCGGCGGGCAACGCCACGCAACTCTATCTGACCGGGAACACCACGTTGTCCGGCAGCGGGACGGTGACATTAACCAGCACCAACAACAACTGGACGGGCTATGTTGACGGGGTTGTGGGCTCTGTGCTGACCAATCAGTCGACCATCAACGGCTGGGGCACCGTCGGGAATGGTCAAATACAAATCGCGAATGCTTCCAACGGCGTCATCAACTCGAACCTGAGCGGCGGCAACATTACTGTTAATCCGCTCACGAGTGTCACTTCTACCAACGCCGGCCTTATGGAAGCGACCAACGGCGGCACCTTGACGATGAGCAACGGTACTTGGACCAACACCGGCGGCACCATCGAGGCCCAGACCGGCTCAGCGGTCAACTTGAACAGCAGCGTGAGCATCACGGGCGGGACCTTGGAATCGGTCGGCACAGGCTCGGTCAATAGCATCAGCGGGTACAGCGTATTTCTAACCGGCCTGACCCTAGCTGGCAACTACAACGTTCAGAACAATGGCACAACAGAAATTTCCGGCACCATCACCAACAACGGCACCATCACCCTGCAAGGGGCGGGCAACGTTACCGACCTGTATGTGAATCCGGCCGGCAGCAACAGCGCCACTTTGGCGGGCACTGGGACGATCGTCCTCGGCAGCACCAACAATAACTACACCGACTACATTTATGGCGCCTCCGGCGGCAGCCTGACCATCGATCAGCAGATTTCCGGGGCGGGCAATATCGGCAATGGCGCGCTTACGATGATCAACAACTCCACTATCAACGCCAACCTTGGCCCGACGATCACGGCGGCCGTCCTGACCATTCAGCCAGGGGCCGGCGGTATGACCAACAATGCGATCCTTGAAGCCACCAATGGCGGCACGCTCGTGTTGTCTAGCGCCTCCGGCGGCTCGTTTACGAATGGTGCCAGCGGGACCATCGAAGCGGTTGGAGTGGATGGCCTGGGCAACCCATCCACTGTCTTGCTGGAGAGTAGTGCCAGCATCACCAACGGTACGCTGACCACCAGTGGCGGAGGCATTATCGCGGTGGCGACCGGCCACGTTGCCAGTCTGACTAATGTCACCAACTCCGGCACCCTGAACGTTCAGAATAACGGCCAACTGCAGGTCAACGGTACCATCACCAATAACGGCACCATCACCCTGCAGGCGCTCGGCAACAGTACTTTCCTTTACGCCCCAACCAACGTGACTTTGACGGGTACGGGCTCAGTGGTCATGAGCAGCGCCAACAGCAACTACACCAACGTCATTGAGGGGGCTAGTGGGGTGACCTTCACGAACGACGAAACCATCTCAGGCGCGGGCACCATTCAGTCCCTTGCTTTTGTCAACAACGGGACGGTTAACGCCAACGTGAGCGGCTTCGGTATAACGCTGCAATCGTTTACCTCCGCAACCAATACCAAGACGATGGAAGCCACGAACGGCGGCACGCTGGCTTTCAACGGCTCCAGTTGGAACAACGCCGGTGGTACGATCACGGCCCAGACCGGCTCCGCTGTCGAATTACTCAACAGCACGACTATCACAGGAGGCACGCTGACTTCGGTGGGCACGGGGCAGGTATACATCGCCAGCGGCTATACAGCCTTTCTCACGGGCCTGACCAACAGCGGCACACTGAACGTCCAGAACAACGCTCAGCTCGATTCCTCTGGAACGATTACCAACAACGGCACCATTACACTGCAAGCTGCGGGCAACACCACTTATTTCTACGCCCCCTCGACCACCACATTGACCGGCACCGGCACGCTGGTGATGAGCAGCGCCAACAACAACTACACCGGCCTGGTTCTGATTGCGAGCGGCCAGACGCTGACCAACGACGAAACCATTACCGGCGCGGGCACAATCGAGCAAGGCACGTTTGTCAACAACGGGACGATCAACGCCAATGTGAGCGGCTTCGGTCTGACGCTGCAACAGTTTTCGACCGCAACCAACACCAAGACGATGGAAGCCACGAATGGCGGCACGCTGGCCTTTAATGGCGCCAGCTGGACCAACACGGGTGGAACAATCACCGCCCAGACCGGCTCCGCGGTTGAGCTATACAACGGTACAACGATCACAGGTGGAACGCTGACCACCTCCGGCAGCGGCCAGATTTTTGTGCCTGGCGGGTACCTCGCCACCCTGAGCGGCCTGACTAATAGCGGGACCATCAACGTCAACAACAACGCCCAACTAGGACTGACCGGGGCCATCACCAACAGCGGCACGATCACCTTGCAGGGCGCCGGCAACACGACGTATTTGTTCATCAACGGCGCCGTGACTTTGAATGGCTCAGGGATCGTGAATCTAAGCAGCACCAACAACAACTACACGAACGCCATCTACGGCCAAGGCACCGCGCCGACCCTGACCAGCTTCAACACCATTGAGGGTGCGGGTAACCTCGGCTCCAGCAACATGGGCTTTACCAACAAGGGCACTCTTGACGCTAACGTTGCCGGCCAAAACCTGGCGATCAACGTGGACAGCTCGGGCTTTACGAACTACAACGGCACCACCCACACTCTGACCGGCGGCAATTATATCGCCAATGGCGGCAACATCACTTTCGCCTCGGGGGGCACCACCGGCATCACCACCTTGTCCGCTAACGTAACCGAAGAAAACGGCGGGCAGATCCTCGACACCAGCAATAGCAACGCCAATGCCCTGGCCAAGTTGACGTCGATCACCTCCACCGGCGCGCTGACCATCGGCGGTGTAGCCTTCACCGATGCGGGCAGCTTCAGCAACGCGGGTTCGCTGACGATTCTTTCAGGCGAGAGCTTCACCGTCGGTTCGCTGACGCAGATCAGCGGCGGCTCGCTGACGGCGGGAACCTACGTGCTGGATGCGAACCTGAACCTGAGTGGCGCGAACCAGACCATCACCACCAACGCCACCAACCTGACGCTGGCTGGCGGGACCATCGAGAACGCCAACAGCACGAACGCGCTGGGCGGCCTGGCTTTCAATACCAAGACCCTCACGATCGCGGGCACCAGCAACGCGGTCACGACCACGGCGGCCAGCTTCAGCAATACCGGCACGCTGACCATCAACGGCAGCGACAGCTTTACGGCGGGCAATCTGACTCAGATCAGCAGCCACACTCTTAGCGCCGGCACCTATGTTCTGGGCGGCAACCTTGATCTGACGACGGCTGGAATCAGCATTACCACCAACTCGGCCATATTGACGCTGCAAGGTGGGACTATCAATTCCAACGGTGTCAACGCCCTGAGCGCGCTGGCCACCAACACCAGCAAGCTGACCATCGCAGGTTCAGCCAACAATGTCTCGACCAGCGCGGCCAGCTTCAGCAACACGGGCACTCTGACCATCAACAGTGGCGACAGTTTTACAGCCACCACCCTCACACAACTCACCGGCGCCAACAACAATAAGACGCTCACTGCCGGCACCTATGTTCTGGCTGGTAATCTCGACCTGACGACCAGCGGCCTCACCATCACCAAGAACTCGGCCACGCTCACCCTGCAGGGCGGCACCATCAATTCCAACGGCGTGAACGCGCTGAGCGCGCTGGCCACCAACACTGGCAAGCTTACGATCGGAGGCACGGCCAACAACATTTCGACCAGCGCGGCCAGCTTCAGCAACACCGGCACGCTGACCATCAACAGCGGAGACAGTTTCACCGCACCGGCTCTGACCCAGATCAGCGGCTCGACCCTCACGGCGGGAACCTATGCTCTGGCCGGCAATCTGGATCTGACCGCCACCGCCAACATTACGACCAACTCGGCCAACTTGACGTTGGAAGGCGGCAGCATCAAGACCGGCAGCACCAACGATCTGGCGAATCTGAACACCAATACCAACAGCCTGACTCTGGCGAGCAACGCCAATTTCACGGCTGCGGGCAACTTCACCAACTCCGGCGCGCTGACCATCAACAAGGGCAGTACCTTCACCCTGACCGGATCCAACGTGCTCACCAACCTCAGCGCCGGCACTTTGGCCAGCGGCACCTACACCGTCGGCGGCACTCTGCAACTCACCAGCGCCAATGGCGGCATCACCACCAACGCGGCGAACCTGACTCTGACCGGGACTGCTGCCAAGATTAACGACGGCACGTCCAATGCCCTAGCCGGCTTCGCAACCAACACTGGCACGTTTGCTCTGGCGAGCAGCGCCACCTTCACGACCGCTGGCAACTTCACCAACTCGGGTACGGTGACGATCGCGAAGGGCACCAAGCTGACTATCGGCGGCACCAATAACACCTATACTCAATCAGCCGGCACGACCAATCTGGATGGAACTCTAGCTGGAGGAAACGCTACCGTGACCGGCGGCCTGTTCCAGGGTGCGGGAACTGTGTCCAAGAACCTGACCATTGGCGGCGGGGGCACGGCCCCGACACTCAACGTTGGCGATGCGGGCAAGACTGGCCTGCTGGCGATTACCGGCACTTACACGCAACTCGCCACCGGCACGATGACCGGATTGATCAACGGAACCGTAGTGGGCTCGGGATTCAGCCAACTCGCGGTCACCGGTACTGCGGCCTTGGCCGGGACGATTAACTTCACCGTCGCAGCCGGTTTCCAGGGCAGCCTTTTTGTGGGTGAGACCTTCACCGTGCTCAACGCCAGCAGTGTCACGGGCACATTCTCCAACACCACGATCGCCATTAACGGGACCTTCCACTTTACCGTGTCCTACACCGCGACGGGTGTGGTGCTGACCGTCGCCGCTGGTCCGGTGGGTGCGCCGAATTCGGGCTCGGCCCAGGCAGCAGCACAGATCGCGATGGCCAGTACGAAGCCAGCAACCGTAACGGCCACAGCGAAGAGCAAGACGCCAGTCCTCACCAGCGGCTTGCGGCACCGCGTGGATGGCGCCAGCAAGACCACCACCAGGCCTCTTATGGTTGCGGGCCTGGCGCCGTCGAATGTGCATTCCGACGCCATCCTGGCTCGTGGGTCAGAGCTGAGTGGCCTGCGTAGCTGGGAACGTATCCCAGTAGTCTCTCTCGGCCAGCCCCGGCCGGTAGCAGTGGCGCAGTCGCCGCGAGCGGTGAACGAGAGTTCGTCCCACGCGATCCTGCCCACCTCGAATCTCCGGATGGGACAGAGCCACTCGATCGGTGTCCAGACCCCACTGTCCGGTTGGATGGGCACATCCGGCAATCGCCGGGTACCGGTCAAGATCCTGCCGCCGATGCTCCCCCGGATGGGGCGATGATGAGGATCATGCGGTGATACGATCGGAATGGAACTGAACACATTACGCGTGAGGGGATCACTTTTGAAGAAGCAGATCGTGTGGTTCTTGGCAGTGGTTCTATTGGCAGGACTAACCGCTTGTGAACGGGGCCATCGGAATAAAGGACCCGAGATTACGACACCCTATGCGGCCGTCCTGCTGGACAATGGTCAGCTTTACTACGGCAAGCTGGTGAATGCCGGATCAAGGTTTCCCGAGCTCACCGATGTGTACTACATCCAAAGTTCGGTCAACCAGGAGACCAAGGCGGTCACCAGCGTGCTTGTGCGACGTGGCAATGAATGGCACGGTCCAGACCGCATGTTCCTGAACGAGCATCATGTCGTTTTGATTGAGCCTGTAGGAACCGGCTCTAAAGTGGCGCAACTGATCGAAGCCGACAAGCAAGGCAAACACTAGTTCAGCTGAAACTGTCTCATACGGCACCGGAATTCAAGGGTGGGGGCCCTTTGCCGGTGCCATTTTTTGTCTGAAAAACCGGTTGGCCTAAGACCCAAGGCCTGAGACCCGTTCGTCCCGACTTCTGAGTTAGAATCGAGACGCTGAACTTCAGCTCCCAACCTGATCCTGAGATAAAGATGATTCGATCCCGCTGGAGCATTTCTTTCCTCGGCAGCCACGCAAGCCTTGTGCTTCTTCTGGCCATGACGCTTGCGATTCTCCCTGCATGCCGCAGTTCGGCGCGCGCCAGAGAGCACGTCGAAAAAGGGAACCAATACTTCGCGCAAAAGCAGTTCTCCCCGGCGGAGAAAGAGTACCGGCAGGCCATCCAGATCAATCCTGATTTCGCCGACGCCTATTACCGGCTGGGGCTTCTGCAGATCCAGCAGGAGTACCCCGCGGCCGCCCGCCAGTCCTTCGCGCGTGCTGTGGATCTTGCCCCCAAGAATCTGGATGCTCGTTTACACCTCGGCGACCTGCTGGTCTCGTCCACTCAGTACGGCGAAGCGCGCCAGCAGGCCGAGACGGTGCTTGAGCAGGACGGGAGAAATGCCGGCGCCCACCGCCTGCTGGGGCAAGTCGCACTTCACCAGATGCAATATGTCCCGGCGGAAACTGAGTTAAAGCAGTCTATTGCGCTGAATCCGCACGATCCGCAGACCTATGAAGTGCTGGGCCTCGCCCAGTTACTTGATGCGGAGTACGGCGCGGCAGAAAAAAGTTTTCAGACTGCAATCGACATCAAGCCCGACGACCCGCAGACCTACATCAATCTGGCGAACTTTTACAAAGGGCAGAATACTCCGGATCGCGCCGAGCAGGTCTTGCGGCAGGGAATCGGCAGGGCTCCGAAAGCGGTTGAGTTGCCCGTGGCGATGGCGGGCCTCTATGTGGAACGCAACCGCGTGCCCGAAGCGAAGCATCTGCTCGATCAGGTGGAAAGGGATGAGAACAACTATCCTGACGGCCATCGTGCCGTCGCCGCCTTCTATTTGGACAATGGCGATGCCGCGTCTGCCCTCGACCGGTTCCGCGCCCTCGTAAGCAAGAACGATGGCGATCAGGCGGCCGCCAAAAAAGTTGCCGAGTGCTATCTGCAGTTGGGCCGCTGGCAGGATGCCGACCGATGGCTCGACCAGCGCGACAAGGATCGCAAGGACGCCGACTACCGCCTGCTCCGGGCCCGAAGCTACCTGGGCTCGTTCCGGCTCCGCGAAGCCGCCGCCGAACTGCAAAGCCTGATCAAAGACTCTCCTGACTTGCCGGCCGTGTATTTCTACCTGGCCCAGGTTTATTCGGCGCAAGAGGAAGGGCCGCAGGCGCAACAGGCGCTCAGCGAGGCCCTCCGCGTCCAGCCGGGATACTTGCCCGCTCTGCTTGGCCTTGGCAACATTAGCTTACAGCAAAACAATGCGAATTCCGCTCTGGCCTATGCCAGCCAGGTGATCGCCACCAGCTTTTGGGTGGCGGATGCTCACGTTCTCGCCGGCAGTTCCTATCTGCTGCTGGGCGATCTGAACCAGGCGCAGAGAGCTTTTGAACTGGCGGCCGGACTGAACCCTCGCAGCCCCGCCGCCCAGGAGCGTCTGGGACGCGTGCTCAGCAAGCAGGGCAACAACGCGGATGCGGAAAAGGCATATGAGAGCTCGCTGGCGATTGCGCCAGATTATTCTCCGGCGCTGAGTGGTCTGTCGGATATCCTCTCGAAAGAGGGGAAGGCAAAGCTGGCGAGCGCGCGCATCGATCGCCAGATCGCAGTCCAGCCCAAAGCGTCACAGCTATACGTTGCCAAGGCTGAGTTCTGCATCGCCCAGAAGGACTGGGTCTGCGCCGAGCATAGCTATCAGCAAACCTTGGCGTTGAATCCCTACTATGTGAACGGCTATCTCGCTCTGGCTCACATCTATGCCGCGACCAACCGGCCCCAGGGCATGATCCAGGAATACGAGGCCGCGCGCAGCAAATTTCCCGAATACCTTCCCACCTACATTCTGCTTGCCCAAGTCTACGAATACGTCGGCAACGTGGATCGCGCCCGGCAAACCTACCAGGACGCGCTGAAGGTTGATCCCAACTCCTACCAATCGATGAGTAATCTCGCGCGCCTCTATGCCGATCACGGCGGTTCTCTGAGCGATGCGCTCGAACTCGCGCAGAAAGCCAAAGCCGAGCAACCCGACGACGCCAACGTCAACGACACTCTGGGCTGGGTTTACTATAAGCAGGGGCTGTACCGTTCAGCCGTGCCGGCCCTCGAAGCTGCGGTGGCAAAAAATCCGCAGGTTGCCAAGTTTCAGTTCCACCTGGGAATGGCGTACCTTGCAGCCGGGCAGCCCGCACAAGCTCACACCAGCCTGCAGGCGGCGTTGCAATCGGGCCTCAGCGGCGACGACGCGCGAGCAGCGCAGGAAGCGCTGCAGAAGACGGGATCCTAGTACCGCGCGGCGACGGCTCGCCAGTTCTGAGCTACAATCAAGACACTGACTATTTTCTTTTAATCTCACCCCGAGAACTGAAGGAGCACACATAATGTATCCGGAAATTATGGTCATCCCCATGCGCGAAGAGTTGACCCGCCTGGGCATCGAAGAACTGCGAACTCCCGAGGCTGTGGACCGCGCCTTGAGCGCTCAACCGGGTACGGCTCTTGTGGTCGTGAACTCCATTTGCGGATGCGCGGCTGGCCGCATGCGTCCCGCCGTCCGTCTGGCTCTGCAAAATGCCACGCATCCTGACAGAGCATTCACAGTATTCGCTGGCCAAGACACAGAAGCCACCGAACGCGCCCGCAGCTACTTCACAGGAGAACAGCCGTCCTCACCCTCCATCGCCATTCTGCGCGACGGCCAACTCGTCTACATGATGCCACGCCGCGACATCGAATCGCGCGAAGCCCCGGCCATAGCCGCCGACTTGAAAGCGGCATTAGACAAATTCTGCGCGAGGCCCGCTGAAGTCTAAACTGTGGTCATTTCGAGGAGCCGCAAGGCGAGGCCGATCGGGTCGTAGGTTCTTAGGTCATAGGTTTGCCTAAGACCCAAGACCTAACAACTAAGAGCTGCTTCGCTCGGCAAGAGACATTACTGCTTCTTCCCCGGTGCCGGCATCATAAATGCCTTCACCACAATCCCATTCGGCTGCACGCCCACTGGAATCATGGTCAGCAGCGAATACTCCGTCGGCTCCAGCTTTCGCGGCGTGCGCTTCTGGATCACTGTCACATCGCCCGATTGCGTGTCCAGCACCAGAAGATATCTTTGATCCTGCGATAGCGCCAGGCCGTCCGGACGGCTGCCCACCGCCATGGTTGCAATCCTTCGACCCATGTCGATGTCATAGACAGCAACGCCGTCAGAGCCAAAGTTGCTCACATACAGCCGCGAGTTATCCAACGTCACCACGCCGTGCGAGGGATGCCGTCCCACCAGCGCGCTGCTGCCGACCTCGTTGTTCCCAGTCTCGATGATCGAAATGCTGTCGGAATCAAAATCGCACACAATCAGTTCACCGCCATCGGGCTTCAGCACCAGACTCACCGGCGTGCGCCCCACGTCCAGCAGCGCGAGCAACCGGTCGCTGGTCAGGGCGCTGCTCTTTTTGCTGTTCTCTAAAGCTATGGACGCCACCTGCGACGAGCCTGAACACGCCACAAACGCTTTGCTCGAATCCGGCAGGATGGCGATGTCCTCCGGCTGCCAGCACACCGGCAAGGTTGCCCGTACGCGCAGCAATTTTGCGTCAATCAGCGAGACTGTATTGTCACCGCGATTCGACACCACTACGGTTGCGCCGTCTGGCGAAACCCGCGCCAGTCCCGGCGCAGTGCCCACCCGCACATTGCCCAGCACCACCCGCTTCTCCAGGTCGATGACCGAAACATTGGCCGACCCGGAGTTCGCCACATAAGCGCGCTTGCCGTCTTCGGAAACGTCGATAAAGTAGGGCCTCCCGTGCACTCCTATGGTGGCCACCACCGCGTTCTTCTCGGCATCAATCACGCTAACGTTGTTCGACCCCGAGTTGACCACGTAGATTTCATTCTTCTTGCTGTTGGCCGCAACCCCGGTCGGCTCGGCGCCCACGACAATCGTCCTGGCCGGCCCAAATGTTCTCAGATCAATCACACTCACGGAATTGCTCTTGCCATTGGTGACGTAGGCATACTCGCGATATGCGGGCCCGTAGTTGGGCAAAGCCTCCTCGCGGAAATACCACCAGCCCAGGCCGCCCAGCAACGGGATTAGAACAATAATGACGAGAAGTTTGCGCAAGATGAATGCTGCTTTCTGGAAAATCAGCTTACCAGAGACCGAGGGTCTACGAGGCAGAGCGCCTGATAAGCAGGCTATTTCGGTTCGATTACCTTTAATCCTCGAACTTGAGAAAAATGACGAGTATTGAAGGTTGCGACGGGATTCCCGCCCTCTAAGGCAGTAGCCGCCACTATTAGGTCGTAGAATCCGATCATTTTGCCGGAAGCCTCCAAGGCAGCCCAGAGGCGAG
>Ga0210404_10000945_pt1 | contig 13202 bp, 11 predicted proteins | sample IncBWH28MmetaG_FD_155455 | JGI IMG/M metagenome (GOLD analysis project Ga0210404, IMG submission 155455) | Forest soil microbial communities from Barre Woods Harvard Forest LTER site, Petersham, Massachusetts, United States - Inc-BW-H-28-M | ecosystem: Environmental > Terrestrial > Soil >... | reverse complement strand
GGCTAGTGCGTGAGACGCTCGATCAGTACCGCGCGGAAAACCGTGCACAGGGGTCGAAAGCAAAGAGCCGACCCTGACGCGGACCTCGACAAAGCCAACTATAGCTACGTGACCGCTTTTGCGACATGCTCGTCCCAAAAACGGTCGGTTGCGCTGCTTATTTTCACCCTGTTGTGCGCTACTATGTCTATTATTTTCTTATACATAGAAGAAACAGTCGCCGTGGCGCTCGGACTGCCACCTGAACCCCTGCTATGAGTGCAGCAACTGTCACCCTCTGCCTTAGCGCCCGTCCACGGTGCCGTTCCAGTTTGCTGGCGCGGGCGCGAAAGGGGAGCCCTGAGGCGTTCGGGGAAATGGTTTCCCCGTACCTGCCGGTGCTGTACCGCCGTGCGCGGGGGCTTACCGGGAACGCAGCGGACGCGGAAGATGTCAGCCAGGAGGCAGTGTTGAAGGCCTGGTCGCGCCTGGAACAGTTTGCCGGGAAGCAAGATGAATCGATCGATGATTTTCGCGCGTGGATTTCGCGCATTGCGGCAAACACCTCGATCGACCTGCTGCGCCAGCGCCGCGATGGAAAGATTGCGTCTTTGGATCAGCACAAGGGACAAAGCGAAGAGACGATCGGCAGCAGCATAGAGTCCGAGCAACTGGATCCGGAAGAACGCTGCGCGCGACGTGAACTGGGCCAACTGCTGGCCAAAGCCATTGTACAACTCCCCCCGGACCTGCGGCAGGCGTGCCTGCTGCGAGATGTGCTGCACTATTCGACGCAGGAAGTCGCCAGCCGCCTGGAAATATCGGTGGTGGCCGTGCGGCTGAGGCTGTTCCGCGCACACCGGCGGCTGCGCGAGAAGCTGCAGGATTCGCTGCGGCCCGCCGCGCGTCATGAAAGCGCACGGGTGCACTCGCGTCCGGAATACCGCCGCCAGCCCACGCGACGTTTTCCTGACTTGGCTATGCCGGGGTACGCGATCGGCGACTAAGCGACCGGCCCGTTCCAACCGTCAGAATAGCGTTATTTGGCTGCGATTTTTGGCGTTGACATGTGCGTTTCGCGGTGCTACAAAGCGCGCAGACATGCCCTCTGGTGGTAAGTCTCTTACCGCATTGCGGCAACATCACGCGAGTGAGGCACCAGACCTGCCTGGCAGGGCAGGCCTGTTCTGCCGCTGAGGGAATGTCCGCAACACCCCACCACCCCGGGAGGTGAGAACCTCCGTGTTTTCACCTCCTTTTTGTTTTCTCTCCCTGACGAACTAAACTCTTGAGGACATGACCGCGAATCCTATGGCCCAAAATCCAATCCGGCCTCCTCTCCTCGCGCTTCACCACATCACGGTGATGCGGGGAGAGTTTGCGGCGCTGCAAGACATCACCCTGCGCGTCGAGGCCGGCGAACATGTGTGCATTCTCGGCCCCAATGGCTGCGGCAAATCCACACTGATCAAAACCATCACGCGGGAATGCTATCCGCTCGCGAACGAAGGGTCTTCCATCGCGATTCTCGGCCGCGAGCGATGGAACGTTTTTGAGCTGCGCTCCCTACTGGGCATTGTCTCTCCCGATCTGCTGGCATCCTGCACGAGCGATGCGACCGGCCGCGACGTGGTGCTCTCCGGCTTTTTCAGCAGCACGCGCATTTTCCCACATCACGCGCCCAATCCCGCTCTGCTCGAAAAGACGGACGCCGCGCTCGCCCGCCTGGGCATCGCGCACCTTGCCGGACGCCCGGTGGCGCAGATGTCTTCGGGTGAAGCCAAACGCACGCTGATCGCTCGCGCGCTGGTGCACGAGCCGCAAACGCTGCTGTTCGATGAGCCCAGCAACGCGCTCGACATCGCCGCGCAGATACAGCTGCGCGACACCATGCGCGCGCTTGCAAAGGGCGGCCTGGGCATTCTTTTGGTCACGCACCACGTTTCAGAAATCATTCCAGAAATCGAGCGAGTGGTGTTGTTGCGGGAAGGCTGCATCGTTGCCGACGGGCCAAAGCAAGCGATGCTTAAGTCCGAGAGGCTTTCGGCTCTATTCGGAGCCAACATTCAGATTGCGCGCCGCGACGGCTACTATTCGCTGTCCTGAAGGAAATCGCGCGTTGGTGGAACTTGCAAGGCCGGCAGGAACCAAATGTGGCTGAGCGCTAGGACTTGTCCACACGGTGGCTGGCTACCGTGCGCGCTTCCGGGGACCGGGGCGTCCAGTCTTCGGGAGGGAACGCCACCCGCCAGAATGCCGGCCGCGGCGACGAAAATTCCAGTCCAATTTCCGCTTTGCCCGCGCGCACCGGGCCCAGAAACGCCACATGGCACTCCTGTTCCTCTTGCGTGCGCTTGTGCTGCAGGAAGATTTTGCTGCCGCTGGTAACGCGCGCTTTCATAAGCACCAGCGCGCCGTGTGCGCTGATGGCCAGCGTTTCTGTCTCTTCCTCGATGTTCTTGCCCTGCACGTCTTCGCCGCGAATGCGCACGGCCACTTGCATCAGCACCCGCTGGCTGCGGCGTCGCGCGACTGGATTCATGGATGCGTTTTGGGCCTACCCATCCCTATCTGTCACTCTCAACTATACCGGGACGCACATAGTTGTCGAGAAGCACGCGGGCAAGCGTATCCAAAAATGTCACGGCTAATTCGTAACGTTGGTTTTAGCTGCGCTGCTCGATGGGCACGTAATGGCGCGTGTCGTGGCCCAAATAAATCTGCCGCGGGCGCGCAATCTTCTGTTCGGGATCGAGCAACAACTCTTCCCACTGCGAAATCCAGCCGGAAGTGCGGGGAATGGCGAACAGCACCGGGAACATGGTCATCGGGAAGCCCATGGACTGGTAGATCAGCCCGGTGTAAAAGTCCACGTTGGGATACAGCTTGCGCTTGACGAAATATTCGTCTTCCAGCGCGATGCGCTCGCATTCCAGCGCGATTTCCAGCAGCGGATTCTTGCCCATCAGGTCGAAAACTTCGTAGGCCACTTTCTTGATGATGCGCGCGCGCGGGTCGTAATTCTTGTATACGCGATGGCCGAAGCCCATCAGCTTGGTTTCGCCGGTCTTCACGCGCTTGATGAATTCCGGTACTTTCTGCACCGAGCCGATTTCCATCAGCATGCGCAGCACTTCTTCGTTCGCCCCGCCGTGCAGCGGCCCGTACAGCGCGGCGATGGCCGCCGCGGTCGCCGAGTAAGGATCAACATGGGAACTGCCCACGTTGCGTATCGTGCTGGTCGAACAGTTCTGCTCGTGATCGGCGTGCAGGATAAACAGAATATCGAGCGCATGTTCCAGCGTGGGATTTGGACGGTAGCGGCTCTCCGTGGTACGGAAGAGCATGTTCAAGAAATTTCCAGGGTAACTCAGTTCATTATCGGGATATACGAACGGCATGCCCAGCGAGTGCCGGTAAGAAAACGCGGCGATCGTGGGCATCTTTCCGATCAGCCGGTAGGTCTGCTTCCGCCGCGATTCCGCGCTGAAGATGTCCTTTGCGTCGTGGTAGAAGGTGGAAAGCGCGGCGATGGTGGAAATCATCATGCCCATCGGGTGGGCGTCGTAATGAAAACCGTCCAGGAACTTCTTAATGCTTTCGTGAATGAAGGTGTGGTGCGTGACGTGGTAAGTCCATTCTTTCAATTGCTCGGAGGTGGGCAGCTCGCCGTACAGCAGCAGGTACGCCGTCTCGAGATAGGTGCTTTTTTCGGCGAGATCCTCGATCGGATACCCGCGATAGCGCAAGATGCCGGCATCTCCATCGATGTAGGTGATGCGGCTAATGCAAGAAGCGGTGTTGTTGAACGCCGGGTCGTAGCTCATCATCCCGAATTCTTTGGGGTCGACCTTGATTTGCCGCAAGTCGCTTGCCCGGATGGTGCCGTGCGTGATGGGCACCTCATAGCTCCGCCCGGTGCGGTTGTCCATAATGGTCAATGTTTCGCGGGATGCGGGAGTGCCCTCGGCTTTTCTTGTGGTTGTGGCGGTCGGAGCGGAATCCATTGCGCGAACCCCTGGACGCAGCGGCAAAATTCGACAGTACCACTCTACACCCAAAGGGCGGTTCGCGGAAATGGGAGCGAAAACCGTTAGGCCTTCAACAAGTCTATGAATCTAAAGGAATAGCAGGTTTGGAGTCTTCGCCGTTCTTGTCCTCGGATGTACCTCTTGACAATAGTCGTTATAACGAGTATTATGCGGGCATCATGATCAACATTCGCAAGAGCAGCGAGCGCGGCCACGCCGATCACGGCTGGCTGAACACGCATTTCACGTTTTCTTTCGCCGATTACTACGACCCCAAGCACGTGCACTTTCGCACTTTGCGCGTTATGAACGACGACCGTGTGGCCGGCGGCGGTGGCTTCCCCATGCACCCGCACCGCGACATGGAAATCGTCACCTATGTGCTGGAAGGCGCGCTGGAGCATCGCGACAGCATGGGCAACGGCTCGGTGATCAAGCCCGGCGACATCCAGTACATGAGCGCGGGCACGGGAGTGACGCACAGCGAGTTCAACGCCTCACCGACGGAGCCGGTGCACCTGTACCAGATCTGGATGTTTCCGGAAAAGCCGGGTCTGAAGCCGGTCTACGACCAGAAGAATTTCACGGAGGCAGAAAAGCGCGGGAAGCTGCGCTTGATCGCTTCGTCAGACGGCCGGGAAGGCTCGGTGAAAATTCGTCAGGACAACGAACTGTACGCGACGGTGCTCGGCAAGGGCGATTCCGTAAAACACGTGCTCAAGCCTGACCGCCATGCCTACGTGCAAGTCGCGCGCGGCAGCGTAAAGCTCAATGGCAAAGAGCTAGGCGAAGGCGACGGCGCCGCCATCTCCGCAGAAAAGTCCTTGGAGCTTAAGGGCATCGATGATGCCGAAGTTCTGCTCTTCGATCTGGCGTAGAAAAGAAACTGAGGAATGGGGTGCGGGAAACGTGCCGAGTCAATTCCCGCACTCCGAGGTTAGCTGTTGTGGGCGCCGAGCGGTTGAAACACCACCTGAAACTTGGGCTTACGCGCCGAATAAAGTGCATATCCTGCACCCACCAGGGCAAACAGCAGCGACAGCACGCCGCTACCCTGGATTTCAATCTGCCAGAGGTGGAGCATCACGGCCTTCAGCAATCTGATGGAAAACGCAACGTGTTCTTCCTTCATTAAAATCAAGGTGTAGAAAATAGCATCGCCAAATAGCACGCTGGCAACCGTCAGGACGGGGATGATGATTTGCCCGAAGCGCGTGACCTTACCAGTGCCCTTTATCACGCCGGCTGCCACGATATACCCGATCAGGATCGCTCCGTAGAGAAAGATCCGATTTATTCCATAGGCCACGAAACCCCAAGCAAGGCCACCGGCCGCGGCGGCGGCCATACCCAACACCAGCCCGTTCGGATAATTCGGCGTGATGGCTTCATAGTTGACGGCAGCTTGATTTAGCTCGCGGCGCACCTTTTCCTGGCAGGTCGCGCAGATAAACATGGGCATGCCGTTCAGCAGCGTGAGCGACTGCGTGGAAGTGGAAGCGCATTGCTCGCAGCGCCCATCGAACGGTGTGGTCACCGGCTTGATTGCCGTCCGCAGATCCTCAGCCAGCTTGGCCACTTCTTCGGCTTTCGGTTTCGTGAAGGAATATCTCCATTCCCAGCGTACGAAGTTGTCCCCGACAGCTCCCAGTTTGCCCTTCTTGATCGCGGCGGATTTCAGCGCGGATTTCACTTGTTCAGGCTGCTCGAGCTTCTTGAATCGCAGCAGGATCACCAGGTTGGCGGCTTGGCCGTTGTGGCTGAATCCGATGACCGTCACGTAGTTATCGCGCGTGCCTACGGCGCTGCCCGATTTCTTGCTCCATGGGCCTTGCTGCGGATAGTGTCGCAGACCCGCCAGATTCGCGACCTGTTGCAAGTATTCGTTTTCGTTCATGGGCTGGCCTCCTCCGACCCGGGCACTTTCACGCCCGTGCGATGGGTCGCTGGCAACGAAATGAAAATCAGTGCTCCTATGTTGGCAACGGGAATTTCTAATCGAAATAGGACGAAAGGACAGGTGTGCCGAACGCACACTGTCCTTTAGTCGCGGCGCGATGTGTGTATTGTTTGGAGTCTGAAGGCTACGTTGCTCGGTGGGATGCGCCGGACTATCCGCGGGTACGCTGGAACTCGCGCATGAAACTGACTAAGGCCTGCACGGCGTCGAGGCCGACCGCGTTGTACAGCGAGACGCGCATCCCGCCGACTGAGCGATGGCCAGGGGTGCCGACCAGGCCTGCAGCCTCGGCTTGCTCGGCAAATTTCTTCTCGATGGTTTCGTCGCCGCCAGCTACGCGGAAGACCACGTTCATGCGCGAACGTGAAGCCTTCTCGACCGGGCAGGAGTAATATCCGCCCGCGTCGATAGTGTCGTAGAGGAGCTTGGCCTTGGCCTCGTTGCGCTTTTCAATCGCGCTGATGCCGCCTTCTCCGTCCATCCACTCCATTACCAAACCCAGAATGTAAATCGCAAATGTCGGCGGCGTGTTGTAAAGCGAGCGCTCCTTGATGTGTGTGCGGTATTGCAGCAGCGTGGGCAAGTTTTTGTCCGCGCGCTCGGCTAAATCTTTGCGCACGATCACTACCGTGACGCCGCTTGGCCCCAAGTTTTTCTGCGCGCCGGCGAAAATCAGGCCAAATTTCTTCACGTCGATCGCGCGCGAGGCGATGTCCGAAGACATATCCGCCACCAGCGGCGCGGCGCCGCTTCCCGGCATCGTGTGCCATTGCGTGCCTTCAATCGTATTGTTCGTGCACATGTGCACGTAGGAAGCGTCCGGCGACAGCTTGATTTCATTTTGTCGCGGTACGCGCGTGAATTTCTCCGCCTCGGTCGACGCTGCCACGGCATGCAGCACGCCCTTCTTCAGCTCCCCGAGCGCTTTCGCCGTCCAGGCCCCGGTGTGCAGCAAATCCACGGGTTTGCCGGGCAAGCACAGATTCATCGGCACCATGGTGAACTGCATGCTCCCGCCGCCCTGCAGAAACAGCACGGCGTATTCATCGGGAATCGCCAGATGCTTCCGCAAACCGGCTTCGGCCCGCGCCGCGATGCCTTCGAATTCCAGCGAGCGGTGGCTCATCTCCATCACCGACATGCCGCTCCCGCGCCAATCCAGCAACTCATCGCGAATGCGCTCCAGCACCGGCAAGGGCAGGGCCGCCGGCCCCGCATTAAAATTGTGTAGCCGCTTCAAGCCGCGCCCCGCAACTGTAGACGTCCCCACGAATCACTCGTTCCTCTCGATCAAAGTGTGCTGCTTCTCCTGACGATTATCACAAGTTTGTTCAGTTAGGGGCAACCAGCGCAAATTCGACGCGGCGGCGCATGGGATCGATGCGCTCGGCGCGGACGCGCACGCGGTCGCCGTGCTGCCACATGAGTTGCTTCGGCTTTGCGCCGCGACCTCGTCCTGCGTTCGCGCCGCCCCGCCGCTTATCGCTGCTTGGGAGCGCAACAATGGCGTGATCCTTCTCGCGATATACGCAGCGCGCGCCTGTCGCCTCCTCCAGCGCGTTGATCGGAAGCAATCCCTCGACGAACACCTCAAACAATTCCACAAAGCAACCGAACTTCTGTACCGAAATAATCAGTCCGTCGTATTCCTCGCCGAGATGCTCTTCCATGAACTGCGCGGTCTTCCAATCCATCAACTCGCGCTCGGCGCCGTTCGCGCGGCGCTCCGCTTCCGAAGTTTCGGTGGCCATTTCCTCGAGCTGTCCGTGCGAATACACTACCGCTTCCGTCCCTTGCGGAACATGCGGCGCCGCAGGAGCAACGCCCTGCGGATGCTCCAGCGCCCATTTCAGAACGCGATGCACAATCAAGTCCGGATACCGCCGTATCGGCGAAGTAAAATGCGCGTACTCGGTGAAGCCGAGCGCAAAATGTCCCAGCGAATCCGCCGCATAGCGCGCCTGCTTCAGCGAACGCAACATCAAGTACGAAATGATGCGTTCCTCCGGCTTGCCCGCAATTTTCGCCAGCAGCCGCTGATAATGTTGCGGCGTAATGCGCAAATCCTCCGCCGCACCCGGCAGCGCCACACGCATCCCGCGCTCGCGGCCCTTGCCATACGAATCCGGCCGCCCCGCTTTCGCCGGAGACGGCACGTGCCCGTGCCGCACCACAATCTCCCGCTGCTGCAAACCCTCCACGCCCAGCGAATACCCAAACGCCCGCGCCAGCTCCTCGAACTCCAGCACCTTGCGCGCGTCCGGCTTTTCGTGCACGCGGTGCAGCGCGGGTATCCCGCGCTTGAGCAAATATCCCGCCACAGCGCGATTCGCCGCCAGCATAAACTCCTCGATCAGCCGGTGCGCGATGTTGCGCTCACTGCGCGTGATGTTGATCATGCGCTGCTGCTCGTCGAACTCGATCACCGGCTCCGGCAAATCGAAATCGATCGAGCCATGCTCGTTGCGCCGCGCGTTCAGCAGCAGCGCCAGCTCCTTCATGTCGCGAAAATGGTGCGCCAGCGGGGCGTACAGCTTTGTCGCTCCCGCATCACCCTCCAGCACCTTGTTCACGTTCGTATACGTCATGCGCTCGGCCGACTTGATGATCCCCGGCGTCATCCGCGCGCTTGTCATGCGCCCCGCGGCATCAAACTCCATCAGCGCGCTCATCACCAGCCGATCTTCGCGCGGCTTCAGCGAACACATGCCATTCGAAAGCGCCTCGGGAAGCATAGGCACCGCGCGATCCGGAAAGTACACGGATGTCCCGCGCAGCCGCGCCTCGCCATCCAGCGACGTCAGCGTTCGCACATAATGCGCGACATCCGCGATGTGCACCTGCAAATGCCAGCCGCCGTCCACGCGCCGCTCGACGTACACCGCATCGTCAAAATCGCGTGCCGTCTCGCCGTCGATGGTCACAATCGGCAAGCGCCGGAAGTCTTGCCGCCCGGCGAGCTCCGCCTCTTGCACCGGCAGCGCGCGCTGCTCCGCTTCTTTCATCACTTCCGCGGGAAACACGTGCGGCAAATGATGCTTGCGAATAATAATTTCCGTGTCGACGCCCAGCTCGCCCGGCCGCCCCAGAATTTCGATCACTCGACCCGTCGGCGCGGCGCCGCCTTTCGGGTAGCGCACCAGCTCGACATTCACCACCGCGCCGTCCAGCTCTGCCAACCGCGAAATGCGCCGCCCGCGCACGCTCCGTTCATCCGCGCCGCTGAACCCCAGCTTCTTCGCCAGTCCCGGTGTCAACTCCATGCCCGGCGGAATTTCGATCGCATGCTGCATGCGCGCGTCATACGGCAGCACCGTATTCCCGCGCGCGCCGTAGCGAAACAATCCCACGACCGTCGGATTCGCGCGCCTCAGCACGCGCACGATTCGCCCTTCGGTTCGCTGCGATTCTCCCGCGCCGGTCACGCGCTGCATTTTCACCAGCACCTGATCGCCGTGCATCGCATCTTCGACTGCGTCGCGCGGGATGAACACGTCGCGATCCAGCCAGGGGACCGGAGGATCCGGCACGACGAATCCGTATCCGTCGTGATGCAGCACCAGCCGGCCCTTAATTTCGTCATGGCTCCGAATGCCGCCGCCTTCGCGAGCCGTCGCGGGGCGTTCAGCCGCGGCCGCCGCCTGCGAGCTTTCAGGCTCTCGCGCGGCCCCGTGCCCGGGCTGGCCATGCCCGCTGCGCTCCTCCCTCCGGCCCGCAAGCCGGTAGCGTCCCCCGGGCAATTCCTCGATGGCCCGTCGCTTTGTAAGTTGGGACAACATTTTGTAGAGGGCGCGCCGCTCGGTCTTGCGCATGTGCAGTGCCCCGGCAATCTCCTCCGCCGAAGCAGGAACGCTCCTAACTTGCAGAAAACGCAGTATGTTATCGGGACTTAGTTGTGGGGGTCGTGGCATCGGAGGGCGGTCCAGCGGTCACGCGCTGGTTTATCCACACGATTCTACTCAATTTTTTTCGTCCCACATGAAACTTTTTTCGCTCCGCCGGGGTTTCATACCCAGGCCAACACACGACCGGCTAGCCGCCCTCCGTCAGGCTAGCCGGCTTTCCCGGAAACGGGAAACCAAGGGAGGCGGGAAGACCTGGCCCGCCTCCCTATTTTTCTTCTCCGCGATCTCTGTTTACCCTGAGCCTCGAAGGGTGCTCTTCTCCGTGCTGTCTGCGTTAAATCTTTTCTCTTCTATCGCGCCACCGTACTCAAAAACGGATAGTGGCTAGCCGCCCCCATAAAGAACAGCATCGGAAAAGACAGCCACAGCGACACTCGCGCCGTAAGAAACCCCCATCGCATCATCCGCTCCGCCTCCGCCGGCATCGGCGTCCCCTGCTCCGCTGCCGCGCGCGTCCAGGCAATCAACCTCTTCTGCACCCGCCAGACCACGCCCCAGGTATTCAGCAGCATCACGAAGCCAAGTCCGCCTCCCACGCTGATTGCTAAATGCTGATTCGACACCCTCTCCCCGCCATTGAGCGCCAGCACCAGCCAGGAAGCCGCAATCACGATCGCACTGATCCCAATCGTCCGCACCCAAACCGAATCGCGAATTCCTTTCGCCGGAAGCTGCAAGAAATAAATTCCCTCATACGCGACGGTCCAAACCAGCGCCCACCAACCAAACCAGCGCAGCGCCAGCCCCGGATTCCCCGCATTGCGCGCATCCGTCACCAGCAGCGAAAAGAAGTAACGCATGCCCACCACCACCGTCACCAGCGCCGACCACCGGAACCACGCCATCGCGCGCGACATCAGCACCGGGTACACCTTCGCGCGCACTCCCGGCTCCAGCGCCTTCATCGAAGGTGTAAGCACAAGATTAAAAAAGTACAGCAACCCAATCCAAATGATCCCAAAGATAAAATGCAGCCACCGCAGCGCCATCAATTCATTCGCAGCCGCATTCGCAAGAAAACTAAAATGTGGCCTCCACTCCGGGAACGTCGCCAGCAGCCACAAGCCCATGCGCGAACCTCCGCTACAGACAGCTACAGATAATTGATGCGAATCTTCAAATCGAGCCGCCCGCCATGATACTGAAACGAAGCCGCGCTGAACTTAGGTGGCCCCATGTGGCCTTTCGCGTCGTTCGACGCTCCCACTCCTTCGCGCGGCATGCCGATGAAATTCGTGTCCAGTTTGCCATTCGAGTTTTCATCGTGCACCACCGACACCGCGTAGGTCCCGGGCGCGACTCCGGTGAAGTCGCAGACCGCCCGCCGTTCCGCGATCTTCGCGGTCAGCCGCACAACCGCCTTGTCCGCTTTCTTGGGGAACGCGTCCGCTGACGAAAACAGCGCGCACAGCAATTGCCCTTTGTCGTTGCGCAGCCCACTAATCTCCACGTGAATGACATTCTCCGCCGGCGCCGGTGTCTGCGCGAAGGCGCCGAAAGCCGCAACGAGCACCGCCGCCAAACCAACCGCTCTCCAGCCCGCAAACATGCGCATCATCATCCCTCCCGTTTTTGCTCCTGTCCATCGCGGCCCGCACGCTCGCCGACAGCCCCTCTCTGGCTACTACGTCGTTCTTCATCCACTTATTACACGGCGAAACACCTTCGATGCCGCGAGGCTTACTGCGCGACAGGATTCGGTTTGGGGCTCACTGGTGAGGATTCTCCGCGGAAGGGCAGCCTGAATTTCCGCGAGATCTCCGGCCAGAATTCGCGCAACACGTCAAAACCCGTGTCTTGCAGGATGCTGTAGCCCACCCGCTCCGCTGCTGGAGCGAAACCGCGTCGGTTGTCCGGGTGATATGTGTTGCTCAGCACGGACGTGCTCGCCGTCCCCAGCCATTCAGAAAAATTGAACATCTGCTTGCCATTGTCGCGGTGCGCCACGACCGCGTGCTCCACCGCGTGGAGCAAGCGCCTCCCGAACGTTCCGTGGGCCAGGCGGTAGTAGCGCGGGTCCTCCGAAAATATCGAGGGATAAACGAAGTCCTTGAAGAACCTGGACGAGGCCTGGCCGGCGAATTCGGCGCCGAAGCGCCTGCCATACCCCTCAGCCCCCTGTCCAAAGCTGGGGTCCGCGTTTTCCGCTTGGTCCAGTCCCGCGTCGAAAGCGGTGCCGAGAAATGTCACCGGGTCGAAGGAATCCTGAACGAACAGAGCGAATTTATCTTTCAACCGCAGCGTGCACAATTTCGCGCTGGTGTAGTGCGGCAGCGGCACAGCCTTGCGTTCCAGCGGCCGCGCAAACGTGCCGACGACCTTCTTCAGCGGCCCGTCGTAGTCTTCGATCCGCACCATCGGCGGAGGCTGAATGCATGGTGCGGCCACATTTTTCGCGGCCTCCTCCTGCAAAGGCCCAACGGCCGGCTGCTTCGCAGGAGCAGGAGCCGGAGCCGGCGCTTCCTGTGCGCAAGCCACGCCGCCCGCCAGTCCAGCGAGCCCCGCCCACAAGCACATTCGTGCTAGCTTTCGAGAGCGAGTCCGGTTCCCCACGGTCTGGGAAGCCTATCATTTTTGCCTAGGCGACCACGACTTGCGCTGCTTGCCCATTGCTTTGACCAATTCAGTGGGTTGGCCCGATGGCCTACTGCAGGGGCTTGAATTCCCCGCATACACCTGCCCTGAAAATCGGCGCACGCCTCTTTGCCCACTTTTGTAAGTCCTCGTCCTTTGTTTTCAATGGTTTGGAGCCTCTTTTTCAAAAACACCCATGTGGGGGTATGCAATCACTAGGTTCCAGCCTCGCTCCTGCTCCACGCACCGCGCGCGTGCCCTGTGCTAAATTCCTGGCTCTCCTGTCAGGAGGCAGGCAGCCATGAAAAACCTCACACTGACGCTTTTGCTGCTCGCCGCGCAAGCTGCGACGGCGCAGGATTGGGCCAAAGCCAAACTTGGGGTGCCGGCTATGGCTGCACGCGCGCCGGAGAAGCCCCCGACGCCAGCGACACCGGAGACTACGGAGGGCAATTACGTCGCGAAAAACTTTAAGTTTCGGGATGGGGAGAGTTTGGCGGAGTTGCGGCTGCATTACGCGACGCTGGGCAAGCCGGCGCGCGATGAGAAGGGGCGGGTGACGAATGCGGTGATGTTGCTGCATGGGACTGGCGGGAGCGGGGCGCAATTTTTGGCGGCGCAGTTTGCGGGGGAATTGTTTGGGGCAGGGCAACTGCTGGATACGGCGAAGTACTACATCATTTTGCCGGATGGGATTGGGCACGGGAAATCGTCGAAGCCGAGCGACGGGCTGCACGCGAAATTTCCTCAGTA
>Ga0210404_10000940_pt1 | contig 13256 bp, 22 predicted proteins | sample IncBWH28MmetaG_FD_155455 | JGI IMG/M metagenome (GOLD analysis project Ga0210404, IMG submission 155455) | Forest soil microbial communities from Barre Woods Harvard Forest LTER site, Petersham, Massachusetts, United States - Inc-BW-H-28-M | ecosystem: Environmental > Terrestrial > Soil >... | reverse complement strand
GTATCCGGCACGGACTCGCGCGCTATCTCACCGACATGAAACGTGTCCACTAAATAGAAGGACAACCCATATGGCACTCGTCAGAGTCACGCTCACCGCCGCGATTACCTCGTCACAACTCACCTTCGGCGTCTCGAGCACGGCATCGAACGCCTTCCCAGCGGTCGGCGCGCCGCCGATCGGCTATCAGCCGTTCATGATTGACGATGAACTGGCGTTTCTCGTGAACGTGCCCGCGGCCAACACCGTCACGGTGCGCATGCGCGGGTCGGATGGGACAGCGGCCACCGCGCACGATATCGGGTCCACGTGCGTCACGTCGGCGACGCCGAGTGATTTCCCGGCGATTCAGGCGGGGATGACCGTGCTGACCGATCCGGGCTTCGCGGATGTGAAGACCTACGGGCAGACCGGCGCGATGGTCGTCCCCGTCGATGACATCACGATTGCGTATCTGAACGGCACGAGCGCGATGGCACTCACGCTCGGTGCCCCGTCGCTCGCGCTGAACGGCATCGAACTCAGCGTCACGTCGCAGAGCGCCTTCGCGCACACCATCACGACGCCTGGCGCGTCGGGATCGACGGGCCTGTTCTTCACGGGTGTGGCGGGTTCGCCGTTCACGGTCGCGACGTTCACGGCACAAGTCGGCTCGTCGATGAAAATGCTCGCGTCGAATGGCGCATGGAACGTCGTCAACAACAGCACGAGCGGCGTGACGTTCTCGTAAGGAGTTTGAACTATGGCGATTCTGATCGATCCCGATTCGCCCGAAGCGAAAGAGCGCGTGAAGTGGGAAGCGCAATACACGCCGTGGGGACCCGGCGCACGGCCCTACGTGAAGCGCGACTATCCGATGCTGCTGCATAAAGCGGGTCGGCCTCCTGGCGGGCTCGGCGCGGCCGAAATCGTCGAGATGCAGGAAGTTGGATCGCTGCAGGAAGGCGAGATCTATCGACAGCGCGGCTTTCGACCAACGCCACTCGAAGCGATTGAACACTGGGAAGCTGAACAAACCTTGTTCGCGGAACTGGCCGCCGAGCGCGCGTGGGAAGTGAAGCACGGGCGGCACGGCGAGAAAGCGCAACAGGAAATCGCGCGCGCCGAAGCGGTCGCCGTCGATCACTTACCGTCCGTGCCCGTGACACCGATCAAACCGCACAGCCGCGAAAGCAAGTAAGTGCCTGATGATCCGATGCCGTTTCCGTCGTGGGTGTTCAATCTGGACGGCACGCCCGTGATTGTGCCGCACGCGGAAGCCTTGAGTAAATTGCCGGGGTCTGATTGGTCCTTTGTGCCGTTCGTGAGTCGGCATGCGCTGGATGTGCCGATGCCGAATGTGCCCGATCGGGTGCTGATTGCCCAGCAGCAGCAAACGTTGATTCCGACAGGGCGAACGCTCACGAAACAAACGCCCTCGAAAGATCCGCTCAAAGGCCATTCAGGCCACTAAGGAGTGATGACAGATGGCCGCACCGACCTCGTTTCCGTCATATGCTTACAACCCGTTCCAACCGCCCGTGATCGTGCAGAACCTGACGGCGTTCAACGCGCTGCCCGGTCCTGGCACGTGGGGCACGCAGCCATTTGCGAGCACGACACCTGGCGCGCCGTTCGATCCGGGTTTCACCGACACCGATATCCGGTTGCAGCAGATTCTGATCGAGAACCGCATCACGAATCAGATGTTGCAGTTTGGGTTCAACCTCGTGGACGACCCGGTGACGCAGATCCGCCCGGATGTCCTCGCGAATGATTCCGGCCTCGGCACGTAAGGAGACACACATGGCTGACGACGAGACGACCGACGACCCGAAGCCGAAGAAAAAGGCCACGCTCACGCTCGAAAGTGTGGAGCATCTCATCGAAGCCGCGTTCATCCGCTTTGAGATGAAACACGGCCATCTGAGCGCCGAAGACGGTGCCGCACGACTCGCGGCACTCGAAGACTGATTGTCGCGCGGCCTCGCGCGCGATCCCCTGCAGACCGGGCGTCTGACCACTACGGGGGTTGATCGAGGACGTTGACCGGAGTCTCATATGCCAAATCTCACAGGCCCGTTGTTCTCGCTGCCCACGAAATCGAATCCCGGTTCCCAGTCCGGCATGCCCGCCGGCATGATGGGCGAACTCGCCATCTCGGAAGTGCTCGGCAAATACGCCACGCTGACGAAGCTAGGAAAGGTGTTCTACACCTCCGCGATCATCACGGCGCCGGTGATTTTCTCGACCGCCGCGCAGCTCGGCCCGATGTTGTGGAACAGACCCGGATCCGGCGTCGATGCGCATCTCCTCGCGGTGGGCGTCAGTTCGCCGACCACGGCCTCGACGGTCGCGGGCGCGATCAGTTGGGCCAACAACACGCAAGCCACCGTGCCGACGACGGCCACGGCGCTGACCGTGATGAACGCCTATTCCGGCGGCGGCGTCTCGGCGATGGGCGGCGTGTTCTCGACGGCGACGATTCTCGTGGCGCCGACCAACGTGCCGTTTCCGCTCGTCGCGGTGAACACGGGCGCCATCACGACTGGCGTGCTGACATCGTGTTTCATTGACGTCGGCGGCGTGTTTCAGGTCGCACCCGGCAACATTGGCTACATCTGTGGCAACGCCACGCTGACGGCGGGGGTATTCACAATCGGGATTTTGTGGAGCGAGCTCCCGGTCTAGTCGCCGCGCATGTCTGACCAAGGGCCGGTGCGTGGTAACATTCGCGCACCGGCCCTTGCCGTATCTGGAGGCTGCATGCCTGTGCCCGTGCTCGGTCAGCCGTTCGCCGTCGTGAACTGCACCGTCTCGCCGACCATCAAATGCAACTGTGAACGCGGCGGCGTGCTGACACTGCTCGCGATTCAGCGCGCGGGCGGGTGGCTGCGCACGCAGGATGCCTGCCCGTCGTGCGGGAAGCTGTTCACGCTCGCGGGGCTGAACATCGACAAGCAAGGACAATTGCAGATTTCGGTCGAGATGGGCGTGCCCGTCGGGACGCCGGAACTCGTGGCGCAATGAATCGCCGCGACTTTTTCAGGCGACTCGGCGGCACGATCGCTGGCGGTTTTCTTGCGCGCCTCTTTCCATCATGGTTGCGGCCGAAGCCTGATACGATCTTCGTATCGCCAGAGATGCACGCCGCGCTCATGAAATCCAGCGCCGCGCTGTTTAATCCGCCGCAAGCCGTCGTGGATGCCTTCTTCGCACGACGGTTCGAACCGCATACGGAATGGTTTGTGGACCCGGATAACTAAATGGCCTCAGCCGTCGATCTCATTGGCGGCGCGTTCGGACTGATCGGCGTGCTCGAAGCGGGGCAAACCATCGGCGGCGATCTGCTCGCGGATGGCTACCGCCGCTTGCAGAACATGATGGGCATCCTCGGTCTTCAGACGCTGACGGCGCCAACCATCGGCCGCGAAGTGTTCGCGCTTGTCGCCGGCAAAGGCGGACCAAGCAATCCCTACACGATCGGCCCGACGGGTGATCTCGTGACGACTCGCCCGAATGCCCTCGAAGGCGCCGGGCTCCTGCTCGCTGGGCCGGATCCTCGCGTCGAGATTCCGCGCACGCTCTATACCGATGACGCCTACGAGGCGCTGCCGATCAAGGATCTGCCGAACGCGCTGTTTACCGGGGCGTATTACAACGCGTTCGCGGGCAACGGCACGATCAACCTCTGGCCGGTGCCGAACACCACGCTCCACGCGCTCGTGCTCTATCGCCTCGATCAGATTGGGCCATTCGCCTCGCCGACCGCGACCTACACACTGCCGCCTGGCTATGATGAGATGCTCGAAGGCCAACTCGCGAAACGGCTGCGCGGGCCATATCGGCGGCAGCTCGATCCTGAAGTCGTGAAAGACATCGATGACGCGCTCGCGGTGTGCAAGCGGCAGAACTACAAAGATAACGACCTCGCGACCGATCCCGCGCTAACGAATACGCCGCGCACTGGCTACAACATCGACACAGGACAATAAGTGGCGATCTCGGTTCAGAACAGCGGATCGCTCGCCGCCGTCGGACAGACCGTGCAACTCGACGCAACCGGGTTCGCAGGTCTCGGCATTCAGATCACGGGCACGTGGACTGGCACACTCCAATTCGAAGGCTCGATTGACGGGTCCGCCTTCGCCGCCCTCGGCGCCTCGCCCGCGAGCGCACTCTCGACCGCCGTCACGAGCACGACGGGCAACGGCATCTGGCAAGCCGCTTGTCACGGGTTGAAGATTGTTCGTGTCCGCGCGTCGGCGCTAGCCTCTGGCACCGCGCTCATCACGTTGATCGTCGATCCAGCCGCGGGCGGCGGCGGCGGGAGTAGTGGCGGCGGCGGCGCGGTCACGGTGGCCGATGGCGCCGATGTCGCCGAAGGCACGACGACCGATGTGGCGGTGGTCGGCGATAACGCGGGCACGGTCTCGGCAAAACTGCGCGGCCTCAGCAAACTGCTCAACGATGTCTGGGATTCGGTCAACCACTGGCTGAAAGTCTCGGTCCAAAATACGACGATTGCCGTCACGCAAAGCGGCACCTGGACCGATGGCACCAAGGAAGTGCCCGATGCCACAGCAGGATTTTCGCCGACGAATGCGACTTCGACCGCCTATGAAACGAGCCGCGTGGCGAAGGCGAGTGCGGGCACGCTCTACAGCGTGACGGGCTATAATGCGAAGACAAGCGCGCAGTTTATTCAGGTGCATAATACGACGACAGTCCCCGCCGATACCGCCGTGCCAGCCGTGATTTTCACCGTCCCCGCGTCGGCGAACTTTTCGTATTCAGCAGATAAATTCGGGCGCTTCATGTCGGTCGGTATCACGGTCTGTAATTCTTCGACGGGACCAACGAAAACAATTGGCAGCGCTGATTGTTGGTTCGACGTGCAATATTCATGAGACTCCTCACAGGTCTCGGCGATCCGCCGACCTTTTCAGGGCTCACCGCCTCGCGCCTCATCGCGACCGATGGGACGAAGAAGCTCGCTTCCGTCGCGGCGCTCTCGTCCTGGATCGTAGGCACCGCGAATCAAGTCAGCGTCACCGACAACGGCAGCGGGGCCGTCACGCTCGCGACGCCGCAAAACATCGACACGGGCGCCAGCCCGACGTTTGTCGGACTGACGCTTTCGGGATTGACAAATACGCGACTGGTGTTTGCCGGGGCGGCTGGCGTCCTGAGCGGCAGCGCGAACCTCACGTGGAGCGGCACCGCCCTCAGTATCACCGGGACGACGCCACTCGCGCTCGTGTCGAGTGCCGGGAATTGTGATTTCACGCTGACGACCGCAGACGGCGCGGGGAGTTGGGACATTGCCGCGTCACAAATCACGGGCTACTTCGCGTTCTACAACATCACCAACAATAAGACGCCTCTGCGCATTGACCCGACGAGTCTGGACTATACCGTCTACATGAACGCTGGCGGGGTCTCGGTAGGGGGCTTGTTTTCAGCCACCGCCAAACTGCATCTGCCTGCTGGCACCGCGACGGCGGGAACTGCCCCCTGTAAATTCACCTCGGGCACGTTGCTGACATCAGCCGAAGCGGGTGCCGTCGAGTTCCTCACGGATAAGTTCTACGGCACCATCACGACCGGTGCCGCTCGGAAAGAACTCGCGCTGGTGGATGCGACGCTCTCCAGTGGCCGCGTCGCGCTCGTGACGACGAATGGCCGTCTCAACGACAACGCGAATCTGACGTTCGATGGGACCACGCTCACGTCAACGGCCTTTCTGGCGAGTGCGGGCACGGCGACCGTGGCCCCAGGGAAATTCACCGCAGGCACGAACCTCACGAACGCGGCCGCAGGCGCGATCGAGTTCGATGGCGTCACGTTTTCCGACACGATTGACACCACGTCGGGCCGCGCGCAACGGTCAGACTTTCAGTTGTTCCAGCTCACGGCGGATGGCAGTGCGCTCGGCCCCACGATTGCGGATGCCTTCGGCGCGAACAGCGCGTTTCCAATGGTCGCGAGCGGGACGTATGAAATCGAATATTACGTCCGCTACCTGAAGACGACGGCTGGGACCGTCACCTGGACGATGACGTTTAGCGGCGCGGTGACGAACTGGGTCGGCGATTACGTGCAGTCCGCCGTGACTGGAGAAGGCGCAGAGAGTTCAACGCTCGGGGCTGGACTTGTGACGCAAACGACGACAGCCGCTTTTCCTGCAAGTGCGACGACGCGAACCACGGCAGTCAATCATTTCGTCCTGATTCGAGTGCTCGTGACCTGTGGCGCGACGCCGCGCAACATTCGGTTGTCTGTGACATCTAGCGCAGGCACGGTCACGATTCGGCGCGGCAGTTTCTATAAGGCACGGCGGCTCGCAGTTGGCAACGTGGGCACGTTCGCAGCGTAGGAACGACTATGGCGACAGTCACGTTTACGATCTCTGGCGCAGACTTAACGCGCGTGGTGAATGCGCTCAGCGTGCGGTTTGGCTACTCCGACACGCTACCCAATGGCAATCCGAACCCCCAGACACGCGGTGAATTTGTGCGGCTCCGCATTGCCCAGTGGGCCGCAGACGAAACCAAGGCGCATGAACTCGCGCAAGCACGGGCCTCACTCGCAGCGTCAGATGTGGTGGTGTCGTGAATTATGGCGCTCAGCTACATTCTTCCAGGCGCTGATAACGCGCTCATCCTTGGGCTGAGCACTGATGATTGACAGCATCGCGGCGGCGGGATCATGCCGTATCAGTGCGAAGAACATTAGTGCGGTGGCGATTACCGAAGCAACACCATTGACGTTTATGGTGCTGAAAGGCGCGATTCTATAATGCTTTCCCCCATCAGGTCACTTAATTCTGACGATACCAAGGCTGACGTGGATCAGCCAGTCTCGCCAATGCAAGCACTGCTCGAAGCGAAAGCGCACGCCTATGATTGTCTCGCGCAAATCGAGCAATGGAACAAAAAGCTCCAAGAACTCAACCAGCGGATCGCTGAACTCTCAAAACTCACGTCATGAACGCACGATTTCGTCGCCTTATTCTGACACTCGGTCGAGCGCTCGTGCGATGGGCTGAGGTGCGTCTCGTACTCTCAGGCTATTCATGGCCAGAGGGCCGGGATGAGGCGATTGCGAACGAACTCATCGTCACGACCGCCGTGCGCTTTGCCGCGGTTTACGATTGCGGCTTGCCAGCCGATGACTTCTCGCCAGATTTCGATCTTCAACGCACCGGGAAACTGCAAGAAGTGCTGTATCATGCGGCGAAACGGCTCGACGTGGACCACGGCTTGCGCACCGTCGCCGATGTCGTCGCGCTACTCCAACGGTCACGGCTCCAAGCCACGATAGGAACACTATGCCAGGCACCAGCCAATCACGTGTCCTCCTCCTCGGCACCGACGTCGCCGGCGTCATCACCGGGGTAACCACCGGCACGAGCGAACCAGTAAACGCCTCGCCGTTTACGAGCATCGTGCTCTATGCCGCGAGCCAAGGGACGACGAGCGGCGGCACGATTCTGTTTGAAGAGGCGGACTGGGACCCGGCGCTCGATGCGCCGTATTCCGGCACATGGATTACGCTCGGCACGTTGACGGCGAGCGCCTTCTCTGGTGGGGCGCAGACGAAAGTGATTCCTGTGCTGAACTCCGTGGGCGGCCAGCGATCCGCATGGGCGTTTGTGCGCGCGCGGATTTCCAGCAATATTACCGGCGGCGGCACCATCACGGCCGTGTTGCGGATGGCCTGATATGACACATGAAGAATTCGCGATTATGACGGGCAAGTGGGTGCCCGAGGCTGGCATTCCAACGCTTGATGATTACTCGCGCGCCTTAGAGGAAATACATCGTGACGAGGCGGCGGAGCCGAGCATTCCAGCTGTTACATATTTTATTCATGACATTGATACAGCTCTCATTCGCGATGCCGCCGAGTCCATGAAGATCAGCGTTGGAGCTGGAATTCCTCGCGTCCTGCAACTCGATTACGGCGGCACAACGACGGCGGCGATTACGATTCATTCTCATAGCGCTTCAACTGAATCACATCATCTCGTGGAACTTGACTATTCGAAGTTTGGCGACGACCATAAACCGCAATGATTTACCCCTCGTTCTGCGGCCCGTCCTATGCCTCGCAATCACCGATTGCCGATGCCGAACTGTGCCTGAACTGGTATCCCGAGCAGATGGAATCGCCAGGCGCGTCCTCGCGCCAAGTGCTCTACCCGCGACCGGGGTTGCAAGCGTTCGTGACGTCGCCGACGGGATCGCGCGTGCGGCAGTTGTATTCGAACATTTTTAGCAATGTCGAGCGCTGTTTCGCTGTCGTGAGCAATGCAATTAAAGAAATCGCCGCCGACATGACCATCACTGACCGTGGCGTCGTCGCCGAAGATGCGAACGTGGCGTCGATGATTTCGAACGGGGACGGCGGCGGGCAACTGTTCGCCAATAGCGGGCGCGAGGGCTACTGCCTGAATCTGACGACGAATGTGCTCACGAATCCCGTGCATGCCGTCACGATGGCCGGCATGGTGGACGGTTACATCGTGGCACTCGACGCGACGACCGCGACGCTGAAGATTTCGAATCTGCTCGACGCGAATACGTGGGATCCGACGCAGTTCGCGCAACGCTCGGCGCAGCCAGACCCGTGGCGCGCGCTCGTCGTGAACTACAACGAAATCTGGCTGCTCGGATCGCAAACGAGCGAGGTCTGGTATGACGCAGGTAGCTTTCCGTTCCCGTTCGCGCTCCGGCCTGGGGCGATTATGCAGCAAGGGATCGCCGCGACCTTCTCGGCCGCCGTCTTGGACGGCACCGTTATTTGGTTGGCGCACAATCAGAATGGGCAGAATCAGGTCGTGGCTGCGTCTGGCTACGTGCCGACGCGCATCTCGAATCACGCGATGGAATGGCAGATTTCCCGCTATCCGCGCGTGGACGATGCGACCGCGTGGGTCTACGAAGACCAAGGACATCCGTTCTACGTGCTGAACTTCCCGACGGCTGGCGCCACATGGGTCTATGACAAGAGCACGCAGCAGTGGCATCAGCGTGACACGTGGATTGCGGAGACGAACACCTCCACGGCGTGGCACCCGCAGTGTCATACATTCGCGTTCGGCAAGCATTTGGTCGGGGACCGGAACGCGCCGACAATTTACCAGATGGACGTGAGCTTCGGGCTGGACGTGGACGGCCGCGCGATTCGCCGCGTGCGGCGCGCGCCGATGCTCGTGAAAGAAGAAGATCGCCTCTTCCTCGGTCGTTTCCGTCTTCAGATGGAAGTCGGGTTGGGCACGCAGGCCGGACAGGGTTCGGATCCGCAAGTGTTGCTGCGCTGGAGCAAGGACGGCGCGCAGACGTGGGGGAATTACCGCACGCGCAGCGCGGGGCGCATCGGACAATTCAGCACGCTCGTCGATTGGGAACGGAACGGGATGGCACGGCAGCCTGTTGCGGAAATCACCGTCAGTGATCCCATCCCGTGGCGCGTGGTGAACGCCTTTATTAACGTGGAGGCGCAGCAGTGACACTCGTCGTCTCGCCGCCAACACGCGTGCCAGCGGTCGATACGGAGCGCTACTTTCAGCGCGAATGGCGCGATTATCTGCTGACGCTGCAAGGGCTCGCCGGTGCGGCGCCGCAAGTGCTGTTCACGTTGTCGCTCACGAATCAGCACGCCTCGATTGTGACGACGCCACTGACGTTGCCCGCGGTGACGGCTGGGTATTACCGGATCAGCCTATATCAGACGATCACGACGGTCGATGCAGTGTCGAGTTCGCTGGGCACGACGGTCGCGTGGGTCGATGGCGGCGCGGTGAAATCGTTCGCGACGGCGGCGATGACGGGCAACACGCTGGCGACGAATGATTCGATGGTGCGGCTGATTCACATCGACAACGCGAGTCCGATTACGTATGCGACGCTCTATGCCTCGAACACGCCGAACGTGATGCGCTACGCGCTGGGCATCGTGACGGAGGCGATCCCATGACGAGCCGCGTGTTGCCGCGCGATGAATGGCCGCGGCTGGTCGGCACCGAAGCGGGCGAGATTTGGCCGCATCTGCCGGAAGGCTCGCTGCCAGTCGTGGTCGAACACGACGGCGCGATTGTCGGCTGCCATGTGCTGATTCCGTATTGGCACGTCGAATGTCTGTGGATCGCGCCGAATGCCCGCGGGCGGGGGGCAGTCGCGCGGCGATTGTGGGCGGCCGTGCGCGAAACCGCCCGTTTCATGCACGTGCGCACGGCGTTCACCGCGGCTCTCGACGATCGGGTGCGCGGCCTCCTCGAACACGTCGGCGCGATGAAGCTCCCCGGCGATCACTATTGCGTGCCGCTTATGAGAGAATGACCCATGCCAGCCGTCATCCCCTTCATCCCGCTCATCGTCGGTGGTATCGCGGGCGGCACGGCCGTCGCGAAGGCGCACATGGAGTCTGGCGCCGCTGAAAATGCGGCCAATACGCAGGCGAAGGCCGCCACGACGGCCGCGGGCACGCAGGCCACGGCTGCGACGAAAACCGCGCAGATTCAGGCCGATGCCGCGAACCGCGCCGCCGATCTGCAAGCGAAGGCCGCCGCCGATGCGCTCCAGTTCTCGCGCGCGCAGTCGCAAACCTCGCTCGACCAATACAACCAGCAGCAGCAGCGGCTCACGCCGTATCGCAACCTCGGCAACTTCGCGCTCGGGCAACCGATGGAGGGCAATCCCGCGCCGATTTCGTTACCGAACCTGCCGGGGCAATCAAGCAGCGGGAACAGTGCGATGGGTGTTTCAGTTGGTGGCGACGACCCAGCGAACTACACGCTCTCCCTCGTGAAAAGTGGCATCAGTCCGCAGCAGGCCGCGCAGCAGACGAATCAGAAGTTCGGCCTCACGACGGGTTCTGAGGCGGTGTATTACCCGGACAGCAACACCATCGGCTTGCCGAATGCGTATCTCGCAGGACCGACGAACAAGCCGGATTCACCGAAGGAGTGGGGCATCGTGCCGCGCAGTGGCGGCGGTGGGCAGGCAACAGGCGGCGTCGCAGCGCGCACTGGACCCGTCACGCTGAACTACACGCCGCAGTTTGAACCCTATGCGGCACCCGCGCCGCTCACGCCGGCGCTGCAAGCGCCGCAGTATCAGTATGCGCCGCTGAACGCGATCGGCAGGCAGGTCTAGACATGCCGTTCACACCCGCCATCCCACCGCAAGGCGACCCGTATTACGACACGCCGAATCCGTCGCAGCAGCCCGCCGCGCCGGCCTCGCAAAATCCGTGGAGCGATGATGAACTGAATCAGGCGCGCGACTACTACATGAATTTCATCAGCCAGAACCGCGTCCCGACCTCGTGGGGCGATGTGCGCGACCCGCTGAATGCCTATCAATCGCTGCGCACGCAAGGGCAGTCACATAGCAACGCGCTGAACGGCGCGCTCTCGTATCTCGGGTGGAACTCGCCCGCGAATGCGCCCGGGGCCAATGCACAGCCGCAGGGCGGCGGCGGGGGGAGTTATTACGGCGGTGGCGGCGCGGGGCAGAACAACGGCAAAGGGCTGTTTGATCCAGCGCTCTATGCGCCGTTCGTCGGCACGGCGCCGGATTACCACGCGCCGACGTTGCCGACTCTGCCGAACTTCGACACCTACTATGACGTGAACGCGCATCCGATTCCGACGTTCACCGCGCCGGTCTATCGCGGACCCGGCATGAGTAAAAAGTCATGAACTGGTGGGAATCCGACCCGCAGCAGGCGCAAGCGATCCAGCAACAGATCGAAGGCACCATCGGCCGCTCGCTGACGCCGGACGAAATTCAGCAAGCCGAGAAAGCGCTGGCGGGCGACACGCTCGATCCGAGCAAGCTCGCCACGTTGATGCAACAATTGCCCCGCAATGCCCAAGGCGGGACCGGTGCGCCGGCGCCGAGTGGAGGAGGAGGCGGCACGCCGACCAGTGGTGCGACGCCGACCCTGACGCAGTTCAGTGATCCCGGTCAACCGTTCACGCCGACGGCCCAGCAAGGCGCTGGCACGACTAGCGGCGGCCCAGACTCGTCGCCGCTGTTTCCGAACTTCCAGATCCCGACGTATCACAGCCCGGATTTCAAGCAGGCGCCCGCGTTCGATTTTCCGGATTTCAAAGCGCCGACGCTCGAAGAGGCACAGAACGCACCGGGCTATCAGTTCGGCGTGCAGCAAGGTGAACAAGCGCTGCAGCAATCGAAGGCTGCGCAGGGACTCTCACGCACGGGCGGCACGCTGAAGGATATTCTCGATTATGGGCGCCAAGCGGCGACACAGAATTACGGCAACGTGTTTGCGCAGGATCTCACCGCCTATGGCACGAATCGCGCGAACGCCGTGGGGAAATACAACACAAACTATCAGACGCAATACCAGGATCCGAATGCATGGAACTTCCAAGGCGCGAACGCCGATTTTTACAATCAGCTCGCCGGGAATAACCAAGCGATGGGTGTCGGCCATCAGGCGTTCAGTGATGAACTCGCTGGCGCCAATGCGCAGTTCAACAACAGCCTCGCGGGGCAAAACTTCGGGCTCAATCAAGCACTCGCGCGCTTTGCGCCGCAGATGATTGGCTATCAGACGAACGCCGCGAATGCGCAACGGCAAGCGGAGCTTGGATATAACTCTGATTGGCAGAAGTTCCTGAACACGCAATCGACATTTTACAACAATCAGAACAGCCCGTTCGCGAAGTATCTGTCCCTCGCACAACTCGGATCGGCGAACGCCTAATGCCTCGCGCGCTCTGGCAAGATCCCTACGCCGCCGAGAGCCTCGCGCTGCTTCAGGACCCGGCGCGTGCCCGCGCCGCCGCCGTCGAGAAGATTGGCGAGGCGCAAGCACGCGCGGCCGAAATCGCAGGCCAAGCGACCGCCGCCGCGCAGCTCCAAGGCGGCAACGCGCAAGCCGCCGCGCAGCAGCAGGGCGGCCAAGCGTGGGGACGCGCGGCTGAAAATATCGGCCAAACCGTCTCCTCGATTCCATCGCAGATTCAGCAGGCGCGCGAACTCTCCAACCGCAATGCGATGGAGAAGTTGCAACTTGCGGCGGCGCAGCGGCAAGACACGACGGCGCAGCGACTCGACGAGATGAATCGGAATATCGCTGGACTGGCGAGCAATCCGAAGTTCATCAACGAGGACGGCACGCTGAACGCGAAAGACATGTGGCAGTCGATTTCCACGACGATGCCCAAAGGCCAGAGCGGGCCCGTGCAGCCGCCTGACCCGAAGCAGTTTTTCAGCACGATCACGACGATCAATGAC
>Ga0210404_10000937_pt1 | contig 13318 bp, 12 predicted proteins | sample IncBWH28MmetaG_FD_155455 | JGI IMG/M metagenome (GOLD analysis project Ga0210404, IMG submission 155455) | Forest soil microbial communities from Barre Woods Harvard Forest LTER site, Petersham, Massachusetts, United States - Inc-BW-H-28-M | ecosystem: Environmental > Terrestrial > Soil >... | reverse complement strand
TCACTGGTATGTCGACCACCGTGAGCACGGCAAACCCAACGGCGTCCGCAAGCAGCGCTGTCAGTCCAGCGAGGAACAGCCGCCGAAAGGTATATCGCGCCGCAACGTATCGATGGGTGCCACGGCCGATGTCCTGCATGATGCCGTTCATCTTTTGCGAGCCGTGTGATACGCCGATCGCAAAGATCAGGAATGGAACCAGAACCGAATAGGGGTCGATCACGAAGCCCAGCAGCTGCATCACCCCCATTTGCCAAGCGACGGCAATTAGCGAGCAGGTCACCACGATGGCCGTGCTTCGGACGCATCGGGTATACAGGTAGATGATGAAGGTGGCGATCGCAGCCGCGATACCGAAGTAAGCGAGGATCTGAATCAGGCCGTGGATAAGATCACCGACGAGCTGGGCGAAGCCGATGATTCTGATGCGGATTCCGTTCTTTTCGTACTTATTGCGAATCTCGGCTACACGATCCCGAAACGCCCGGTAGTCAAGCGCTTTGCCGGTGGCCGCGTCCCGGTCGAGCAGCGGCAGGAAAATCAGGCTCGACTTCTGATCGTTGGCCACCAGCGAGCCGATGATTCCGGCTCGAAGCACGTTTTGACGCAGCGTCTTCAGGCTCTCTGGCGACCCGTTATACGTGTCAGGCATCACGGAACCGCCCTTGTAGCCTTGTTCCGTGATTTCGGTCCAGCGAACCACGGGCATCCACAACGACTTGACGAAGGAGCGATCAACTCCGGGAATCAGGTAGACCTCGTCATTGAGGTCCCGTAGCGCCGTAAGGTAAGCCGGAGAATAGATGTCGCCTTCCGTATTTTCGACAACGATTCGCACGGAGTTTCCGAGGCCTCGCAGGGAGCTCGCATAGGCGAGATAGTTCCGGATGAACTCCTGCGATTGGGGCATCATGTTTTCGAAGCTGGCGTTGATCTCCAGCCTCAATGCCGCGATCCCGCCAATGACCGTAATCGCCGCGCACGCCGCAACAAGGTACGAGCGGTAATTGAAGATGAGCCGCTCGAGAAGCGAGCCGGATCGATGGTCGAAATCCTCGACTCGCGAGATGACAGGCATTGCCCCCAGGGCGGATTTAGGTGCTGCCATGGTGCATCCAGTCTTTCCCGACGAAGCAGTTTGGGGTCATTTCTCGGTGCGAGGCAGCTGTTCCACAGCGATCCCGGTTTGAGCCGTGACCAGAGCCGAATATTGCGTGAGCGTAACAACACCGGTCAGCCGCAAATGCTCGGGCGGCTCATACAGTACGAACTCCCGAGCCTCGCTATCGCCAGTCAACATTTGGCCTGCACTATTGACCAAAATGAATCCGGAGTCCCCGACACGAGCGATGCCGGCGGAGATCGTCGCTTCGCTGGGCATCCTGACCGCGTCCCACGTCGACCCGCGGTCGCTGCTTCGATAGGCGACGCCACGCAGGCCAAAGACCAATATCGTCCTAGAGTTCCCGGCAATTCCGAAGAAGCTTCCGGCGTAGCCGGTGGGCGTGGCACGGAAGCGCCCTTTGTTGCGATCGAGTTTGAAGACCTGCCCACGCTCTCCGGCGATAAAAATGTCATCCCCGATGCCATGGATGCAATTCAAATTGAGAAATTGGTCGTTGTCGATTCGGTCCAGCCATGGGGTCCAGGTTTTGCCTCCATCCGCAGTGGCAATGAGCATCCCGAACGAGCCGACCGCGTAACCTTCCTCGACATCCTTGAACCACACGGCCAGATACGGTAGCGCGCCCGGGACTCTGAAGTTCTGTTCCAGTTGCTTCAGCGCTTGTTTGGCAGCCGGATCGCCGTTGTCAGCCCGCGTACGGTAATAATCCAGGAACGCGTCGGCAGCATTTCGACCATCGAGTTGCTTGACCCAGCTATCTCCCCCGTCGTCGCTGCGCAGCACGACACCGTCGTGTCCGACCGCCCAACCCGTGTCCGGGCTCGGAAAATATGCTGCGACCAGATCACTCTGGACAGGTACTTTCGCCTGCTTCCACGTCCTGCCCTCGTCTCTCGATACGACGATCAGGCCGCGCGACCCAACCGCGACCAGTCGCTCGCCGGCCCTCGTCACGGCCTGCATCGGCCGCTTCTCCAGACGATCAACGATTCGAGCCGGGTTATCGAGGGGATCCTTGAAGCCGGGTGAGCCGAAACTCGCCCCTGATGAGAGAGCCAGCGACGACGTCGCGGCCGCCGCCCACATCGCACGAATGCGGGTTGTCTGCACGGTTAAGTCAACGCACGTTGCCGGCAGCCACTGACTGCGGCGTCAGGTTGATCGACAAGCCTTCCGCAGTGTCATAGCTGTGCGTACTATGGCTTGGCTCGCCCGCCCCGACGTTGACGATAAAGTAGTTGCCTTTGATCAGATCGTAGGTGACCCACCCGTCTCCATTGATGCCGCCGACGTCATAGGTCGGAAAATCGAGAATGTCGGTAACTCGCCAGACCTTGCCGGCATTGTCGTAGGACTCTGAAGCGGTGATGCACCAGCAATCTTCATCGATGTAGAAAGTACGCCGGCTATAGGCATGGCGGGCATTGGCCTTGCGCGTTGCATCCACGACCCAGACGCGGTGCTTTTCGAAACGAATGGCGGCCGGCTTCACAAATTTCGACCCGATGAAGTCCTGGTGGAGCATGGTGTTCGAAATGCCGTAAACGTTGTAAGGCACCAGCATCTCTTTCTTGCCCGCAAGCTTGAAGTCAAAGCGATCCATGCGTCCGATAAAACCAAAGATTTCGTCCCAGACGATCACGCCACCATAGCTGGCGATCGGCACGTCGTAACTGAACTCCGGAGCCATCCGAACACGACGCTGTCCAGGCGTATAGAACCAGACCTTCTGACCGCCTTCGTCAGCGTTCGCCAGGTAGTAGTTCAGGAAAACAATGCCGGCAGAAGACGGCGGGTCCGTCAGCAATGCAGAAAAACCACGTATCGAATCGAAGGTCTGGCCCCGCAGCTTGTTGTTCTTGTCATACCAGGGGTTGACGAAATACTCGTCCGTCCCGGGCAGGTTGCTCACGTTACCCGCAGTATCGATCAGGTAGGCTAAAAAGACGTCGTGGGTAACGGCAGGCCCGAAGTGCATCTTGTAGTTCCACATCACCTCATAGCCGTTCTTTGGAATGGGAAACGGAACCCCGGGAAACGGCAGACTGCCCTTGTCTGCACCCTGGACGGCGTCACCCTCGACCTCTCCACCCAGCTTGGCGGTAGTAGCGTTCTTCAACGTGTTCTGGATGACCCAAGGGACATAGCGAACGCTTCGGTGCGTCGGGTATACGTCAATCCGATAGTCGGGATGCGCACTCATGAGCGCCTTGGTCCCCGCGGTCAGCACGGCATCGTACTGCGCGGCATTCTTTGCATCCACGGAGTACAGCGGCTTTTCGTCCTTGAACGGATCGAGATAGTGGGCCGAGGTCTTCGGATCGTAGCCCGGTACTTTTTCTATGCCCCCCGTATAGGCTGGGATGCTGCTGTCCGAGTTGCCTGCTTTCTCTGCCCCGAACTCGGTCAGGGTCGTGCCTAGCTCCTTGGCTTCCTCAGGTGTGACAGCCGCTAGCGCGGACTGCCCGAACAGGGTGAACGCACCTGCCGTGAGTGCGGCAAACTTGAGTTTGGTCATGGTCGCGCTTCCTTCGATTGTCTTTAGAACGAGGTCTTGATCGTCAGCGACACCCAGCCCTTGTCGTCGAGCGCAACAGGGCCGTTGCCGCCGAATCCGGCGTAGGACTGACCCAGACCGGGAATGACGGTCGTGGGTCCCCTGCGCCAGTTGTACCCGTTGTAAGCCAGCGTCAGCGTATTGGTCGCCTTGTAGGTGGCCTTGATTCCAAGCGAATAGATGTTCGTGCCCTGCGCATAGAAGGCTCCCGCGGCGTAGGCCGGATTGCCGGTGACACCCCAGGTATACGAGCTCGGCATGCTCAGGTCTATGCTCGGAAATACCTGCAGCCACTGCGGTTCGAATATGAAACCGAGAGCAAGCGCCTGAGAAGTCGCGCATCCGTCCCATTTGTTGTTGGTTGGGCAGCCAGGATGCCCCACCCCGCTGTAGAGCGCCGCGTTCTTGGAGTCGAGCGACACCAGGCTCGTGTAGGTTGCCTCCGCAATCAAAATGCCCGTGTCGTAGAGCGGAGTCGAGCCCAGCTGAACGAAGGCGTTGGCAATCACGTTCGCGATGTCGCCCTTGGCTCCTTCGGACGTTGGAACACCGGGAATACCGTTGGTCAGTGCGCTTGCAAGCGCCGTGTGCTGGCGATAGCTGAACTCGTATCCGGTACTGATCAACCCGAACGTGCGTTCATAGCTGAAGCCGTACAGATTGACGTGTTGCGCGTAGGACAGATGCAGTCTGCCTCCGCCGGTTGCTCCGATGTCCGCCAGCGGCCAGGGCTGCACTTCGTCCAGCACCCGATAGTAGAAGCTCATGTCGCCGTGGGCCCAGGATGGCGACCAGGTCAGTTTCACACCGAAGTTGCCGTTTATATTCTTGGGCGCATCGACATTCCCGGCGGACACAGGGCCGCCGAAGCTGCCGGCCAGCGCGCCTCCGCTGGTCGGTCCTTCGTACAGGATGTCGAACGGACCGAGATACGTCCCGCCCTGAGGATACCGGTTTGCACGAAACTGGAGAAAGTACTGGGCGCTCAGCGAAACCTGCGGAGAGAATTCCGCCGTTTCGAGTATCTGTGCACGCGGCAGGAACAGTTCCTTTACCTCCGATCCCGGTTGCGAGAAGCCCTTGATGTAATCGACCGGGTGCTGGGAGTATGCGATGTTGGAAAAGCCGAACAGGAAGGCGTTTCCCCAGTACTGAGTGAAGCGGCCGACCTTCGAGTACAACTTCGTATCGCCGATATTTGAATTGTCGAAGGCGAACGCATCGAGCAATTCTCCGCCCTGGATCGTATATTTTTGCGTATAGGCCGAATAGGTGCCGCTCGGGTAGGAAAGGAATGTCGAGAAGGCGGGGTTCGGATTCGTAACGACCTTGTCGTCGTACGCGAAGTCCTTCCAAGCCGAACCCGACAGCCGGAATCCGTCGTTGGCCTTGTACACCGCCTGGAGTTCCTCGATGGCTTGGATCCGATCGGTCACGACGTTGCCGGGGTTGAACTTATAGTCTCCTTCGGCATAGAAGGGATGATTGCCGATATTGTCGTCCCGGCCTTGCGCCCGCACACCCAGCGTGTACTGCAACGAGGTGTCCGCGTTGAACGTCCAGCCTCCTCCTTCAGTCGGAAACGTGTATCCGTGTGCACTTCCGGCAACCCCGAGCGCCGACACCGCCAAGACATAAATCTTCAAGCAACGCCCTCCGCGGTCGTTTCCGCGATCCCCTCTCATAACTCATCTCCTCCGTTGTTCAATGTGAAGACCTGCGGCCCGCAACGCGATGTCGAAGGCTCAGGCACAGTGACTGCGTCCAAGCCTAGATACCCATCTCTTTTGCGATGATGCTGCGTTGAATCTCATTGGTCCCGCCTCCGACCATGCCGTGCTTGGCTTCGCGGAAGTAGCGCTCCATGTCGTATTCGGGCAATTGAGCGTATCCGCCCAGAGCCTGCATCCCGTTGAAGGCGATCTTGAACAGCACCTGCGAGCAGAAGAGCTTCGCCATCGAAACCTCTTTCACGGCTCGCTCGCCGCGAGCCATCTTGCAGGCCGCCGAATAGACCAGCAGTCGTGCTGCTTCGAGCTCGGCCTCGTTCTCCGCCATTCGATGCTTGAGCACCTGAAAGGACGAGAGCGGGCGCCCAAACTGCTTGCGTTCTTTCGTATAGCGGATCGTGTCGTCCAGGGCCGTGCGTGCGTTGCCAACCTGTGAGGCGGCGATGCTCAAACGTTCGTACTCGAGGTGTTCGCCGATGTAGTGCCACCCTTTGCCCACCTCGCCGAGCAGCGCATCCTTCGGCACTCGCAGGTTCTCCATGAAGAACTCGGTCGTGCCCAGACTCTTGCGCACCATCGTGTTCATCTTCTTGATGTCCAGGCCTTTGGTGGTGTTGGGGACGAGGAAGAGACTGAAGCCGTCGTATCGCTCGGCACTTGTGCGTGCGAGGATCGCGATGGTCGCGTTCGGCAGGTGTGCGCCCGAGCAGAACACTTTGTTGCCGTTCAGGACCCACTCGTTCCCGTCGAGCCGGGCGGTGGACCGCGCCGAGGCGGCGTCGGAGCCGGCGTCCGGCTCGCTGATCGAGATGGAGAACTTGGCGTCGCCCGCGAGAAACGGGCGCAGGTACTTGCGTTTCTGCTCCGGCGTGCCGTGCCGCGATATGTTCGTGGCCGTGAACATCGACGTCATGATGCAGGCCGCGGTATCGAGGCTGAACTTGCCGATCGCCTCGCAGAAAATGGCGAACATGATCGGATCGGCCGCACTGCCACCGTCTTCCTCGTCGACCAGAAGACCGAGCCAGCCGAGTTTGGCCATCTTGCGGAACACCTCCTCGGGGAATTCCCGATTGGCGTCGTGCTCGCGCGTGTATTCCCGGCCGACTTCCTTGTCCATGAAGCCGTGAATCGTGTCGCTCCACAGGCGCTGCTCGTGAGTGAACTGGAAATCCATGAGCCTCCTTGTTCTATCGGGAACGCGATCGTCTGCACTGGCCTCGTTCCATTGCCGGACGAAATTGACAGTGCCGACCTTGTGGTGCTAATCTAAAACAAATGTTTGTTCCGGTCAACAGTTCGAGAACGGATAAGGGAATTGCAGGCGGACGGCCGTGGTATGTGCTGCCGGACATGCCACTACAGCGACCGCGACAATGCTTGCTCGGCGGTCAGATGGACGACATGCACGATGGGTGGTGCCGGAGAGACTTATGAAGCGCCGTGAGTTCTACCATTGCTACGATCTGTTGCTTGCCAACTGGTTCTTTCTTTCGGCCTGGATCCAAGAGGAAATACAATATTTCAGGCAAGACTTGCACGACGATCTCGCCCGTTGGCGGCCCCACGAGCCGGAGCCCGACTGGAATGCCTATGCGCACAGGGTCGAGGCGATCTGCCGCGAGGGAGGCTTTCCCTTGGTCTTCGCGGCATAAGGCTCATGCGCTCCCCAATGCTTACGCCATCTGAACGCAGGCAGGCGCTCGAAGACAGGTATCCGGCCTGGCGGCCGATGACCATTTCGCAGGCGCTCGATCGCGTCGTAGCCGAATTCCCCGAACGGCCTCTGATCATCACGGACCGGGGCGAGTACAGCTATCGAGAAGTGCAGCGCTGGTCGCGCGAACTGGCTGCTGGCCTGATAGCCGAGGGCGTTGGTCCGGGTGATCATGTCGCACTCGTGCTGGGCAATTTCCCGGCGTACGTCGCCCTCAAGTACGCGATCTCGCGAATCGGCGCGGTCGCTGTGCCGATTAATTACCTGCTGCGCCGCCAGGAGCTGAGTTACATCCTCGAACAGTCCGACAGCACCGTGCTGATCCTGATGGATCAGTTGCGCGACCGCGATTACCTTGACGACCTGGACGCCATCATTCCGGACTGGGAAGCCCACGGCGGCCGCAGCCATCTGCCCAAGCTGCGTCGGGTGTTCGTCCACCCCGTCGAAGGCGCCCTGCGTCCAGGGACACCGGGATTAGAGCGGCTGCTAGGTCGTGTCTCGGCCGACATCGCAAAGGAGTTGGCTCGCCGCGAAAGCGGTGGCGATCCGCATTTTCGGGCCGACGTGATCTACACGTCGGGAACGACCGGGCTGCCCAAGGGCGTCATGCTGACGCACGACATGGTGCTGCGTGCTGCCTATGCGTCGGCTTATACGCGCGCTTTCGAGGACGGGCGCCGCATCATGTTCTCGCTGCCGATGCACCACGTGTTCGGCTACGTCGAATGCCTGATCGCGTCCACGTTCGTCGGCGGCGCGATCATCCCGCAGGTCGTGTTTGATGCCGAAAAGATGGTCAGAGGAGCGGAACAGCATTGCGCCAGCGAACTCGTGTGCGTGCCGATGATGACTCTTAAGCTGCTCGAAGTGATACGGGCGCGGGGGTTCGATAGCTCGAGCCTGGTGGCCATGTTCAACTCCGGCGGCATCTCGCCGCCGTCGATCTGGCAGGACATCCGGTCGCTGATGGATGCGCGCGAGGTCTTCACCGCCTACGGCATGACCGAGACAACCGCATCGACCACATGCACCCTTCCCGATGGCTCGGACTCGCTGCTGCTGACGACGAATGGCCGCTTCAAGTCCGCCGGCGTCGCCGGCGACGCCGCGCTGCGGGGAACGCTGGCGCAGTACAAGGCGATTGATCCCGTTACAGGGGCCGACTTGCCGCGCGGAACGGCCGGCGAGCTGATGGCGCGCGGACCGATCGTGACAAACGGCTACTACAAGAAGCCGGATGAAACGGCTGCCGCTTTCGATAAGGACGGGTGGCTGCATACCGGCGATATCGGAGTAATCGATGAACAGGACAATCTGATTCTGACCGGGCGTCTCAAAGAGACGTATCGCTGCGGTGGCGAGACGGTGATGCCAAAAGAGATCGAAGATCTGCTGAACGAACATCCGCGGGTGGCCCAAGCCTTCGCGGTCGGCATTCCAGACCCCAAAATGGGTGAGATAGGCTGCATTTGCGTCGTGCCAGCGTCGGATGCGCGGCCAGAACCGGAAGAACTGATACGAATGTGCGAGGTGCGATTGGCCCGTTTCAAGGTGCCGCGGCACGTTGTCTTCATCGAAGCACAGGACCTTCCGCTGACGGCCACCGGCAAGCTGCAGCGGTTTCGACTCGTCGAAATCGCAAGACAGCGGCTGGCAACCCTTTCGACCGAGATGGCTCAATCTTCCCGGACCGTGAACAGCCTGCATGCCTCTGGCCGTACTTGAAGCGTGGGGGCCGAGCCATGGTAATCGAACGAGTCGAATTTTCCGTCATCGCCGGTCGTGAGGCCGACTTCGAAGCCGCGATGGAACGCGGAGGCGCCCTGCTCGCGGCCGCGCCAGGATGCATGTCGGTGACGCTGGCACGGGGCGTCGAACGACCGGACCGCTATCTGCTGATGCTGAATTGGCGATGCATTGACGACCACTCGGCTTTCGCCGGGACGGATGGATTTCTCGAATTCAGGCAGCTCGCGGGGCCGTTTTTCGCCGAGCGACCCGCGATGGAGCACTTTCAGCCCGTGATAGATGCAGATTGATGTCCCACCCGATCGGGCTCCGCGGATCGTAAAGGAGCTGGCTGATTACCGTCTATCGATGACCGTCCATGCCGCATATCGTTACCGATAACTGCCAACGTTGCCGTTTCACCGAATGCGTCACCGTCTGTCCGGTGAGTTGCTTCCACGGCGACGGCCAGATGCTCTACGTCGACAACCTGCAGTGCGTCGATTGCAGTGCCTGCGTTCCAGCCTGTCCGGTACACGCAATCTATGAGCAGTCCGATCTGCCAGAAGACAAGCTGACCTGGGTCGCCATCAACGCGGAGCGGGCCGCGTCGCTGCCCGTAATCAGCGAAAAGCAGACACCGCTTCCGACCGCCGAGGCGCGTAAGCGTGAGCTGGGGTACTGAGAACATGTCCTGCGATCTTGGGTCGTCCTTCAATCCGCTGTGCGTGGCAATCGTCGGCAGCGGACCAAGCGGCTTCTATGCGGCGGAGGCACTTCTGAAAGCGCCTTTGAAGGTTCAGGTGGACATGCTGGAGCGGTTGCCGGCGCCGTTTGGATTGGTCCGATACGGGGTCGCGCCGGACCACCCCAAGCTCAAGCAGCCCGCGCAGATTTTCGACAAGATCGCGCAGACACCAGGATTCCGGTTCTTCGGGAACGTCAGGGTCGGGCACGATATCAGCGTGGAGCAGTTGCGCTCGACGCATCACGCGGTCCTGTTCGCCTACGGCGCGGAAACCGATCGACCGCTCGGACTTGACGGCGAGAATCTCGCTGGCAGTCATACCGCAACGGAGTTCGTGGGCTGGTACAACGGTCATCCGGACTACCGCGACCGCACCTTCGACCTGTCGGCCGAAGTGGCAGTGATCGTCGGTCAGGGCAACGTGGCGGCGGACGTGGCTCGGATGCTGGCGAAGCCAGTCGATGAACTTCGGGTCACCGATATCTCCGAGCACGCGCTCGACGCATTGGCGGGCAGCCGGGTACGCGAGATTCACATCGTCGGCCGTCGCGGCCCGGCGCAGGCGAAGTTCACCAACAAGGAATTGCGAGAACTCGGCGAGCTGCGCAACTGTTCGACCGAAGTGTCGGCCAGCGACCTTCAGCTGGGTGCCACCTGCCTGACGGAGTTGGCTGACAAGAGCAACTTTGTCGCCGCAAAGAATGTCGAGATCTTTCAAGGCTGGTCCGGACGCCGCACCGCCCCGGGCGACAAACGCATCGTCTTTCACTTCTTGAAACAACCGGTCGGACTGAGCGGGTGCGGAAAACTCGAGTCCGTCACGCTGGAACGAGGTGTCCTCGCCGGGCCGCCTTTTGCGCAGTCACCCGAGGGCATCGGGAGTCTCGAGTCCTTGAACTGCAGCCTCTTGTTTCGAAGCATCGGCTACAGGGGGCAGCCCTTGAACGGGCTGCCTTTCGATACAAGCAGGGGCGTGCTGATCCACGAAGCCGGCCGGATCGGCGCCTCTGCGGGACTGTATGCGACCGGCTGGATCAAGCGCGGACCGTCCGGGATCATCGGCACGAACCGTGCCGATTCAGTTGCCACCGTGGCCACGCTGATGTCGGATCTGCCAAGGCTCGATCCGACCCCCAGGGCCGGCGGCAGTGGCCTGCGCGAGGTGCTCGCGGATGGCGGCACAAGGATCGTCAGTTACCCGGACTGGCTTCGACTGGACGAGATGGAAGTCAGGCGCGGAGCTCTGACGGGCAAGCCGCGCGAGAAAATGACGCGAGTCAGTGAAATGCTCGAGGCACTGCAGTAGCGCGCGCAACTTGGCCGTCGATGGGCTTTGTCGAAGATCGTCGCACCACGCCTGGGAAAGTCGCCGTGACAATCCATATCATGATCGATCCGACACGATGCGAGGGATTCGGCAACTGCATCAATGCGGCGCCTGACATATTCGAACTCGACGCCGACGGTCGGGTTTACCTCAAGAAGCAAACTGTCGGGGACGACCGCATAGACGTTGTGCGCCGTACCGTGTACGACTGCCCCGTCAACGTCATCTCTTATACGCAGGAGTGACACCGTGACGGCGAAGGATGACGAAGTCGTCATTGCGGGTGGTGGCCTAGCCGCGGTCAGGACCGCGCAGGCGCTGCGCGACCTGAAGTATCCCGGTCGCATCACGCTATTATCGGATGAGGCCTGTCTTCCGTACGACCGGCCACCGCTATCCAAAAGCTATCTGCAAGGCAAGGCAGATGAGGAGAGGATTCGACTGGTATCGGCAGCGAAGCTGGCCGAACTCGATATCGAAGTAAGGCTCGACCAGCCGGTTTCAGGTCTGGACCGGAATGAACGCCAGGTCCGGCTTGCCAACGGCACGCGGGTCGACTATGGCCGGCTCGTGGTCGCAACTGGAGCCCGCCCCATCACGCTCGAGCAGCTCAAACCACTCAACAACGTGCACGTGCTGCGCAGCATCACCGATGCCAACAGGCTTCATTCGGCACTGCTTCCCGGGCGGCGTGTCGCGATCATCGGCGCGGGATTCATCGGTCTGGAGATCGCGGCCACAGCGACTGAATTGGGCTGCCATGTAACCCTGATCGAGGCCGCCAGGACGCCTTTGGCGGCCATACTGGGCACGCACCTCGGTGAGTGCATTCAGCGGTGGCACGAGCGCAAGGGCGTGAAATTTCGCTGCGACGCGAAGCTTGCGAAGGTAGACGGCGGCTCGATCGTCGGAGCCCTCGAACTGACCGACGGCAGCTCGCTGCAGGTCGATGTGGTCGTGGTCGGCGTTGGGCAGACCCCAAACACCGAGTGGCTTGCCGACAGCGGGCTCGAACTCCATCGAGGCCTGGTCTGCGACGCGCTAGGGCAAACGGCAGATCCGCGCGTGTTCGGTGTCGGCGACGCAGTCTGCTGTCGGGTGGGCTCGGAATATCGTCCGACCCGACATTGGACCGCGACGACCGAGCAGGCACGTCGCGTGGCAAGCACGATTTGCGGTCAACCGGAGATTGGTCCGATCATCGAAGACAACTACTTCTGGTCCGACCAGCATGGGTCGAGGCTGCAATTCGTGGGTCAAGTCCCGACCGACCCCCGCCTCGTCTGGGTCAACGGCTCACCGAGTGAGGACCGCTTCGCGGTGTTGTGCTGTACCGCCGAGCATGTCGCTGCCGTCTTCAGCTTGGGTAGCGTCCGCGACTTTCTTGCTCATAGCATGCCATTGCGTCGCGGGGAGCGGGTCGCCGCGCCGGTCGCATGAAGACGGTGCTGTGGCCGATCCGGCGGCTTAGATCAGCGTTTGATGCGCGAAATTTTTGTGCCTTCGATGCTAAGACTGGCCATCAGCCCCTGCTGGTCGAAGATGAAGGCATAGGCATCGTCCTGCAACGTCGTTGACGACAGATTCTTGGCAACGCCCTCGTTGACCAGAACCACCGTCGGGCCGACTCCAATCTCCCAGCCTTTCGATTTCCGCAGATAGGACAGTGCCTTGTCGTTCATCAGAAACACCACGTACCCGTACGACTGCGCGCCGGCCTGCAGACCCCAGGACCCGCTGATTGAGTTGTAGTAGTCGACGGCTTTGGAGCCTTCCAGCAATACGCCTTCACCGTAACCACCGCCGAATATCAGCCCCGCCCTCACGATATTCGGAAAGACCAGCGTCGCTTTGGCAATCTTGCCAATTCTGGCCGCCACGTCGTTCTTTTTGTACAGCGTCTGCAACGCTTGCGCAGCGTTGTGGTTCAGATCCTCCGCGGTTGCGGCATGCGCGCGGTTGCCGGGTAGACCCAACGAGCCAACTGTCGCCGAGACGACAGTGAAAGCAAGAAGGGAGCGTCGATTGGGCTTCATTTGAACCTCCGCTAGGTTTTTCCGGTCCGTCCCTGCATTTTTACGGCGAGCCACTTCTCATCAGGCTCTCGCAAAGGTGCCAGAACGTTCTGGATTGCACGCGACGAACGAGAGGGGTGAAACGATCGAAGAGGCGATAAAGCTTGCCTTCGTTCGATCGACGTCGCTCTTTCCCGCTAAGGTGCTACGAGCGATCTTCGCGTCTACTACGCCCCCAATATAGAGTCGTCGCGAGAAAAACACAACGCGATCTCGCCCATGAATTGGGTAAACCGATGAGACGCAAAAGACCGCGACTGGCTTGGTGAAATAGAACTGACAGCGTGCTGGACCGGCGGCCCTCTCC
>Ga0210404_10000935_pt1 | contig 13328 bp, 11 predicted proteins | sample IncBWH28MmetaG_FD_155455 | JGI IMG/M metagenome (GOLD analysis project Ga0210404, IMG submission 155455) | Forest soil microbial communities from Barre Woods Harvard Forest LTER site, Petersham, Massachusetts, United States - Inc-BW-H-28-M | ecosystem: Environmental > Terrestrial > Soil >... | reverse complement strand
AAATTTTTCTCATTATGATTGCCATCTCAATCGAAAAACATCACAAAAACTAACTACACCATAAAACCTGTGTTACAATACCCTCATGGATAGGCAGACTAACCTCGCATATCGAATGCGTCCACAAACACTTGACGACTACGCAGGCCAAGAACAACTTGTTGGCAAAGATAAAATCTTACGAAGAATGATTGAGCAGGGGACACTCTCATCAATGATCTTCTGGGGGCCACCGGGATCAGGAAAAACAACACTAGCCCATCTTATTGCGCAAGCAACTAAGGTAGATTTTCATCAACTTTCAGGTGTCACCAGTGGAAAAAAAGATCTCCTTGAAACTGTTGCTCATGCGAAAAAAACGAAAAAGAAAACCATCCTTTTCATTGATGAAATCCATCGATGGAACAAAGCCCAACAAGATGCCCTCTTGCCTTATGTTGAAAATGGAACAATCATTCTAATCGGTGCTACAACTGAAAATCCATCGTTTGAAATAATTAGTGCATTGCTTTCCCGCTGCCGGGTCTTTGTCCTCAAAAGCCTTGAGACAGAACAACTACAAACAATTATTCAAAAAGCACTAACTGATAAAAAAGATGGAGTAGGGGAGTATCAGAAAAAAATAAACTCAAAAGCAGAAGAGTTACTTATCCGTCTTTCAGGTGGAGATGCACGAATTATGCTCAATGCGCTTGAAATAGCTGTTACAACATATCAAGAAAAACAAGTAACACCAGAAATCATCAAAGAAATCTTTCAAACTAAATCCGCAGGACTCTATGATAAAAAAGCTGATGAGCATTATACGATCATTAGTTCTTATATTAAAAGTATGCGTGCCTCCAATACCGATGCAGCCCTCTATTATCTTGCCCGAATGATCGAAGGAGGAGAAGACGCAAAATTCATAGCAAGACGCATGGTAATCTTTGCATCCGAAGACATCGGTATGGCACAACCCACAGCCCTTGTAGTGGCAAATGAGGTGTTCAGAGCTGTCGAAACGATTGGATACCCAGAATGTGCGATAAACCTCGCTCATGGAACAGTCTATCTTGCGAAGGCAAAAAAAGATCGTAGCGCTGTTGATGCATACGCGCACGCAAGAGAAGATGTACTTAATTTCCCTAACGAACCGATACCACTTCATCTTCGTAACGCACCAACAAACCTAATGAAGGAACTAGGCTATGCAAAAGGGTATAGTTGGAACGAAGGAAAAGTTGGTCCCGACAAAAATCTTTCATTTTTGCCAGAAAAGTTACAAGGAAGAAAATATTATAAAGAAAAAATTGACGAGAAACAAAAATGATCTCTCTTACTAACCATAAATAACAGTGTCATTGTAAAAAAAACGTCATATTTTACAGAAGACCTATCCTACTTTTTAACTATTTATAATAGGATCACGAAGATTTGCTTGTACAAGGGCCTTTGCTACAACAATATTCGTTGGTACTTCACCATTCGTAAACGGCACAGCAAGTCCAGTATCATGCGTATAACGATGTCCTAGCAATAATGCCCGATGCTCATCGTTAGCAGGACCGATACATAAACGTCCTATACGATCCACAAAGGCCAAAATAGCATGATCCTCGCCTGGAACAGGCTTTATATTAAAGAATCCAACTTCTCTCAATCTATCAATATTGAGATCAACTCCATCAGTATGGTAGGGAATTCTTCCTTTATCGCCTTGCGGCGTTTCAAAACCAACTCCGTTGACATTAATAAATTCCTTATCAATAAGAAGCTGCTCTTCCAACGTAAAAGGACGAATACCCTTAAAATCCGCAAGAGAAGCAAAAATTCTCTGTTCAGCCCATTTGCTTCTTTCAGTTAGTGGCATTGGCACTTCTGATATCTCCATATTTCTATATTAGCAGATTATTTTATGAATCGAGAAAGAACTAAGTAAGAGGGCATACATAATAATAGTTACTGTGTACTATCTATTTTTGTTGCAAGGATAAAATCATTCTCTGATAATCCGCCGATAGCGTGAGTTGAGAGCGTTAATGTCACTTTATTCCAATTATGTAAGAAGATATCAGGATGATGTCCTTCTTCCTCAGCAATTTGACCTACTAGAGAAACGAAATCAAGCGCTTTTTGGAAGTTCTTGAATTTATATTCTTTTTCAATCTTCACCGCATCCACAGCAATCCAACCTGCGAGGGCATTACGAAGATAGGCTTCATATTCATCAGCAATAAGCGGTTTGGCACCACCTTCGCAAGGGACACATTTCTTTTTTGTAAGATCTCCTGCAACCTTCATACTATAGTATCTACTCTATCACAAACTAAACAATTGAGCCACAAAGTAGCCACATTCAGGAGGTTGAAATTCTCTGTGTGTTTACGTATAATAGGGTAATAAATGGCTAATACGAAATCCTCAGACTATTCTGCACAACAAATCCAGGTACTCGAAGGACTTGAACCAGTAAGAAAACGACCAGGAATGTATATCGGCTCTACCGATGTATACGGTCTTCACGAAGCACTACGTGAAATTATTGATAACTCAGTCGATGAGGCTCTTGCAGGTTTTGGTAACCATGTCTGGATAACACTCAATCCTGATGGCTCAGCTACCGTTTCTGATGATGGTCGTGGTATTCCAATCGATATGCATCCTGTCCATAAAAAATCTGCTCTTGAGCTTGTCATGACGCAATTACATGCCGGAGGGAAATTCGGTGGCTCTGCTTACAAAATCTCAGGAGGTTTGCACGGAGTAGGCGCTTCTGTGGTAAATGCTCTTTCTGATTGGGTTTGGGTAGAAGTAAGACGAAATGGTAAAATTTACCGACAACGGTATGAACGGGGAATCGCAAAGACCGGAGTTGAGATAGTAAAGGAAACGCTTGTTGAAAACCTAGCTGTTAAAAAATTATCTTCTGGAACAACTACCACTTTTTTCCCTGATAATTCAATCTTTCCGATTATTGAATTTGAATTTGATTTTATTAAGAAGATCATCCGCGAACGCGCATACCTTGTCCCTAAGCTTTATTTTCATCTGGTCGATAAACGAAAAGAAGAAGAAACCAAAGAAGTTAATTTTTACTTCGAAGGTGGGATTGTCTCACTTGTTGAAAAATTAAATGATAATAAGGAAATGTTGCATAAGGCGATCTATATTAATAAATCCGACGGCGATGTCCAGGTAGAAGTTGCAATTCAATACAACAATACCTATACCGAAAATGTCGAATCATTCGTTAACGTTATCAATACCGTCAATGGTGGAAGCCACCTCACTGGATTCCGCATGGCACTTACCCGTGCGATTAATGATTATGGAAAGAAGACCGGTGTCATTAAAGCTGATTCCGATTCATTCGTCGGAGATGATATGAAAGAGGGCCTTACGGCAGTTGTCTTTATTAAAATGCCTCAAGATAAAATTCAATTTGAAGGCCAGACTAAAGGAAAATTAGGCAACTCTGAAATCCAATCAGTTGTTAATACCATCGTTAAGGAATCACTCACCACTCATTTTGAAGAGAATCCATCTGACGGAAAAAGAATTCTTGAAAAAATCAGCCTTGCAGCAAAAGCACGACTCGCAGCAAAAGCAGCAAAAGAAGCCGTTATCAGGAAAGGGGCACTTGAAGGCTCAACGTTACCTGGCAAACTTGCTGATTGTCAGGAAAAAAATCCGGCAGTTTCAGAGCTTTACTTAGTTGAGGGAGATTCAGCAGGTGGTAGTGCAAAACAGGGACGCGATCGAAAATTTCAGGCAATTCTACCGCTTCGAGGTAAAATATTAAACACTGAACGGGCACGACTTGATAAAATGATTGAACATGAAGAAATTAAAAACCTTATTATCGCCCTCGGCAGCGGAATAGGAGACACCATTAATATGGAAAAACTTCGCTATCACCGCGTCATTATTATGACCGATGCTGATGTTGACGGAGAACATATTGAAACCCTCATCCTAACTTTTTTCTACAGACATCTTCCTGATATCGTTCGAAATGGCTACCTCTATGTTGCTATGCCACCACTCTATAAACTGCAACGAGGAAAAGAAATTCGCTATGTCTATAATGATGAAGAAAAGGACGTTGCGATGAAAGAAATGAAAAAAAGCAACGGTAATATAGGTGTTCAACGATACAAGGGTCTTGGTGAAATGAACCCTGAGCAATTGTGGGAAACGACAATGAATCCAACAAACCGCATGCTCAAACAAATAACAGTTGGTGATGCTGAAGAAGCAGATGCAGTCTTTACAATGTTGATGGGTGATGAAGTACCACCACGAAAACACTTTATCCAAACAAACGCAATTAACGCTACATTGGATATCTAAAAGTGAATTTTATGTTATAATAATAATATAAACGTCTATGCCAAATTACAATAAATTACTTACTCCAGGAAATATAGATGAAGGATGGATCAACACCATTGTCGACATCCCAGAAGGATCAACACTCAAAATAGAATATGATAGACAACACGGCATTTTTATGTTAGACCGCGTTGAACCAGCTGTTTTCCCAAAACCAGTAAATTACGGATTTATTCCAGCTACAAAAGATACTGACGGAGATGAATTAGATGTTCTACTTGTCTGCCATGAACCAATTCCAACAGGCGTATTGGTAAAAGCAAAAATTATTGGCATTTTTAATTTCGAAGATGATGGAGACATGGATTATAAAATTGTCTGTGTTCCAGTAGATGATCGCAATACAGGAGATAGTATTACCACAATTGATGATCTAGGTAAAAGATGGAAACAAAAAATAGAATTTCATTTCGCACATTACAAAGATCTAAAAAAACCAGGAACAACCAAAGTGCTCGGATGGGGAGATCTAAACGAAGCAAAAAAAATTATTCTTGAATGTATTGAGCGCTACAAAAAAGAAGGCTTCTCCAACTAGCATGTAGTTTGGATATTTGAGTTATGAATCACATCGGCAAATTACTACCAACAAATATTACTGAAGAAATGAAGAAATCGTATTTGAATTATGCGATGTCTGTCATTGTTTCACGGGCACTCCCCGACGTCCGGGACGGTTTGAAACCCGTTCATCGCCGTATTCTCTATGGTATGCACGAGATGAGTCTTTCACATGCAGCAAAATATACCAAAAGTGCAAAGATCGTCGGAGAAGTTATGGGTAAATTCCACCCTCATGGTGACGCTCCGATTTATGATTCACTCGTTCGTCTTGCTCAAACTTTTTCTATGCGCTATCCGCTCGTTGATGGACAAGGAAATTTCGGCTCAGTCGATGGTGACCCGCCAGCACATATGCGGTATACCGAAGCACGAATGCAGGCAATCACTTCTGAAATGCTTATCGATATTGAAAAAGATACCGTGGAATTTGCACCGAATTTTGACGGATCAGAGGATGAACCATTGTATCTTCCTGCTAAATTACCAAATCTCTTACTTATGGGTTCAGAAGGTATCGCTGTAGGTATGGCAACAAAGATTCCTCCACATAATCTTGGCGAAGTAATTGATGCTATCCTGTTCATGATAGGCAGAACAAAAATTAACAATCAAGCTAATCCAGCAGAGAATGCAGAAGCGCCAGTTATCGTAACGAGCACCGAAAAAGTAGTATCACTTGCTTCACCACAAGTAGCACTCACCAGCGATGTCACTATTGATGAATTACTTGAATATATCAAAGGACCAGATTTTCCAACTGCAGGAGCGATCTATGACATTACTGAAATTAAAAGCGCCTATATCACCGGCAGAGGTAAAATCGTTATCCGTGGAAAAGCAGAAATTGAAGAAATTGGCAATGGTAAATCAGCTATCACCATTACGGAACTCCCTTATCAGGTGAACAAAGCGCTCCTTATTGCAAAAATTGCAGACCTTGCAAAAGAGAAAAAAATCGACGGCATTTCAGATCTTCGTGATGAATCAGATCGCCGTGGTCTTCGCATTTATGTGGAGTTAAAACGTGATGCAACACCAAAAAAAGTGTTAAATAATCTCTTTAAACACACCTCATTACAAACAACTTTCCCGGTTAATATGGTAGCACTCGTTGATGGTACACCACAAACGATGAACTTAAAGCTTATTCTTGAAGAATATATCAAACACCGTTATTCAGTCATTCGACGCCGATCAGAATTTGAACTTCGCCAAGCAAAAGCACGCCTTCACATTCTTGAGGGATTGAAAATTGCTGTTGATAATATCGATGCAGTCATTCAAACAATTCGTGCATCAAAAACACAGGAAGATGCAAAGCAGAATTTGATGACCAAATTCAAACTTAGTGAGATTCAATCAGTAGCAATTCTTGACATGCAGCTTAGACGACTTGCTGCACTTGAAAGACAAAAAATTGAAGACGAATTACAAATGGTGAAAGAGACCATTGCCTATCTTGAAGACTTATTAGCACACGGTCAAAAAATTCTTGATGTTATCAAAGGCGAAATAATCAAACTCAAAGAAAAATATGCAGACCCACGTCGCACCAAAGTGTACAAAGGCAAAGTAGGGGAATTCTCTGAAGAAGATCTTATTCCAAATGAACCAACCGTCATTACCTTAACCAATACTGGCTATATCAAACGCCAATCCTTAAATACTTTCCATACACAACATCGTGGTGGCAAAGGAATCACTGGAATGAACGTAAAAGCAGAAGACGGCATTTTCCATATCCGTTCAGCAATGACACATGATAATATCCTTTTCTTTACTAACAAAGGAAAAGCATACGCACTCAAAGCATATGAAATTGCAGAAAGCAGTCGAACCAGTAAAGGCTCAGCAATTGTCAATTTATTAAACATCGAAGCAGGTGAAAAAGTAGAATCATTTGTAATGTACGACAAAGCAGTAAATGATGGGTATGTCTTCCTGACGACACGAAATGGTACCGTGAAAAAAACGCATCTTAAAGAATTTGATAACATCCGAAGAAACGGAATGATTGCAATTAAACTTGACCCGGGTGACGAACTTGTCTGGAGCAATCTCACCGATGGTAAAAGTAATGTATTAATCATCACCCAAGACGGAAAAGCTATTAAATTCAAAGAAGATTCCGTCCGTCCACTCGGCCGCCCGACAATGGGTGTACGAGGAATAAAAATTGACAGCAAAGATCAGGTTATTGGTATGGAAGTGATTATCAAAGGTGATAATCCTGAACTTTTTGTCATCATGGAAAATGGACTTGGTAAAAAAACACCAGTTGAACAATTCCCATTACAAAATAGGGGAGGGCAAGGAGTAAAAGTAGCAAAAGTAACAGACAGAACTGGGCAAGTCGTTGTTGCGCAAGTCATTCCACCAAACAGTGAAGAAGTTATTATCACATCCAAAAAAGGACAAATTGTCAAACTCGCTATTTCATCAATACCGAAATTATCTCGTGATACACAAGGCGTTATCCTGATGCGCTTTTCACATGCCTCAGACGGCATTGCCTCTGCGACATGCTTAGTAATCGCAAAAGCCATTAGCAATCAGGTATAATACGCTTTATGAGGCTTAACGGTCACGAAATTGCAGACAAACTCTACGACGAACTCAAAGACCGTGTTATAAAGTTAAAAAAACACAATATCACACCACATCTTGTTGTTTTTCTCATTGGCAAAAATCCTGCATCAATTGCATATGTCACACAAAAACAAAAAAAAGGTGAAGATATAGGCGCAAAAGTCACCGTTCTTACGTATGAACCTTCAGTAACGACAGAAGAGCTAGTGGAAAAAATAAAACTTCTTAATGGTGATCCGTTTGTGCATGGTATCCTTATTCAACGCCCTCTGCCTGAACATATTGACGTAGATACACTTGAACAACTTACCAATCCACAAAAGGATATCGATGGATTTCATCCTAATTCACCATACACGCTGCCATTACCCTTAGCAGTAGTCAGAATACTCGAAGAGGTTTATCAACTTAAGACGAAACAAAAAGCAGCTGGATTCAACAAATGGCTACAAAAACAGCACATTGTTCTGCTTGGTAAAGGACCAACAGGCGGCGGCCCTATCATTACTTATCTTAATACACTCAATGTATCTCCACAACTTATTGATAGTAAAACAAAAGAACCAGAAAAACTGATGAAACAAGCAGACATTGTTATCTCCGCAGTTGGAAAAAAACGGACAATCAAACCAGAAATGCTCAAACAAGGAGTTATTCTTATCAGCGTTGGTATCAATAGGGATAAAAATAATAAACTTCATGGAGATTATGAAGAAGATGAAATTAAAACTATTGCTTCCTATTACACACCCACACCTGGAGGAGTTGGACCTGTCAACGTTGCTATGCTTACAGAAAACATCCTTACCGCAACAGAAAAACAAACGAATAGCTAACGAAAAATTTCAGCAACCATACAACGCACACCACCACCACCAATTTCCTCAATTGTTGGTATTGAAAAAGAAACAATGGTACCGTACTTTTCTAAATGATGACGTTGTTCTTGAGTAAAAGCTTTTCTTGCAGTCTCAGACATAATGATTATTTTTTCTCCTGACTTTGTCGAAAGCTCCAAAATATTGCCGCAAAACTGATAAACTTGCTCAAACGAAATACTTATTACCTCTTTTCCTAAACCTTCAAGTTTGTTGAGCACCTTTTCTCTTTCTGCTTTATCTTCAATAACCTCAAAACAAACGATTGCAAACTCGCTTCCAATACTCATATTAATATTTGTATGATACACAGCTTTCGTATGTTTCTCAGTTGATTGGATAAAAACACCTTCATAGCCCATTAATGAGCACCATTTTTCAAATTCTTTTTTTATTGTTCGTGGTGAAGCCATTGCGAAAGCCACTTTATGCACTCGATCAAATATCATGCTACCTGTTGATTCAAGAAATAAACCATTTTCTTCATCTTTTGTGAGATCAATAACTTCATAATTGGCTACTCCCATTTGCTGTAACAGAGTAAGCAATACTTCTATTTGTCGTTCTGAACGTCTATTCTGCGTTAAAATAGGATAGATAATTAATTTGCCATCATGATGAGATGAAAACCAATTATTTGGAAACACAGCATCTGGAGTAGTAACATCTAGCCGACTTGGCAAAAGAGAAACTTCGATTCCATGCTGTTTAAGCTCCTCAACCATTTTTGTAAATTCACCAATCGCAGCATGACGAATTTCTGCAGCGCTTTTATGTACTGTTGTAGGAATATGTTGAAAAGGATTCGTCTTTGCAGTTTGAGAATTAAAACCAAAGTGATCTGGTCGAACCATAATAATATGAGAAGTAGATTGCTGAAGCATAGAAAGTAAGTTTACTAAACTAATCCTACTATTTCAAGAATACTAAAAGTAGTATCAATGATATATATCTTCTTTTACAAATCATTTAAAAAGCTAGCACTTTATATTATTTAAGTTTAGTACTACACAGCAGGAGGCTGATCAATTTTGTTGGAACGCATTTTTTTAGTAGTTATACTAGTTTTTCAGAATAGTTCTATAAGCTTGTTACGGTAACAAATCGATAATCATTAATTCGTGGTAGATTTTTTATTAGAATTCTTTGTACATCAGGTGACATATCTACTAGCAATGAACGACCAAGCACATTTGTAAAAAAACCTATGTTTCGAGCTCTATTTATTCCGGTAATATATTTGCAATCCATGTTTCTTGCCATATCATTTAATCTGCGATAAAAATCTGTCGCAATTCCTTTTCCACGTAAATCATCTCTTTGATCATATACGTGTACATGCAAATGTTCTGGGGCTACTTTTGCAAAATCAGCAGTTAATAAAACCCGATCTTTAACGGTAAAAGTATTATCATATAAATTGCTTCGATACAACCAATGCATTGGATCAATTTCTGTGGAGATAGCTGAAGCTCGGAAACTCCGACTATTATTATATTTATCTCTATACTCTTTTAATACCTCCATGTCAGTAAGAGTCGTCTCTGTATGTTCAACTACAAAAAATTGTGAGGTTTTGGTTTTATATCTACTTGGAACTATTACAAGATCAATTTGATTAGGGTCTCGAGCAGAAGAAAAGAGATCCGTTGGAATTAAATAACGCAGTACAGGTTGGGGAATAAAAGGTAGTGTATCTTGAGGTATCCAATTTTGAAATACAGAACGATCTTTTCTTACTATATCTTCGATTGTAGAAATTTTGTGAAAATCTGGTTTTGATGCTTCTGTCATTTAAAAATTGTATCAGAATAAGAACTTGTGATCAACCTATAGTAAATATATTTGACAGAAAGATTGCTACTAAACCTATCACGTTTGGGATATATAAAATATAAATAAACCCATTACGCTTGACAAGAAAAGTTTTTTTCATTACAATAAATCGAATATTGAATTTTTACTCAAAAATATAAAAAAATAACTAAATTTTCGAATTTTTATTTCCATTTTTCTAAAATTATGCAGAAAAAACAAGAATATGTAAAAGTCTCCTCTTACGAAGGGAAAAAGGGTGAAGTAAAAAAAGTTGTTCTTCTTTACTCAGGTGGACTCGATACCTCAGTGATGCTCAAATGGATCCAAGATGAATATAAAGCTGAAGTTATCGCATTGACTATTGATATCGGTCAAATAACAGATGATCTTAACGCTATTAAAAACAAAGCGATTAAGCTGGGAGCAAGTAAAGCGTTTGTGATCGATGCAAAAGATGAATTTGCCAATGAATATGTTTCCAAAGGCATTAAAGCAAACGCCAATTACCAACACCGCTATCGTCTTGCAACGCCAATAGGCAGACCCCTTCTTGCGAAATGGGCAGTCAAAATTGCAGCACAGGAAGGTGCAGATGCAATTGCACATGGATGCACCGGACGAGGGAATGACCAAATACGGATTGAGGGAACTGCATTGGCATTAAATCCAGATATTAAAATCATTGCCCCTGTTAGAGAGTGGAGCATGGGTCGGCTTGAAGAGCTAGAATATGCAAAAAAACATAACATTCCTGTCAGCCATACTGTTGAAAAACCATACTCATATGATGACAATATGTGGGGAACTTCCGCTGAAGGGGGGGAAATTGAAAATCCAGCGATCATTCCGCCACTTGAAAAAATATTAGTTGTGAATACTCTTCCTGAAAAGGCACCAAATACTCCAGAACTGGTGACCTTAGAGTTTGTTAAGGGTATTCCTGTTGCGCTTAACGGTAAACAAATGCCCCTTGCAAATCTTATTATTGCATTAAATAAAATTGGTGCTAAACATGGTGTAGGAACGAATGTACATATTGAAGATAGAGTGATTGGTATGAAAATCAGGGATGTATTTGAGGCTCCTGCAGCAGAAATTATTATTACTGCGCATGAGAAACTCGAACATTATGTCTGCACACGAACAGAAAACGAATTTAAAACAATTATTGATCAAAAATGGGCATACATGTGTTATGGAGGATTGTGGTACGAACCACTCATGGATGATCTTAACGCATTTATTAATAGCGTCAATAAAAAAGTTACCGGAAAAGTAACAGTACAGTTATACAAAGGTGTTGCTCAAACGCTTGCAATAGAAACACCAAATACTATCTTCGAAGAGAAACTGGCAACCTTTATGGTTTCAGAAGGACTTAATCAAAATGCCGCTCCAGGATTTATCGAGCTCTATACCTTACCAATGAAACTTGCACAAAGATCAGAAAAGACAGCGCTTATCTCAGTAGGCAAGAGAAGTAATAAAATCAAAATACTTCCAACCGTTAAAAAACTCTCTGATATGAAATACAAACTCTATGCTACGTATAAAACGCATAAATTTCTTGCTAAAAATGGTATTGAGTCGATACTCGTCAATAAAATTTCTCAACCACATTTGAAACCTAATTTAGGTGATATGCTACATGCTGAAAGATTTGATTTGATTATAAACATTCCTATGGAACGTGAAATAACACAAACAGACGGAAAAATTATTCGACAAAGAGCAATCGAACATAACGCCCAACTCATTACCAACGTCCTCGTTGCCCAAGAGTTCGTCAAGAAACTTCAGGCAGCAAGGGTCTAACACATGCATTATTATTTAGCATGAAAAATAAAGTAATCAAACGCGTCCTCATGTGCAAACCTGTATACTTTGATACCCTTAACTATGCTATCAATCCCTGGATGAAACCGGGATCGATTGACAAAAAAAAAGCGCTTCTGGAATGGAAACAATTGGTAGAAGCATATCAAGAACAAGGAATTATTGTTGAAGTAATTGAGCAACAAAAAAATAATCCCGATATGGTTTTTGCAACTGACCAAGGAATCGTCACTGGAAAATCTGTACTACTTAGCAAATTTTGGTGTGATGAAAGAAAAAATGAAAGTAAACATTATGAAAAATGGTTTAAAGATAATGGCTATGCCATTTCCTATTTACCAAATGATGTCTATTTTGAAGGAAACGGTGATTCATTTTTGTGGAATAATAACCTGTTCATTGGCATTGGCTATCGTGCAGATCAAAAAACCTGTAATGCTGTTGGAAAATTACTCAATCGTGAAATCATTCCTCTTGAAATTATCGATCCTAAATTTTATCATCTGGATGTTGGATTATTTCCGCTCAATAACGAAACAATTTTTTATTATCCGCCGGCATTTTCCCAAAAGAGTAGGGGAGTACTAAAAAAATTGGTGCCGCATCTTATCGAATTCTCTAAAGAAGAAGCATATGGCTTTTGCGCTAACAGTGTTGTCACAGACCATCATGTAATCCAACAAAAAGGCAATCCCTCTTTCAAAGAAAAACTTGATACTTTAGGGTATCAATCTGTTGCAGTTAATATGGATGAATTTCAAAAATCAGGAGGTGGCATCCATTGCTTAACAAATATTCTTGAAGAGAGCTAATACGAAATACTCATCTGTTGCCTTTTAAGCCAGTTCAAAACTCTTTTACCTAAAACTAATGTAATAAATATTTCATTACATTACTTTATAATGCCAATTTGTTGCTTAAGACCATCATTAGAGGAGACGCGACTACGAAACAGATACGTAACGCTATCACCAACAGTTAACAACTTTTGGTATTGGGTACTATCGATTCAAACTGATGCTAATCACATGCGACATTTGATCGATATTGAAATACTACAAAAAATGTAGGCCGGCTTGACTTTCACAAAAGCATCCCATAATATGAATATGTCTCCAAATTTTTTCATTCAGGAGATTTATTTATTTTTACGGTCGGTCGAATCGATTAATGAACTACTCCGCAGCAGAGCTGCGAAGTATCCTTTCTACATTACCACCTTCAGGGTAAATCCTCAAACATGGTTAGTTGTCCTCGATAAATTTG
>Ga0210404_10000933_pt1 | contig 13361 bp, 9 predicted proteins | sample IncBWH28MmetaG_FD_155455 | JGI IMG/M metagenome (GOLD analysis project Ga0210404, IMG submission 155455) | Forest soil microbial communities from Barre Woods Harvard Forest LTER site, Petersham, Massachusetts, United States - Inc-BW-H-28-M | ecosystem: Environmental > Terrestrial > Soil >... | reverse complement strand
TTTCCACCGCCGGGTGCGTGGGTGATGCGAAGTTTTTTGAAGGGCGGCTGGCGGGATTTGCGGATGGGAAAGTCCGCATGGAGTTGAAAGGCAAGAAAGCGCGGACGGTCGAGCTGCCGCTCGAAACGATCCGCAAGGCGAATCTGGTCGTGGAGTTTTAGCGGCCGGCAGTTCGGAGAAGACTCTTAGGAACGCGATATGGCGAATTTGCTCTACCAACAGATCGAGATGCTGAGCCGCGAGAAGCACATCGAGCCGGAAGTGGTGGTGTCTGCGATTGAAGACGCCATGGTGGTGGCGGCGCGGAAGTATTACAAGACGGAAGAAGATTTGCGCGCGAAGTTCAACCAGGAAACCGGACAGGTGGATGTGTTTTCGGTGCACATGGTCGTCGAAGAAGTGACCGACCCGAAAAAAGAGATCAGCCTGACGGAAGCGAAGAAAAAAAATCCGGCGGCCGAAGTGGGCACGGAGATTGTGGCGGCGAAGCCCACGGACGTGCTGGGGCGCATCGCGGCGCAAACGGCCAAACAGGTGATCCTGCAAAAAGTGCGCGAAGCCGAGCGCGACACGATTTTCAACGAGTATCACACGCGCGTGGGAGAGCTGGTGACGGTGATCGTGAAGCGTGCCGAGGGCCCGGACTTGATCGTGGACATGGGCCGCACGGAAGCGCGGCTGCCGAAACGCGAACAATCGAAACTGGAAACCTACAACATCGGCGAGCGCTTGCGCGTGGTGATCAAGATGGTGGATCGCGCGGCGAAGGGGCCGCAGGTGATCGTTTCGCGCGCGGATGCCAGCCTGGTGCAGCGGCTGTTCGAAATGGAAGTGCCGGAAATTTACGACGGGACGGTGCAGATCCGCTTTGCGGCGCGCGAAGCCGGAGAGCGCACCAAAGTCGCGGTGGCGAGCCGGGACAAGGACGTCGATCCCGTGGGCGCTTGCGTGGGCATGAAGGGCATGCGCGTGCAGTCGATTATCCGTGAGCTGCGCGGCGAGAAGATCGACATTATCCCCTACAGCGAAGAGACGGTGGCTTTCGCGCAGAAAGCCTTGAGCCCGGCGAAAGTGACGCGCGTGCAGATCACCGACCCGGAGAACAAGAAACTGGAAGTGATTGTCGAAGATTCGCAGCTTTCACTGGCTATCGGCAAGAAGGGCCAGAACGTGCGCCTGGCAAGCAAGTTGATCGGCTGGGACATCGACATCAAGAGCGAGGAAGAGAAGCGCCAGGAAATCGAAGAGCAGATGACGGCATTGACGGCACCCGCGACACCGTTGACATCGCTGGCGGGCGTGGGCGCCAAGACGATCGAAAAAATCGAAGCGGCGGGAATCAATTCCGTCGAAAAGCTGGCGGGCATGACGCCGGAACAGTTGATGGAAATTCCGGGCATCGGCGAAAAGATGGTAGACAAGATTTATCAGGCGGTGAACCGCTTCTATGAAGCGGGCACCGAAGCCGCAGCTGGCGGTGAAGCTGCCGCGAGTGTTGAAACTCCCGCGGAAGCGGGCGAAGCGGCGGCGGAGGAAACAGCAGAAGCCCCTGAGAATGGCGAGGCTGCAGCAGCAGCGGAAACCTCGGAAGCCACGGAAGAAGTGCCGGCCGTAGAAGAAAAGCCGGAAGAAGCAGCGCCTGAACAAAACAAAGATGATGCCGAACAGGCGGAAGAGGCCAAGTCTTAAAAGGAAGCATGACTGACGCAAACCAAGTCCGAATCAACGAGCTGGCCCGCGAACTCGAGGTCAAGGCCAAAGCCATTATTGATCTGTTGCCGGGATACGGCGTCACGGAAAAGAAGACGCATTCGAGCTCGATCCCAGTCGATGTAGCGGAAAAAGTCCGCAAGAATCTCCTGGGACAAGCGGAAGCCGAAGCGCAGGCAGAAGCCGCCGTCAAAGCGGACAAGGAAGCGAAGGATGCCGCCGCAAAGGCCGCGAGAATGAGGCCTGCTGCGCCTGCGGCACCGCCAGCAGCAAGCGTTGCGCCTGCGGCGAAACCCGCCGCGCCAGTGACGCCGATTGCGAAGCCGGCCGCTCCAGTGGTGGCCGCTCCGGCAGTTGCGCCGGTTGCGCCAAAACCGCCTGCCGCGGTTCCAATGGCGCCGCCGTCGGCTGCGAAACCTGCTGCCCCGGCTGCTGCACCAGCAGCAATTCCGATTCGTCCCGTAGCACCTGCCACCCAGCATGCGAGTCCGGTTGCAGCGCGACCAGCAGCTCCGGGCACACAGCCTTCCGTTGTACGCCCTGCGGCAGCTGCTCCCGGCACCGCAGCGGCGCGCCCCGGTGTACGGCCCGGCACTCCTGCCCGGCCACTTCCTACAGGGAATCGCGGTCCCCTGCCTACCGGCAATCGCGGGCCCGTACCGGGCACAACTCCGGGTTCGCGTTCCACCGGCCCACGGCCAGGTCAGCCTATGCGGCCCCAACAGCCCGGACAGGGGAGACCTTACTCGCCACGTCCCAGCGGCCCTGGTGGTGCGCCGGGCCGGCCTTTCGAACAGCGCAGGGGACCGATGCCGACCGGCACGCGTCCCGGCCCGCGTGCTCCCGGGCGTCCGGGGATGCTGCCGCCGTTTCCAGAGAAAATGCCGCCAAAGGCGGAGCCGGGCAAGCCGCTCTATACACGCAAGCCGACCCAGCGCCAGCGCCCGGTGCTCGACAAACGCGAGCAGGAGGGTGAGCGCAAGCTGCATCCGACGCGTCAGCGTCCCGGTGCGGGCCGCGGGGGTGTTGCCGCCGTCATTGCACCGCCGGAACCGCGCGCACCGCGCGAGGTGACCATCACCGAAGGAATTACGATTCGCGAGCTGGCGGAGAAATTGGACGTTCGCGCCAAAGAACTCTTGAAGAATCTGCTCGATCGCGGCGTCTTCGCGAGCATCAACCAGGCGCTTGACGTGCCCACCGCCACGACCCTTGCGGAAGCGTTCAGCGGCGTGGTCAGCGTCGTCTCGCTCGAAGAAGAGATGGTGCTGGAAGTCGCCAAGGAAGAGACCAAGGAAAGTTTGAAGCCGCGGCCGCCGGTAGTGACGGTTATGGGCCACGTGGACCACGGCAAGACCAGCTTGCTCGACGCCATCCGCGAAGCGGATGTCGCCGCGGGCGAGGCGGGCGGGATTACCCAGCACATTGGCGCTTATAAGGTAATGGTGAACGACCGCGCTGTCGTGTTCGTCGATACGCCGGGTCATGAAGCGTTTACGCGCATGCGCGCGCGCGGCGCGAAAGTGACGGACATCGTCGTGCTGGTGGTGGCGGCGGACGATGGCGTCATGCCCCAAACGAAGGAAGCGATCGATCACGCCAGAGCCGCCAAGGTGCCCATCATCGTGGCCATCAACAAGATTGACAAGCCGGAAGCGCAACTGGATCGCGTAAGACGCCAACTGGCCGACGTAGGATTGATGTCCGCCGATTGGGGCGGCGACACGGAATTCGTGGAAGTCTCCGCGAAGAAGAAGCAAGGCATTGAGAAGCTGCTGGAAACGATTCTGCTGGTGGCGGATTTGCGAGAGCTGCGAGCCAATCCGGACGCGCCCGCGACGGGTACGGTTCTAGAATCGCGCGTGGACAAAGGCCGCGGCCCGGTAGCCACGATCCTGGTGCAAAACGGTACGCTCAACGCCGGTGATTTCTTCATTTGCGGATCGGTGTTTGGCAAGGTTCGCGCGATGTTCGACGATCGCGGCAGAGTCGTGAAGGATGCGCCGCCATCCACGCCGGTCGAAGTTCTTGGTTTGCAAGGCATTCCCGACGCGGGCGATCTTTTTCAAGTAACCGACGAAGCCAAGGCGCGGCACATCGTGGAGTATCGCCAGGGCAAACAACGCGATGCCGCTATGGCGCGCATCAGCGGTTCGCGCATCACGCTTGACCAGCTCCATGAACAGCTCAAGGCCGGCGACGTCAAGGAATTGGGAATCGTTATCAAGGCGGACGTGCAAGGTTCCGTCGAAGTGTTGAGCGAAATGCTGCCGAAGCTTTCCACCGATCAGGTGAAGCTGAAGATTATCGGTTCGGGCGTCGGCGCAGTCACCGAAAACGACGTGCTGCTGGCTTCCGCGTCCGGGGCCATCGTGATTGCGTTCGGAGTGCGGCCGGACCGCAAGGCTTTAGACCTGGCGCAGCAGGAACATGTGGACATCCGCACGCACAACATCATCTATGAAGTTTCCGACGAATTGAAGAAAGCCATGGAAGGCCTGCTCGAGCCGGTGGTTACGGAAACGTATCTGGGCCGCGCGGAAGTTCGCAACACCTTCCGCGTCAAGGGAGCCGGCACCATCGCGGGCTGCTACGTGGTAGATGGCATCCTGAAGAGGGACTCGCAGGTCCGTGTGCTGCGTGATGGCGCGGTGATTTATACGTCGAAGCTGAGTTCGCTCAAGCGCTTCAAGGATGACGCCAGCGAAGTGCGCACCGGATTCGAATGCGGCGCAGGCGTGGCCAATTTCAACGACATCAAAGTCGGAGACGTCCTCGAATGCTTCAGCGTGACGAAGACGAGCGCCGCCGAAGCTGCCGGACAGGGCGGCGGGTCCTCCGGCAAGAAATAAGCGCCAGGCTGTCCCCCGGAGCCGCTCATGCCGGTCGGTTTGCTCACCCTCGAACTGCATATTCCGGACGCGCAATCGCTGAAGGACAAGCGGCAGGTTTTGCGCAGCTTGAAGGACAAGCTGCGGCGTGATTTCAACGTAGCGGTGGCGGAGCTGGAGCATCACGAGGCGTGGCAGCGATCGGTCGTCGGCGTCGTGACGCTTTCGAACGAAGAAAAGCACGTCAGAGAAATGCTTCAGAAAGTCCTGGACGAGGCCGACCGCATCCTGGGCTCGTTTTTGATCAACCAGGCGATCGAGATTATTTAGGAAGTTTTGCCGGGACCACAATGAGTCCAGCCAATCACCGACACGAACGCGTGGGCGAGGAGATCGCTCACGAAGTGAACGCCATGCTGGCGGGCGAGCTGAAGGACCCGCGACTCGAAGGCATGGTGGTGGCCACGCAAGTTCGCGTGCAGCCGGACATGAAGCACGCGCGCGTGTTCATCAGCGTTACTGGCACCAACAAGGAGCAATCGGACGCCATCAAGGCGCTTGAACACGCTTCGGGCTACATCCGGCGTGAGCTCGTCGAACGGCTGCAATTGCGCCGCGTGCCGGAGCTGCACTTCACGCTGGACCTTTCTCAGGAACATATCGAGCGCATCGAACAGCTGCTCAAGGACATGAAGAAGGACAAGCCGTCCGCGCCGGAGCAGTAGTTGGTTCTTAGTCGTTGGTAAGAAACTCAGGCAGAGTTGTATTTGGCTAAGGGCTTCTTCTCTCCCATGGCCCGCTGGAAATTCTTCCGGACCAGCGACATTGATGCCGCGCACCGATTGAATTCGAACCCCGGGTTTTGTGTTGAGAACTTAGAACTAACAACTGACAATCGCAAAAATGCCGCGCCAGCCACAGCCGGCGCCGTTCGACGGCGCTCTCGTCATCAATAAACCCAAAGGGAAAACTTCGCACGACGTTGTGGATGCCGTGCGTCACCTTGCGGGATTCCGGCAAATCGGACATCTGGGCACGCTGGATCCGCTGGCGACGGGTGTCTTGGTATTGCTGCTGGGCCGTGCCACGCGGCTGGTGCAGTTTTACGTGGGACGCCGCAAACGGTACAAAGCAGGTTTTCGTTTCGGTTTTGCGACGGATGCCTACGATTCCGACGGCGAAGCGCAAGGACCGGACGCACCGCCGGTGCTGGACGCTGCGCTGCTGGAAAAATTTGCTTCGGAACGCATCGGGCGGTTCGAACAGATGCCGCCTCCCTTTTCCGCGAAAAAAGTGAAAGGACGTCCGGCGTACGAAATGGCGCGGAAGAAACAGCCTGTGGAGCTCAAGGCTGTTGAAGTCGAGCTATTCGAATTCAAGTTAACGGAGATCGAAGGGAGCATCGCGCGGTTCGTGATTGAGTGCTCGTCGGGAACGTACATCCGAGCGCTGGCGCATGAGATGGGGCAGAAGGTGGGAAGCGGCGCGCATCTGGCGGAAATCGAGCGCACCGCGGTGGGAGAGTTTTCGCTGGAGCAAGCGATTCCACTGGAAGAACTTGCCGAAGCCAAAGCAGCAGGGAGATTCGGCGACTGCCTGATCCGGCTGGAACATCTGTTGCCCAATTTTCCGCGCGTGAATGTTCTTCCGGTCATCGAGAAACGCGTGCGCCACGGCTCAAAGTTCAACATCTCGATTGCGCAGATTCAACCGGGCCGCGTTGAAACTCCTCCGGGGGCGACCATGCAGCTGGATGGAGGCGAGCAAAAGGCTCCACGGCTGCGTGTCTTCAACCAGCAGGAGAAATTGATCGCCATAGCCGAAGCAGTTGTGCCGCGTACCTACCAGCCCATCGTGGTCTTTGAACCGCTGCCGTAGAGTAGGCGCGCGGCATAAGAATTACTTCCTGCAGGAAAATTCCGTTCGAAAGCACGAATAGCCGATGAGCCACAGCCGATGGGATCTCAAGGCGGCGGCTGGCCGCCGGGCGCGGGTTGAGGCTGACCGCCGGGCGGTGGCGTAGGCTGGATAGTGGGTGTGGGCGGAGTTCCCGTGCCGATGCTGCTGCGCCCGCCGGGAGCATCGCCGCGGCCTGCGAAAATTGTCCGCGTGAGATGGTCCACCCGCCGCAGTCTCCTCGGGGTGACCAGAATCAGAAGTTCCGTGTCCTGCAGCGAATTGTTTTTGACTCCAAATGCATAACCCGCTCCGGGAATTTCCGCGAACCCCGGTAAACCCGTGATCGAACGAGTTTCTTCCACATCCGTGAGCCCGCCGATCAGCGTTGGTTCATCTTCCTTGACGCGCACAGTTTGCGTGAGCGTTCGATTGGAGATGATGGGAATGCCGTTGACGTTGCTGCCGGAGAGCGCGCGGATTTCGAATTCGAGCTGCAAGGTGACTTCATTGTTGGGATGCAGCGACGGTGTCGCTTTTATTTTTACGCCAAGGTCGACAAATTCGGAACCAGGGTATGGTTGCGGGACGAGCGGGGAACCTGAAAAAAGACTCGCGGGACTCAAGATCACGGTGACGTCGCCCGCGGCGCCGGGAACATTGTTGGTGATGGCCACATCCGGAATACCGCCGCTGACCAACTGTGCCGCCACGATGGAAGTGGGAACGGAACCCGATGGGCCCGCGGGCGGTTCGAATGCAAGGCTGAAGAATCCAGCGGCGATCCCGAAAAACACTCGAAAGGTGTTCGAGCCTGCGCAAGCGACAGCAATACCAGCAGTGCCGTTCTGTGCGAAATCGGCAAGAGCGATCGCCGTGGGATTCGGCGACGTGGGCAGAGGCGAATTCGGGCCGGCGACGAACGTGCCATCCCCGTTATTCAGGAGCACGGTGACGGTATTGTCCGTATTGTTCACGATGGCGAGATCGGCGCTGGCATTGCCATCCAGATCTGCCGAAGCGATCGCGACAGGATTGATTCCCACCGTAATCGGGGAGCCGGGGAACTGCGTGAATGTTCCATCGCCGTTCCCTTGCAGGACGACAACGTTTCCTTGCGCAACCGAGGGGTTGGCGAGTGTCGTCTGATTGACGACGGCCAGATCGATTTTGCCGTCCGCATTGAAATCGCCAACGGTCATCGCCACCGGCCCGCTGACATTCGCGGGGAGAACGAAGGGTGAGCCTGGGGCTTGAGTGAAGATGGGATTCCCAGCGTTGTCTGCGGCTCCCATAAAAACGGAGATGGTGTTGTCCTTGAAATTGGCCACGGCAAAATCCTGGAAGCCGTCGCCGTTGAAATCCGCGGTGACGATGGCGCTCGGCTGGATGCCGACGTGAATGGCAGTTGCCGGTGTCACGAACGTGCCATCGCCGTTGCTGAACAAAATGTTAACAACGTTGTTCGTCGAATCGGTGACCAGCAAGTCGTGAAAGCCTTTGGAAGTGAGCACGGCGGATGCGATTGCCGGCGGACTCGGAGGAGCAGCTGTGAGTTTTGGACCCAGCGAGATTGGTGAATTCGTGGCCTCGACAAGGGTTCCCTGATTGGCGCCCTGATTCAGCAGGATGGTCACGGAATTGTCGAGCTCATTCACCGCGGCCAGGTCAATCAAGCCGTTGTTCAAAAAATCAGCGGCGACCAGGGCCACCGGGTCAACGCCCGCAGGGTAGGAAGTGGTTGGAAAAACATTCGTCGCGCCGCCGGGATTGGGAGTGGGAATGGAAGGTACGGAACCTCCCGAAAGTAGGGAAAGGGTAACCGGAAAGCGGTCACCCACAAAAAAAGTCGCGGGCTTCCCATCCTGGGCGCGAAGAAGAACCTGGCGCCCACTGTGAACCAGGGAGAGGGCACTGGAGAAATCGGCCGCAGCCCCAGGCAGCGTCAGAAGAAACGTGGACTTTCCGCCGCCAACCGCGATGATTTGTGGAATCAAGGAGCCGATGGAGGTGGCACCACTGGCCGCTCCGCCGAAGATGCCTGCGAGCAGCGTTTGGAGCGCCGAAAGATTATTTGCCTGGGTCAACTGGCTGATCAGGTTGGGAGGGATGCTGAAGAGCTGGGCCTTGGATGGAGTTTCAATGCCGAGCTTTTGCGCGGTGTTCCGATCAACCTCGAGCAGCTCGATCTCCAGCATTACTTCCCCGCGCGCCCTCTCCGTTTGCCGGATCAATTCGCCCGCAACCGCCAGCTTTTCGGGAGTATCGCGTATTGTAATGGTGCGGCTGCGCGAGTCCAGCTCGATATGCGTGGCTCCGGTGATATCCCGCAAGACGCGCAGCATCTCGGTCACATCTTCGGGGCCTACGGCGCCGGGGAGAGGAAAGGTCTGCTCGGCCTCCAAACCGAATTGCTTGCGTTTTTCCAAAGAGTCTTGAGCGACGAACAGAAGCGTGGGGTTCAGGGGGCGCCAGAAGGTGCCTGTCTGTGTGCCCAGGACTGAAATGGCGGTGTAAAAATCCGTTTCATCGAGGCGCAGACGGACGTTGCGCGGGGTCAAGTCTGGATCGAAGACTGCTTTGACGCCAAATAGAGTTGCCAACTGTTCGTAGACGGTCTTTGTGTCACCGCGCAGGTCGATGACGTGCTTTCCGCTTTGCGGGCGAAGCCGCGGCAGGCCTGTGATTTCCGTTTCAGATGGTCTGGCGGATGGATCGTCCTCCATGTTTTTCAATTGCGCGAGCCGTTCCGCGACGACGGTGGCTCCCGGATCGATCTGTAGGGCTACGGCAAGTTTCTCCGTGGCCTGGTCCAGGTGACCCGCTAAAGCGTCGCGCTCGGCAGCTTCGGTGTACAGCCGCACCAGCTTGGAGCGCAGCGCTGCAGTGTGCCCGACGATGGTTTCATCCTGCGGGGCGTAGCCTACGGCCTCCTGGTAGGCCTCCAGCGCTTCCTCAAGGCGCCCTGCCGCTTCTGCCTTCGCGCCGCGCTCTACTGCCTTCTGAGCGCGCTTGGCGTCTGGGTGTGTCTTTGCCGCCTGCGCAGGTCCAGTCGCGGGCGCCTGGGCCGGTAGCTGCATGCCGACCAGCAGGGCCGTAAGCAGCAGCGAAGCGGATTGACGAAGAGCGCGCATGAACAGGGAACAGGATAACCTATTCGCGACCCGGGGAAATCGGACTAGCTTGGTCCGGTTGACGTAAGTTCCTAGTTGCGGTAGACTTAAAACGTAGTTGCAAATCATTAACAACTGGAGTTTCCTTGCTCTCGGCATTCCTCATTGCTCTTCGCGAAGGCGTTGAAGCCTCTCTCGTCGTCGGCATCATTCTAGTCTATCTCGCTCGCACCGGTCGCGGGCATCTGGCGCGTTTCGCCTGGTACGGCGTTGCGGCTGCGGCTGCGCTCAGTCTTGCTGTGGCGGTGGCCCTGGAGCGCTTCCGCATCAGCGAAGACGGCTTTGAGGGGCTGATGCTGCTGGTCGCCTCGGTGTTCGTCATTACGATGATCGTATGGATGAACCGAGTTGCGCGCCACCTGAAAAAAGAAATCGAGCAAAAAGTCGAAGCCTACGCCGTCCGGGCGGGAAAAGCCGCGGGCTGGGGGATTTTTCTGTTTGTGTTCCTGATGGTTCTGCGCGAAGGCGCGGAGCTGGCCCTGATTCTGCGCGCGGTGGAGCTTTCGAGCGAGGGATTGCAGACGTGGATCGGCACGATTGCCGGGATCGGCGCGGCGGTAGCGGTTGGCTTGTTTTTTTTCAAGGGCACTCTGCGCGTGCCGCTGCACCGGTTTTTTGCGGTGACCAGCGCCATTTTGATGCTCGTGGCGTTTCAACTGGCGCTCACGGGTTTGCATGAGCTGAGCGAAGCACGCTGGCTGCCTTCCAGCAAGCAGGAGATGGCGCTGATTGGCCCCATCGTAAGGAATGAGCTGTTTTTCTTTGTGTTCATCTTCGGCGCAGCGGCCCTGCTGGTGCTGCGCGAGTGGCAATCTGCGTCGCACGACAAAGCCGCGAAGGAAGCCGCCGGCGAAGCGGAGAAGCGCTTGCTCGAATCGCAGAATCGCCGCCAGCGCCGCTGGATTATCGCGGCGGCGGGCGCGTGCCTGGTGGTGATCCTGGTGCTGACCGCGGATTTTATTTATGCGCGCGCGAACTCCGCGCCGCCCTCGGCGCGAGCGGTTTCCGCTGTTGGCAACGAGGTGCGCATTCCCTTGAGCGAAGTGCAAGATGGCGCGCTGCATCTTTACACCATCGCTGCGGGCAATCAGTCGCTGCGCTTCCTGATTATCAAGAAACCGAATGGCTACGGCACGGCATTGGACGCCTGCCGGATTTGCGGCGCGGAAGGCTATCGCCAGGACGGGCAGAACGTCATCTGTCGGCACTGCGGCGCGGCCATCTATGTGCCGTCGATCGGAGACCAGGGGGGTTGCAATCCCATCGGCGTGCCATCGCACAGCGATGGTGGCGATCTTGTGCTGGATATTTCCGCCCTCGTCGCAGCTACCAAGGAGATTCCGCAGTAGGGACACGATACATCGTGCCCTTGCATGGGCGGCCAGAAATCCATGTTCCTACGACTCGTTGCCGATTCTTTTGGACGCCGTCCGCGCCACAAGCTCCTGACCGGAGCGGCGCTGGCACTCGGCATGGGCGTAGCCACCGCAGCGTTGAGCGTCTCGCTCGATGTCGGCGACCGGCTCGCGAAAGAATTCCGCAGCCTGGGCGCAAATCTTCTCGTGACGCCGCAAGCAGATTCACTCCCGCTCGAAATTGGCGGCGTCGATTATCGCCCCGTGAATGCCGGCGCGTATCTCCCCGAAGCCGACCTGCCCAAATTGAAAACAATTTTCTGGCACAACAACATCATTGGCTTCGCCCCGATTTTGGAAGTTCCAGTGAATACTTCAATTCTCCCCAAGACGGTAAGTAATGCTTTTGTTCCGTCCCTATCCACAACGCTAATCGGAACTTGGTCTCAACATTCAATTTGGACTCCCGATCTTCAGACTCGATTCGTAACAGGCATTGAGAAAACCAATCCTTGGTGGTCGGTCGGGGGACGTTGGTTTTCCGAAGGCGCAGACGAATGTGTGATCGGAACCAATTACGCCCGGAAGACTGGTCGTCAGATTGGAGATGCAATCCTGGTCCAAGACGGCGACAGGGGGCAGATTCTTCAAGTCTCTGGAATACTATCCACCGGCGGTCCAGAGGATGACGCAATCGTCGTTCCGATCGCCGTTGTCCAGAAAATCTCGAGCAAGCAGGGAGAATATCGCCGGCTGTACGTCAGCGCGCTGACGAAACCCGAAGATGATTTTGGGCGACGCGATCCGAAGACGATGAACGCCGCTGATCTCGAGCGCTGGTCCTGCAGCCCGTATGTTTCGTCCATTGCGTATTCGATTAAGCAGGTGTTGCCTGGAGCGGATGTGCGCGTGATTCGCCGTGTCGCGGAGGGCGAAGGTCAGATCCTCACGCGAGTACGCATGCTGCTATGGCTTGTCACGGGAGCGGCACTGCTTGCGGCGGCGTTGGCCGTAGGTGCATCTGCAGCGGCTTCGGTGATCGAGCGGCGCACGGAGATTGGCTTGATGAAGGCGCTCGGCGCTGGGTCCGGCACCGTCGGCTTCCTGCTCGCGGCGGAACAACTCCTGCTTGCATTTGTCGGCGGCGGAATCGGCTATGCCCTTGGAATTGTCTTGGCGCGACTGCTTGGTGAAAGAATCTTTGGCGCGGCGCCCGAGCCATCGCTCATCGTGTTCCTTGTGATTGTCGCGCTTGCCATCGGCGTCACGCTTCTCGGCAGCGCCATCCCCCTGCGCCGTGCTTCGCGCTACGAGCCTGCGCCCATCCTGCGAGGCGAATGATGGCCGCCCTTCGTACGGCCAATCGCGCCATGTTCTGGCGCATCATTCGCCGCCTCCTCGGTGCCAATCGCGGTCGCCTCTTCGTTATCTTGCTCGCTCTCGGCGCAGGCGCCGCCGTCACTGCCGCCCTGTTGAATCTTCAAGTAGATGCCAAACGCCGCCTGACTCAAGAATTTCGAGCTTTCGGGGCAAATGTCCTCGTCACGCCCGGCCCTGACACGCGGCGAACCTGGTCGCCAACGCTCCCGGAATCGCTCGTTTCTACTGCAGCTTCCGCGTTCAGCGCGCAAGACGCAAAAGTTGTGGGCCTTCTCTACACTTTTGGGAACGTGCGAGTCAGCAAACTTCATGGCCCGGGAGCGTACGATCAGCCGCAAGTACCTGTTCAAGCAGTCATCGTTGGCTATTCTTCCGACACATTTCGTGATTTGCTGCCTCATCAAGCCATCGAGGTGTCGCAACCATTGGGTTACGAAACACGGCTCTGCTACGTGGGTATCAATGTCGCTCAGAAACTCAAGGTGAATGCTCGCGACTCGCTCGTGCTTGATTCTTGGAATGATTGTTTCGTGCAGGAAGTGGACAGTTTCGGCGGTCCTGAGGACAATCAAATTTTTGTCAATCTTCAGACGGCGCAGAGGATATCAGGTCTGCCCGCAGCCATTAGCCTGGTGGAGATTCGCATTGCTGGAACGCCGCGGCAAATAGAACAAGCAGCGGGCCTACTACAGCGCGCAATTCCGGGTGCCGACGTCCGCCCCATCCGGCAATTCACCGAGGGGGAAGCAAAGATTTACAACCGCATCAGTGGACTGCTGACAACGACAGTGGCGATCGTGCTGTTGCTCACCGGCCTTTGCGTGATGGCGGCGATGACCAACGTGGCCATGGAACGCAAGATGGACGTTGGCTTGATGAAAGCTATCGGCGGCTCGATGCGGCGCGTGCTGCGGCTTTTCCTGGCTGAAGCGGCGCTACTGGGCCTTGCGGGCGGCATGATCGGCGCCGCGCTTGGCATTTTTCTCTCCATCGGTTTGGGCAAAGCGGTTTTCGGC
>Ga0210404_10000932_pt1 | contig 13376 bp, 12 predicted proteins | sample IncBWH28MmetaG_FD_155455 | JGI IMG/M metagenome (GOLD analysis project Ga0210404, IMG submission 155455) | Forest soil microbial communities from Barre Woods Harvard Forest LTER site, Petersham, Massachusetts, United States - Inc-BW-H-28-M | ecosystem: Environmental > Terrestrial > Soil >... | reverse complement strand
ACACTGCCCCAGTTGGGCGGCGCGGCAACTCCGTGCGTTCCAGTGCCCGCCACCGGCTGCTTGATTGACAACAACCTGGCCCAGAACGGTACCCCGGCTGGCTCCGGTAAGAGCGGTTACAGCTTTGCCGTCACGCCTGGTGGTGCGGCTGCGACTGGCTGGAACTTCTACACCACCGCGGCGCCGATCTCGAACGTGACCGGCACCAAGGCGTTCTGCGCGGCTGATGACGGTGTGGTACGTACGCCCGCTCCTGGCGTCATCGTGCCCCCGGCTGGCTACGCGGCCTGCCTGGCTCTGACCCCGATGAACAACTAGTACGGATTGAATTGGCGAGTACCCGGGGGAGGGTACAAAGCCGAAGGGCAGCGGATGCAAATCCGCTGCCCTTTTGTTCTTTCCGACTCCGCGCAGTCTTGCCTCTTATTGCTTACAATTTCTGTCACCCATCCTGACGATTTGTGACTGCCGCGGTCAGCGGCGCTTTCAAGCGCCCGTTCTGTGCGCCGTTGGAGGAGAAAAGGCGTTCAAAGTGAACTTTTGCCCTTGGGGTAAGCCAGCTACTTTGGCCCTAGGACTGCAAGAGTTAATGCGTCCTTAAACCTTGCCAGCCGGCTAGATGGCAAAGACTCGGAATTCGAGGAAAGATTCAATGCGGAAACAACAGAAGGGTTTCTCACTGATTGAGCTGCTGATCGTGGTTGCCATCATCCTGATCATTGCAGCTATTGCTATTCCTAACCTGATGCGCGCCCGTATGGCTGCCAACGATTCGTCCGCGGCCGCCTCCGAGCACACCATCGTCGTGGGCGAAGTCGGCTACCTTGGCGCCTATCCCACGCTTGGCTACGGCACACTGCCCCAGTTGGGCGGCGCGGCAACTCCGTGCGTTCCAGTGCCCGCCACCGGCTGCTTGATTGACAACAACCTGGCCCAGAACGGTACCCCGGCTGGCTCCGGTAAGAGCGGTTACAGCTTTCGCGTCACCCCTGGCGGTGCGGCTGCGACTGGCTGGAACTTCTACACCACCGCGGCGCCGATCTCGAACGTGACCGGTACCAAGGCGTTCTGCGCGGCTGATGACGGTGTGGTACGTACGCCCGCTCCTGGCGTCATCGTGCCCCCGGCTGGCTACGCGGCCTGCCTGGCTCTGACCCCGATGAACAACTAAGTACGGATTGAATTGGCGAGTACCTGGGGGAGGGTACAAAGCCGAAGGGCAGCGGATGCAAATCCGCTGCCCTTTTGTTCTTTTCCGCCTCTGCACCGCCTTTGTCTCAGGTTGACTCTCATTTTGACAGTTACTGTCACCCAACCTGACCATTCGTGCTTGTCAAGGCTGTCAAACACTCGCCCCTTTAATCACTGGTCTTCAAATGTCATCTCAAGCCATTGAAAGAAGGGCGGTTACCCCGGTAACGGATCGCAAAAGATCATGCGACTTGGCCTCTTAAATGCAATAGTTGTTAGGTGTAGCCAAGGCCAGCGCTCTGATCGGCCAAGGCCACAGACCGAAAGACTTAACGCCATGAGAAAACAGAAGGGCTTCTCACTCATAGAGCTGTTGATCGTTGTGGCGATTATCCTGGTCATCGCTGCCATCGCCATCCCCAACCTATTGCGGGCTCGCATGGCCGCCAACGACTCATCCGCCGCAGGCTCGCTTCACGCTATCAACGCCGGCGAAATCGGGTATTACGGTACCTACCAGAACATCGGCTTTCCGCTGACCCTGGCGCCGTTGGGCGGACCGGAGCCTTGCGCTCCAAGCCCGGCCACGGCTTGCTTCATCGACAACGCTGTGGCGAGTAACGGCGGTGGCGCCGGCAAGAGCGGTTACAGTTTTGCCGCCACCGGATCCCCGAACGCAGGAAGTCCCAACAATAACCAGTTTTATGCCACTGCAACGCCTAACAGCAACCTGACCGGTACCCGTGCCTACTGCTCAAGCGAAGATATGGTGGTCCGCCTCCAGCCACCGGGCAACGTCACTCTGGTCGCGAGCTATGCGGCGTGCGTGGGCATGACGCCAATGAATAACTAGGCCCGCTCACAAAACTTCGGGCCAAGCCTCGAAGCCGCCAGAGTGCTAGGCTGCGGTTTTACTTTCGTAATCTCTCGTGCCAGCGCGGCCACTTTACTCCCAATTGAATTTGCATATAATTTTTCCTGTAAAAGAAGATTTCCGGAGCAATTGTTTTCCTGCCATGTCTGCCATAGAAATTTTGGGATTGGAGAAAACTTACAGCGTCGGCTTCTGGCGCAAGCGGCCGAAGCGAGCGCTGCATCCCCTGCAACTCACTGTCGAGGACGGAGAGATTTTCGGCTTCCTCGGCCCCAACGGCGCCGGCAAAACCACTACCCTGAAGCTGCTTATGGGACTGGTGTTCCCGACCGCCGGATCGGCGCGCATCTTGGGCCGCGACTGGACTGACCCGTCTGTAAAAGCGCAGATTGGATTCCTTCCCGAACAGCCCTATTTCTACGACTATCTGACAGCTCACGAACTGCTGGAATATTACGGACAGCTCTCCGGCGTTCCCGCGAAACAGCGCAAGCAGCGTGTCGAGCAAGTGCTCGAGCAGGTCGGGTTACACGACGTGCAGGGCGTGCAGTTGCGTAAGTTTTCCAAAGGCATGCTGCAGCGCGTGGGAATCGGCCAGGCAATTCTTCACGATCCCAAGCTAGTGTTTTTCGACGAACCCATGTCCGGACTCGACCCCATGGGACGGCGCGAAGTGCGCGACCTGATGGAACAGCTCAAACACGAAGGCAAGACCGTGTTCTTCTCCACCCACATTCTGTCCGACGCCGAAGCGCTCTGCGACCGCGTCGCCATCATCCACAAGGGAGAACTTCGCGGTGTAGGCGCAGTCGAAGATTTGACCTCCAGTGTTCAGGGCAAGGTCGAGGTGATCTGGCACGGTACGCAGGTGCCGGCTTCTATCAAGGCGCTGGGCGCGGAGTGCCATGTGACCGGAGACCGGGTGCGGGCCATCATCGCTGAAAGTCAGCAGGACGCGGTGATCGACGCGTTGCGCCGCGAACGGCAGCGTCTGATTGCGATCACTCCGGTACGCACTTCGCTCGAGGCTTATTTCGTCGAGAAGCTGCAGCACGCCGAGACCACAGCAGGGAGGACGGCATGAGATCTCGCATCGCACACATTGCCTCCAACACTTTCCGCGAAGCGGTCCGGGACCGCGTGCTCTACAACCTGATCGCTTTCGCCTTGCTGCTCTCTGGAGCGGCCATCCTCGTGGGCCAGATTTCGATTGAGATCGAGAAGCTGGTCGTCATCAATCTCGGGCTTACCGCGGTTTCTTTGTTCGGCGTCGTCATTGCGATCTTTATCGGCATCGGCCTAGTCTCCAAAGAAATCGAAAAGCGAACCCTTTACACGGTGCTTTCCCGTCCAGTTCGCCGCTGGGAGTTCATTGTCGGCAAGTTCTTCGGACTGGCTGGCACGCTGGTGGTCAATACCTTCTTCATGGCGATCGGCGTTTTTGCCGCGTTGTTCTATGTTTCTCATAAATTCGTCCGGGCCGACGCGCTGATTCTGGTTGCTTTGTACTTCATCGTTCTCGAGTTCCTGATCATCTGCTCGCTGGCCTTGTTGTTCTCGTCGTTTTCTTCGCCCTTGCTTTCCGCTGTCTTCGCCTTCTCGCTGTTCGTCATCGGCAGCTTTGCCGAAGACCTGCGCAACTTCGCAAACATGGCCCACGGAGTCTCGCGCTGGCTGGCAACGGGCGTGGCCTACCTGGTGCCGAATTTTTCGGCGTTCAACGTGATCACTTCCATCGCACATGAACAACCGGTCGCCGGACAACTCGTCCTGCAGAACACTTTGTATGCCTTGTTCTACGCCACTATGGCTCTGAGCGGGGCCGTGCTGATTTTCGAGCATCGGGACCTGAAATGAAGCAGCGGCAGAAAACTACGATGCTTGCGAGCGCATGCCTCATCGTGTCACTGGCTGCAAGTTCGTTTGTCCTTCATCGCACCGACCAGCTTCGCCCGCAAGCCACACTCGACGAAGTCCTCTTTCTAAGTTCGCCGAAAGTGATCAAGCGCGCCAGTCTGGGTTATGACGGGCTGATGGCCTGCATTTACTGGACTCGCGCCGTCCAATACTTCGGATATCGACATCACTACGACGCTGCCAGTTACAACCTGCTGGCGCCGCTGCTTGAAATCGCTACTCATCTGGATCCGCATCTCGTAGTCGCCTACGAGTTTGGCACCAGCTTCCTGGCACCCAAGCCGCCAAACGGCGCCGGACAGCCCGAGCGAGCCATCGAGTTGATGGAGTACGGCATTCAGAACAATCCCGACAACTGGAGGCTCTATTACGACCTCGGCTTCGTCTATTACATGGAGCTTCAGGACTACAAGAGAGCCGCCGAGACGTTCGAGCGCGGATCGCACGTTCCAAACACTCATCCCTTCCTGAAGATTCTGGCGGCGCAAATGGCACAGCATGCCGGCGAGTATGAGACAGCCCGCATGCTGTGGTCTGCGACTTACCAGACCACGCAGGACGAATTGATCAAGCAGAACGCGGTGGAACATTTGCGTGCGCTGCGTGTGGACGAAGACGTCAAGCATCTGCAAGAAGCAGTCACCCGCTTCGGAGAGCGCACCGGACGCCTGCCCGCAAGCATGGCAGAACTCGTCGCCGCGGAGGGCTTGGCTGGAACTCCCGTCGATCCTGACGGCCATCCCTACAAATTGACTCCCGAAGGCCGCGTCGAAGTTCGCGTGCCGGATGATTTCCCGTTCGCCACCAAGGGACTGCCTCCAGGATACAAACCGCAGGCGAAATTCCATGCGATGCCCTAGTCTCACCATCGCCGTCTAGCCATCGCTTATCATGGCTGAGAATGCATGGTGTCGATCCTTCCCTTTCTTCTCGAATCAGCTTGTCGCGCTCGGCGTGGCAATGGTGGAATGACGTTGCCGCACGTGAAGGCCGCGTCGCGGCTACTCGCCAATTGTTGGCTGCGCTGTGGGAGTTCGTTCGCGACTCCACTCCGGAGCGCCGACGCCAACGCTACGGCGATGCCGAATACGATTGGGAGCATCGCGTCAACACGACCAGCGCTGCTGTAGGTTGGCGCGACCGGTTGCGCGGAGCTTTCCACTCGCCATATCAGCCGACCGAAGCCGCTCTGTTCCATGAAATGCTCGACGCTTTGCGGAAGCAAAGTCAATCTGACTTTCACGACTTCGTCTTCCTCGACCTGGGATCGGGCAAAGGACGCACGCTGCTGATGGCCGCTGACTATCCCTTTCGCCGCATCGTGGGCGTGGAACTCTTGCCTGCATTGCATCAGGCTGCTCAGGACAATCTGAGCAAGTATCGAGGCGAATCGCAGGAATGCTTCGCGCTGGAATCGGTCTGCGCGGATGCGACCGAGTTCCCTCTTCCTGCCGAGCCAACAGTGCTGTATCTGTTCAACCCGTTTCCGGAATCAGGGCTGAGGCGGATGATCGCGAATCTGGAACAGAGTCTGCGGGCGCATCCGCGGGCAGTGTATGTGCTCTATCACAACCCACTGCTCGAGCATGTGGTGAGCGAGAGCGCTACGCTCAGCAAGATCGGTGGGACACATCAGTACGCGATCTATCGGTCGCGGTGATGAAACTTAGCTTGTGGATATCTGCCTGAAAATAATTCTCTTGAAGGTCGGTTCAGGAGTTGGCGTTCAGTGGTCCAGATTGGGAAAATCTGTTTACCTCGTGGTACCCCCCTCCCCCCTCGGTATATTGGAATCATGGGCTTAGAGGAAAATTCCGAAAAGATCCATGGGGCACAACAACGTGCGGGCAAAATCTTGCTCTCAAAGGACTTGCGCCCGCTGTTCTTCTGGCACCTATACCGCCTCCGCCTTGACCATGATGGGCTAGATGCGAATCGGGCGCAAGGTCAGATGTCACAACGGGGCTGTGGATTTTCGGGAGCTCAGTCCCCCTTCGCTTTCTCGGACAATGTATGTCTTCATGGCTTAGTGAATTATCACTGCCGGAGTTTGGGTCTCCGGCAAGTAGATTACGATGCACTGGTCCATCGCGTCAGCGACAAGCCACGGGTGTGTCAGGAACGTCGGCTGCGTAGTGGACTCGTGGGGATCAAGCGTACCATAGGACCTTCTAATGCCATCATAGTCAAGCCAGTACAGTCTCACTGCGTCCTTACCATCATTTCGGAAGAATACAGCACTCTGCGTCTCACCGTGAATAGACCGTAGCCGTCCCTCCTCGGCGCAAGGGCGCGCCGCCATAGCAGCAGCTATCTGGCCGGTTGGGGCGCTTCGGGAGACGAGTCGAATCGGGTTACTGACGAACTGAAGGAAAACAAACACCGCCATGGGTCCGGTGGCTGAAATGTTGAATCGCTGGAGCGGCCCCTTGAGTGTCAGATGTCCGAACAAGACCGTGCTAACTACAGCACCACTTACAGCGATCAGGAATCGGATTATCGCACTCTGTGACTCAGTTGGGTTTGGAATGGATACGGCTACCCATAACAGTATCGCAATGAGGACAGCGGAAACCCAAATGATCAGAGGCAAGCCGAGATACCTGCGGTGCCAAAGCCTCCTCAACCATTTTAGCTGGTCGTCCGCACTGTCAGTTCGTTGACTATGCATAGCGCCCCTTCTTCAGGTCATTGCTGAAGCGCGGACAGGAGTGTAGCACGAGTGCAGTGCGGGTGCGGAGAACGGCTGGCTCCTTACGGATTCCCGGATGGAGCGACCGATCGGAGACATTTTGCCCAAAGGGTCGTGTTATCGCGCCTGCCGACCCGTCAGGTGGTTCCACTTGTGGGGACAGGCCTTCCGAGTCTTGACTCCGTAACTCTGCGCCATTCTTCTATAAGTTCCTTGGCGGCTTGTTTCGACCTTTGTCGACTAAGTCCCGAGGCACGAAAGTCGGCGATCAGATGCTTAAGGAGCAATTCGTTCCAGTTTCGGAACTCTAGGTCTCCGATCTCCACAATCACCCTGTGTTGATCGAGCGTCGTCGACAGCCGATCACCAGGCTGTCCGGCTTGCAGATACAGTGCCCTGGCGCGAATGATCTGGTCCACTAGCCCCCCTTGCCGGACAATATCGAATTCCAAAATGATAGTTAATTCGGAAGGGCGAACGAACTTAAGCACCAGGGAAATTTTGCCTTCGTGCCCATCCAAGTGCGCCCACTGGGCGGTGTGGTCTCCTGTGGGGATGTATTGATGGGCGCGGAAGAAATCTTCGATGTCTGGCCTGCCGGAGGTGGCGACGATCAGAACGGGGACCAATCTCCCATCTCCAACGCCAACTGTAGCCATAGCGGCGTCAGCCACGATTGTAACGGGGATTGCCTCGTGGGGACCTCTAAGTTCAATTGTTGCTCTTCGCAGTTTCATCGACAAGTCCCTGGATTATTGCCTGTTCCAATTTGCTCACCGCACCGTGCGTATCCTGGAACAACAGAACATAACTCTCTAGTCTACGGTCATCCAGCAAAGCCTCCTTGAGCTCAAAGAACACCCAGCCAGCAACCGTCTGATGCGAGTCAATCCGAATCGGGGGAATGAGGGCTGGCGATTCCTTGAACCCGAATTCGTGCACGAGCTTAGCATCACCGGGAATTCTCAAAGCCATGCACATGCCATCGGATGTCGTGTAGTTGATTTGGAGCTCGATCTTAGCGATCGAGTCGTCCGCATCCGAGAGATTGCTCACCGAAACCGAGAACGCCAAGAGGCGGGACTGCTGTTTCGCCTTGTAGAAGGACTTGGCCAGATAAACTGTCAAGTTTGGCCTGCGCCGATGTTCTTGCACCTCAGCTAGCCTCAAGGTGGCTGAGGTGGCACGTGCAATCCGCCACGTTATCACGGCTGCGACAACCGCCCCAATCGCCGAGGCAACTGACGCCCAAAAGTATGGGTCGGTGATCGCCTTTGGTGGGTCAGTTATGGGATCCTCCTAGCGGACGCGACTTGCATTGGAGCAAGTCGAAAAAACATTCTAGCCGCTCCGGGCGTGCTCCTCACAATAAATGTGCCCGCGCGATGGGGCCCCGTGATCGATATAGACTGGTATCGTCATGACCACCCAGACCCTCAACTCCCTCGCCCGCGCCTCATCCGCTTACCTGCGTTCCGCAATGCACCAGCCCATTCAGTGGCACGAGTGGGGAGAGGAGGCGTTTGCCGCCGCGCGGCGCGAGAACAAACCGATGCTGCTCGACATTGGCGCGGTGTGGTGCCACTGGTGCCATGTGATGGACCGCGAGTCTTACGACGATCCGGAAGTAGCGGCCATCGTGAATGAACATTTCATTGCCGTGAAGGTGGACCGCGACGAGCGTCCTGACATCGACAGCCGGTATCAGGCTGCGGTCAGCGCGGTTAGCGGGCAGGGCGGGTGGCCGCTCACGGCGTTTCTTACGCCCGATGGCAAGCCGTTTTACGGCGGGACATATTTTCCACCTCATGATGGTTATGGGCGTCCGAGCTTCAAGCGCGTACTGACCAGCATTGCCAACGCCTACAAGGAAAAGCATGGCGACGTGGTCGAGCAGGCGAAGATGGTGGAGAGTGCGATTGCGCAGGCGGAGTCGTTCTCCGGGCGCGGCGGGCGGGTCTCGGCGAGCATCATTGCCGCAATTCAGAAGTCTGCTTTCAGCATGTTCGACGCGCAGCATGGAGGGTTCGGGCAGGCTCCGAAGTTTCCGCATCCTTCGGCGCTGGATTTATTGATCGAACAGTACGCGCGAACGGGAGACGAAAAGTTGCGCACCCTGATTGTCACCACGCTCGAGCACATGGCGAACGGCGGGGTTTACGACCAGCTGGCTGGAGGATTCCATCGTTATTCGGTCGACGAACGCTGGGTGGTTCCGCACTTCGAGAAGATGTGCTACGACAATTCCGAACTGTTGAAGAATTATGTTCACGGCTTTCAGGCAACGGGCTCGGAATTTTTTGCCGATGTGGCGCGCGACATTATCCGCTGGATGGATGAGTGGCTGAGCGACCGCGAGCGCGGCGGCTTTTATGCTTCCCAGGACGCCGACATTTCCATGGATGACGATGGCGACTACTTCACCTGGACGCTCGACGAGGCCCGTGCCGTATTGACGGAAGAAGAAGCGCAGGTTGCGGCACTGCACTATGACATCAACGAAGTCGGCGAAATGCACCACAATCCGGCGAAGAACGTGCTTTACGTGCGCGCGCCGATCGAAGAAATCGCCCGCCGCATGAGCCTCAGCGGCGAGCGCGTGCGTAGTTTGCTCGATGCCGCGAAGAAAAAAATGTATGCCGCACGGCTGGAGCGCCCCACACCTTACGTCGACAAGACGGTTTATGTGGGCTGGAACAGCATGTGCGTCTCGGCCTATCTGGAAGCGGCGAAGGTTCTCGATCTTGCCGATGCTCGGGGATTTGCGCTGCGCTCTCTGGACCGCATTCTGGCAGAGGCTTGGAAGCTGCAGCCGGCAGACGCGGGCGAGGGCGCTCGCGCCACACAACCCGATGTCACACGGCTGTTGCATGTGGTTGCTTATTCCGATCCCAAGGCTGAGCACCGCGAAGTTTCCGGACTGCTCGACGACTACGCCGCCACCACTTTGGCGTGCCTCGACGCCTACGAAGCGACCGCCGACCTTAGCTACTTCAGGTTCGCGCAGGCCATTGGCGACGCGATGATTGCGCGGTTCTTCGATGCTGTGTCCGGAGGGTTCTTCGATGCCGAACCGGCAGCCGAGGGGAAGAGTCTGGGCGTGCTCTCCACGCGCCGCAAGCCGCTGCAGGATTCGCCCACGCCGGCGGGGAATCCCATGGCAGCGATTGCGCTGCTGCGCTTGCATCACTACACGGGTGACAACGGGTATCGAGATAAAGCGGAGCAGACGCTCGAAACCTTTGCCGGCGTGGCCGAGCAGTTTGGCATCTTTGCTGCGACATACGGGATCGCGGTCCTGCATCTGTTGGAAAATCCGGTGCAGGTGGTTGTGGTCGCTGAGAATGGACCGGAGGAAACCGCCAGCGCTCTCGCCGCCGTTGCCGCCGCGGCTTTCGCGTTCAACAAGAGCGTGCTGCGGCTGAGGCCAAACCAGGCGGTTGCCGGAAATCTTCCTCCTGCGCTGGCGGCCACCATCCCGAACCTGCCGCAGTTGAGCTCGGGCGAGTCATTTGCGGTTCTGTGTTCCGGCTTTGCCTGCCAGCCGCCGATCAGGGATCCCGCCGAATTGCGGCGTGCGCTGGACTCTGCGTTGATGAAGCAGTCGTAGCCCTCGCGGTGCTGAAGCGTCGCTCCCGCACGGTACAAACATTGGGAGTTTCCAGAACCCGCGGCAGCAAAAGGATTTCCCCCAAAAAAAACGGGGCTGACGGTTTATGTATGAAGTCCGTCAGCCCAAAGAGTGCGAGCCCTAGGTTCGGCCCAAGTTACTGGAGGTTACTTTGGTGACCTTGCGGCCACGTCTGACCTGCGATTAACTGCTCCTACATCGGCGGTAAACCACCGCCGCTGCATCTTTGCGACAGTTGTTGTTGTGGTGGGCACGTTAGTATCGGCCCTCCGTCCGGGGCGGGAACCTGCGGAACGGCGGCTGCTACATATGTGCCCACTAGCCCTAACATCAGGATCGAAATCCTGACTGCTTGCTTCATTGATCTACTCTCCTTCAGCGCCCCTAACTGCCCCAACAGGAGGGCATAGAGCTGCGGAGAGGAATTATAAGGCACGAGTCAAGTCTTTCCACGAGAATTCCCTGCCTTGCGGTTCGAGTCTCCGCGCTCCGGGCACATAGCACCCCTCAGGAAACCCGTAAATACAGGGGAAACCGTAGTTTTCTAAGGTATTTCCCTTATCAAACCAGGCTCGGTTGCTGTAGGACAAAAGGCAGGCTCTCGGGGCTGAAACATTTACGAAATCCGGAATGGGAGTGCCGAGACACGAAGGAAGTGAAGATCGAGGAAACGTAGGCTAAGCGTGCATCGCCTGGTTACCGCTTGTACCCGACGCGCTCAACCAGACCAGAAACTTTGAGGCCGCTGACGGGCACGACCGGGGTGAGAGTCGCAACCTTCGCTGCTCCTCCGTTTTCGGGCGTGCGCGACTGCGGTACCTGAGTCCGCAACAAAGCCCGGTCCACCATCCCTTCGAACATGGGGATCAGGGAGTCCGCGGGCAAAGGATGCTGAAGATCCGACAAGCTCTGCTCCCAGCGCTGCGGGCGCAACAGCGTGGACGCAGCTTCGCGGGCAGGGCTCTTCGCCAGGGTGTAGCCCAACCAGATGAGCAAAGTGGCGTTGTAAGCGGCCATGTTAACCAGGCTCATTGAAAGATTGCTCAGGTGCTCGCCCGCCCAGGAGGCGATGAGGGTCAACTCCACCACAGCAAAACTTCCGAACCCCAGGGCGATGCCAAAGCTGTGCTGTCGCCGGCTCACTCCCAGGTAGCGGGCAAACGACAACAGGAAAAGCACCATCCCGACTTGAATTATGCGCACGCAACGCTGACCGGTCATGATGGCCTGCACCCACGGCACTGTGTCTGAAGAGTTCGTGGAAACAGATACCACGCCAGCCACTAAAAGCATCACCAAACCCGCCCACTTGAACAGGACGGTGCCCAGATCTCGCAAGGTGTGGAAGGGGCGGAACACATCGAGAAAGGCTTCGTGAATCACCTTGAAGCCCAAAGCTACGCTGATCGCAGTGGTGAACCAGGAAAGGTAAAAAACATATGAGGAGTGGAAGCGATAAGCGGGAAAAACAATCGCGAAGGTCAGAATCTGGGCGACGATGTAGGCGAAGAAAAACTTGAAAGCGCGGTGCTGGGCGCGACGGAACATAGCTACGGCAATGACCGTTTGGAGAACGGGATGTGCGACCCAGAGAGCGTAGTACAGAATCCTGATTTTCTCGCTCATCGAAGTAATTCTCTTCACTCTCGAAACAACACTGCGGCCAGAGCAGGCTTCGCGGCGCTGCATTCAAATAGGACGGTTATTAATTAAGAGAAAGTTAAACCTTTTGGCCCAAGTGTTCAATGTACTCAGGTAACCTAAAGTAACGTTACTTTCGGGCCATATGGAAGGGGGGCAGTTTACGGAGGTTATTGCAACCCTCCGAAAACCGGGACGCCCTGTCGTGCCCTAGGCGTCCGGCACGGAATGGATGTAGGCGCGCATCATGCGCACTTCATCGTCTTTCTCGTTCAAATCGTGCAGCAAGATGTCGCGCAGAGAAACTATCCCAACCAGTTGTCCTTCATGGCAGACGGGCAGATGCCGAAAGCTGTGCCGCCGCATGAGCGCCATGCAGTTCTCCAACTCCTCATTCATGTTGATGGTGAGCGGGTCCTCCGTCATAACCTCGGCCAGGCAGGTGCGGCGGGGATCGTACCCTTCCGCCACGACGCGCTTCATCAGATCGCGTTCGGAAAAAATCCCCACTAGTTTGCCGTTGTGCAAGACGGGAACGGCGCCGATGTTGCGTTCCACCATGGCACGCACGGTTTCGAGCACGGTTTGGCCCATCTCCGCCTGGTAGGTTTCCTGGTTCTTGATCAGGTCGCAGATCCGCATTTTGATTCTCCCTGGGTTCGGATTCTGAGTCCAAAAGCTACACCGGGGCGTGAGTATACGGCGAAACCAGATTCATGGGAAGGGCTAAAACGGGCGTTGGAGAAAAAATCCGACCGGCCACTGGATAACGTAGCACCCGAAGGAAAGCCCAGCCAGATCCCTGGTCGGCTCATCCCTCTTCCTATTCACACAACGGGTGCAACCTCGCCCCCGAGAAATACTACGTACGAGCAGTTCCACAATGCCGTGGGAAGACTTCCCCGTGGCCGCGCCGTGAGGATGATGTTGTATTCGCCCGTGCTGCCCAGGTCTATTTCTCGCAGCACATCTTCTCGGCCGAGATCCCTCGGCACCCCGGCTTGCGACGCCTGTTCCGCCTGAGGAACCTTCTGCGGGTCTTTCTTTGGCTCGATCACCGCCGGCTTTCGCTCGATCACCGCCAGCTTTGGCTCGATCACCGCCAGCCGCGCCAGGAACTGGTGCACATCAACGCCGCGGCCGTGCCCGGGGACAACAAACGAGACCTCCGCATCCTGCGAAGAGAAGTGCCACGCCAGTGACGCTGCCAGATTCACCGCTCGTTCGTAGGCCTGCCCGGAAATCACCCCTGCCGTGGGATTGTCGAAGACGATGCACAGTTTGCGCTCATCCTCGCGGCTGAACTCCCGCACCTTCAGCGAGCCGGACTTGGCGGTCGCCTTCCAGTCCACATGGCGCGCCGAATCCTCCGGCATATATTCGCGAATACGATATAAGTCGGAACCGCGTCCGCGCACGAAACTCCCCAA
>Ga0210404_10000930_pt1 | contig 13390 bp, 12 predicted proteins | sample IncBWH28MmetaG_FD_155455 | JGI IMG/M metagenome (GOLD analysis project Ga0210404, IMG submission 155455) | Forest soil microbial communities from Barre Woods Harvard Forest LTER site, Petersham, Massachusetts, United States - Inc-BW-H-28-M | ecosystem: Environmental > Terrestrial > Soil >... | reverse complement strand
CATTCCTGGAAATTTCCGACGCCGAATGGCTGCGCTTCTTCGAGGTTAACGTGCTGAGCGGTGTGCGGCTGGCTCGCGCTTATCTTCCCGGAATGCTAAAGAAAAATTGGGGCCGCGTCATTTTCATTTCCAGCGAATCCGCGCAGCACATTCCCGCCGAGATGATTCACTACGGAATGACCAAAACCGCGCAGGTAGCAGTTGCCCGCGGCATCGCCGAATCCGTGGCGGGCACCGGCGTCACCGTCAATTCCATTCTCGCCGGCCCCACCGCTTCTGAAGGCGCCAGCAAGTTCGTTGAAAACATGGCCAAACAGCAGAATGTCTCGGCAGCGCAAATCGAGCGGCAGTTCTTCACGTCCGCGCGGCCCACATCGTTGTTGAAGCGTTTTGAAACGCCCGAGGAAATCGCCACAGTCGTCGCCTTCGTGGCCAGCACGCAATCCATCGCTATTAACGGCGCTGCGGTCCGCGCCGAAGGCGGCGTCGTCCGCAGCATCTTCTAGGTAGGAAAAGTTACGCGAACATGCCGGGTATCGAACGCATGACGAGACGCGACGCGTATAACGACAACCTACGCGCGCAAATAATCCGGCTTCCAGGTTTTCACCATCTGCTTGATTGCTTTGCGTTCCGTCATTTTTTCGTCCAACACCTTGCGCGCCAACGCCGGAAGTTCCGCATCGCACGCAAACCGCAGCGAAACCAACTGGCCCACCGTGAAATCCCCAATGCGCGGCTTCAGGTCCGCGGGCAGCACGCGCTCGTAACGCAGCCGCTCTTCCATCCGGATCACTCGGTCTTGCACCTTCAGCGCCATCACCCGCACGCTGCCAAATCCGACAAAAAGGCCCAATGCCAGCAGTGTCCGCTCCGCTCCACCCCAAGAGAATCCTGTCGCATACCATGCGTAAGCCGACCAGAAAAAATTGATCGCCATTACCGGCAGAACGAAAAGGTGAAACGGCGGAAAAAGTCGCCCGTGATTCGCAAAATTCTGCTCAGCCATAATTACACCTCCCCTTTTGCGCCCGATTGTAGCAAATCGCCGCTAGGTAACGCTCGTGCCACTCTGGCTCTCCTCTTCTCCGTGTCCTCTGTGCTCTCCGTGCCCTCGGTGTTTAATTCTTACGCTTCAATTTGCTCCGAAGTTTCAATGAGAGGAGAATGCTGACGGGAGATCCCAAATGCCGAAAGCAACCTGGGCGGGGAAAGTGATCGCGGACAGCAATCGCACCGTCGTCGTCGAAGGAAACCAGTATTTTCCGGCCGACGCGGTGAAAAAAGAATTCTTCAAGCCGAGCACGCACACCAGCGAATGCCCCTGGAAGGGCACCGCGCATTACTACCATCTCGAAGTCGATGGCATGAAAAATGAAAACGCCGCCTGGTATTACCCGCAACCCAAACCCGCGGCCGCCGGAATCAAGGATCGCGTCGCTTTCTGGAAAGGCGTGCGCGTCGAGCCCTGATTCCATGAAAAAGAACATCGTTCTCGCGATTTTGTCGCTGATCTTTTTTGCGTCCGCCGTTCGGCCGCAATCTTCAGCATCCTCTGCGGAGCAGGTCACGGTGATTCGCGCCGGCTCTCTGATTGACGGTTTGAACGGTTCGCCGCGAAGGAATCAATTGATTTTTGTCCGCGGCAATCGCATTGAGAAAATCACAGAGGGCTCCGCGCAAATTCCCGCCGGCGCTGTGGTAATCGATCTTTCGGCCGCGACGGTGCTGCCGGGCCTGATCGATTCGCATACGCACATTTTTCTTTGGGGTGAGGACCCCGCAAAAGGCGGCTACGACGAAAATATTTTGAAGGCTGGCATAGCCCTGCGCGCCGCCCGCGCCACCTTTGCGTGCCGCCGCGCGCTGGAGCAAGGTTTCACCACCATCCGCGATTTGGAAACCGAAGGCGCAGGCTACGGAGACATTGAAATCAAGCAAGCCATCGAAGAGGGCACCATTCCCGGCCCGCGCATTTTTGGCGCTACGCGCGCGATTTCCACCACCGGCGGATACAACCTGGAAGGCTACGCGCCGGAACTCGACATGCCCAAAGGCGCGCAGCTTGTCGATGGTCCAGTGGAGGCACGCAAAGCCGCGCGACAGCAGCTCGAGCACGGCGCGGACTGGATCAAAGTTTACATGACGCACCGCTCGTGGGTGGACAAGCAAGGGAATTTGGTCTCGCAGCCGACCCTCACTCTGGAGGAACTGAAAGCTGTCGTAGATGAGGCACACGGGTGGCGCAAAAAAGTTGCCTGTCACGCATACAACGGAATCGGATTGCAGCGCGCCCTGGATGGCGCATGCGATTCCATCGAGCACGGCTTGGAAATTAGCGACGCGCAAATCGCACAGATGCAGCGGCAGGGAACTTGGTATTGCCCGACGATTTCACCGTACTACGGAGATTGGGCTCCGGCGGACACGCCGGGAGGAAAACGCGATCGGGCGCGCGCCGCCGTGCACGAAGTTAGCTTCAAGAAGGCGCTGAATGGGCGCTTGAAGATCGTATTTGGCACGGACATCGGCGGCATGCCCTGGACGGAACCCATCGCGCAGGAATTCAAGCGCATGGTGGGGCTCGGCATGGCGCCGATGGATGCGATTCTGGCCGCAACTTCGCGGGCCGCGGAGATGCTGGACATGAAGGGCGAGATTGGCGTGGTCGCGCCGGGCGCGTTCGCGGACATTGTGGCGGTGAGCGGCGATCCGCTGAAGGATGTCGGAATCCTGGAACACGTGCGCTTTGTGATGCACGATGGCGCGGTTTTCAAAAACGAAATCGCCAAGTAGCGCTGCCCTCCAGAAAGGCACGTACGTAGTACGTGCCTCTTTATATACACCGCGTACTACCGGGCCATTGCCGTCAACCGATCTTTACGGTGGGATAGAGGGTGCCCGTCGTTTCGGTGCGCAGGTGAAGAAATGAAGAAAAGCGTCAAAATGCTCGCTGTTTTTGCTTTGCTTCTGATGCCGGCGGTCAGCAACGCGCAGAAGCTTGGCCAAATCGCTTGCAGCAAACAAGACGGCTACGTCGATCTGTACAGCTCGATGGCCACCCTGGAGATCCGCGCGACTCTCAAGTGCGGTCAACAGGTGCAGGTTCTTGACCGCTCGGACAATTTCGTCCATGTCATGACTGATAAAGGCGAGGACGGCTTCGTCGCGGCAAATTCCCTGCTGTACGTGAAAACCGCGCCCGCAGCGAAGTCCGCTACCGCGCGCGGCAAGCAAAAGCAGAAAAGTGACGCCGCGGCCCACGGCGGCGCGCCTCAGGCTCCCGCTCCCCCACGGGAAATTATTCTCGCGAGGCAAACGCAGGTGCACCTGAAGCTGGGGCGCGAACTATCTTCCGCAACTGCGCACGTCGGGGACGAGGTGAATTTCGAAGTGAGCCAGGACGTGATTGTTGGCGGCATCACGGTGATTGCGAAAGGCGCGCCAGCTTTGGGGGCGGTCACGGAAGCTGAGCCGAAAAAACGGATGGGCAAAGCGGGCAAGCTGGATGTGGCGGTCAATTCGGTCGTGCTGGCAAACAACGAAAAGATTATCTTGCGCTCTTTTGGAGCGGAGCACAGCGTAGAGCAGAAACCGGGGAGATCCATCCCCTTACTGCGCGGCAAGGATGTGACACTGGCGAAAGATACGGAAATCGTCGCTTATGTCGACAGCGATTTACACCTGAAGGCAGCGAGCTTTGCGGCGGCACGCTCCGCTACGCAGGCGCTTTCCCAGTCAGACGCTGCGAAGCCGCAAAACTGAGGCTTAGCGCGCGCTAGGTTCCCAGAAGATTCGGTTGTAGGCGCGTGTATCCGCGCTCGTGGGCCCAGAGCGAAAGCGGGATGGCCGCCAAGTCATCCACCACCGGCACCGCGTTCCCGTCCTTGGTCAAGTCAATCGTCCGCACGTAGACCTTGCAGGTTTCACAGGCCTCCACGCGAATGTGCGGGAACTGTTCCGCAACGTACACCGGCAATTTCTTTTCGTCTTCTTCGCCGCATGCCGGACAATAGATCCTACGAAAATCCCACTCCTGCAAACAAAACGAGCACATCATGCGCCGCTTCCCGCCATCACCTTCCGGCCGGAGAACGCCCAGGAAAGGCTGCCCGCCGCAAAGCGGGCAATTGTGCGGCGTGCTCAACACGGGGCCGACAGGGGTAAAAGCGGCGATCAGTTCCGCGAGCGGCTGGTCGAACGCCCGCGGAATGAACTGAGCGAACGCTCCTATCAGTTGGTCGTTGGTTCCGCCAACGTCCCAATAAGATTCAAGCAAGGAAAGTTTTGAAAGCGCATCGAGGCTGGAAATTTCGCGGGCGGCGGCAACCAGTGCCGAAGGGCCAGCTTGCTCAATCGTTCGAAGAAGGGAAGTAAAGTGAGAGACCAGCCTCTCCGGCGCGACAGAAGGCAAATCGATGCGCAGAGAGCCGGGCATGCGGCCGGACAACCGCGCGCCAAAGTCTTTCTTGAATTCCGCGCAGAGGTTTTTCTGGAATTCCGCAATTCGCGAATAAAAACGCAGGACTTCAGCGGCAAAGGAATGTTGCGACGCTAAATACTCCGCGCGGCGGATGCGCGCTTCGTATTCGGATCCACCGGTCTGTGTTGCCGTCATTTCCGCGGCGTGGAAGATTCCCTAACGATCTCTTTGTACCAGCCGGGGTGATAGCGCTTTGCAAAAGCGATGGAAACATCGCCGCGGATCACCGAGCCGAACGCCCCGCGTTCAGCAAACACACCCATGTAGACGTGGATCAGGAAGAGGCCCACGGTGAGCAAAGCCGCGGCGGGGTGGATGATGACCGAGATATATCGCAAGAAACGGAGACTCCACGGAATGTTCTCCGGGAACCACAACACCACGCCGCTGGCAAGCAAGGCCACCGCGCTCCAGAAAAATCCCCAGAACAGAAACTTCTGGCCCGCGTTGTAGCGCCCTGCCGGCGGCATTTTGTCGTCTTGATTCGTGCTGTAGTAGCGAACCGCTTTCCACCAGGCCTTGTCCACGTCGGTGTGCCGCATCTGCGGCGCCCACATCACGTACATGTTGCACACCGCCGCGAAAAAAATCAGCCCGGCCCACGGATGCAACATTCGCGATACCGGCGCCCCGCCCAGAATTACCGCCGCCCAGAACAACCACGGCGACCAGAACGCCAGTCCGGTCAGCAGCAGATAGATGTACGCCCCCGCCGCCACCCAATGCGTCAATCTTTCTTTCAGCGTGTACCGGAGGACATGCCCGTGAGGAATAAGCTGTTCAGTAGAACTCACTTTTTTTCTCCTCCCGGATTGATGTCCTCGTCCTCGCGCGACTTCGGGCCGAATCGCAGGTAGTGCACGAAGAGGCCGATCAGTCCGCCAACCATCGCGACGTTGCCCAGCCACTTCAGCGGCCCCTTCCAGAGTTTGACGGTCCACGGAATAGATGGGTGCTTGGGCAGTCCGCCGTAAAGCTCCGGCTCGGTCGCGTCATGCAGCACGTAAATCACTCCGGTGCCGCCAACGCCCGGCGGGTCATACACGCCAGCTTTCGGGTAGTTGGAGTGATCGCGAAGCTGCTTGGCGCGTCCTTCTGCAAGGAACTTCATATCTTCCTTGCTGCCGAAGTGCAGGCAGCCCGTTGGACACGACTTGATGCACGCCGGCTCCAAGCCTTCGCCCACGCGGTCCGCGCACAGCGTGCACTTGAACACGCGGTTGGTCTTGGGATTCATCTTTGGAATGTCGAACGGGCAACCCGTAATGCAGTAACCGCAACCGATGCAGTTGGCTTGCTGGAAATCGACGATGCCATTCGTATACTGCACGATGGCCCCATCCGCGGGACATGCCGCCAGGCATCCAGGCTCCGCGCAGTGCATGCACTGGTTTTTGCGCATCAGCCACATCAGCGTACCGTCTTCGCGTTCGTGTTCGTTGAAGAGGATCAAGTTCCAGTAATTCCACCGCGTCTCCGGCATGGTTTGATAGGTATTATCGAAAACGGTTTCCCCGAAGGGCAGGTCGTTCCACTCCATGCAAGCCACTTCGCAGGCCTTGCAGCCAATGCACGTCGTGGTGTCGATGAGTTTGCAGACTGTAAATTCGCGCTGGGCGTCCTCGCCGGGAACGGTCCCGGCGTGACCGGAGATTTTCTGGATGCGCAGTGTTTCCTGGCTCATGGCATCCTCTACGCTTTCTCGAGCTTCACCAGGAAGCCCTTGAATTCCGGAGTGTACGCGTTGGGATCAACGATCGTCGGGGTGAGAAGGTTCGCCAGAGTCCTGGCGTCCTTGCCCTCGTCCTCGGGAATTCCGCGATAGCCTTGATGAATGGGGAAGCCGATCTGGTAGACCTTTTTGCCGTCGATCATCATCGGCTTGATGCGCTTGGTGACCATGGCTTTGGCAATGTAATCTCCACGGATGCTCGAGACTTTTACTTTTTCGCCACCGTGGAGCCCCAGGTCGTTGGCCAACTCGGCGGGGATTTCCACAAAGGGTTCCGGCACGAGCTGCACGTTCATCGGATTGTTCTTCGTCCAGTAATGATAATGCTCGGTCATGCGATAGGTCGTGCAGACAATCGTGTAACCATCCTTCGTCGTGCCGTATTTATCCTCCGGGGTCTTGAATTTCTTAACGACCGGATTGTGGGTCTGCTGCGGATGCAGTACGTTGTCCACCGGGCTTTCCACGGGCTCGTAGAATTCCGGGAACGGTCCGTCGGCAAAGGCCGAGAGCGGCGCAAAGATTCGCCCTACGCCCTCCGGATTCATGATGAACGGGCCCATGTGATCTTTGGGCTTGGAATCGACCTTGAAGTCGGGCACGTCGTTGCCCACCCATTTTTGCAGGCCTTCGTTCCACCAGACTTGTTTTCGGGTTGGATCCCAGGGCTTGCCGTCCACGTCGCACGACGCGCGATTGTAGAGGACGCGGCGATTCGCAGGCCAGGACCAGCCCCATCCGGGATGCAAACCCAGATTCGAAGGATCCGAGGGATCGCGTCGCGCGGTCTGATTGCCCGCTTCGGTGAATGAGCCGGAGTAAATCCAGTTGCCGCAGGACGTCGTACCATCGTCTTTCAACCAAGCAAAGCCAGGAAGCTGCTGGCCGGTCTTGATTTGCTGCTTCGTCGCGGGATCCTCGAGATCCGCCAGGGCCTTGCCGTTGATTTCCTTCAATACCTCGGCCAGGGGCGGGCTGGATGGGGCGCTGTAATTCCAAGTCAGGTTCAGGATGGGATCGGGGAACTTGCCGCCATCTTTCTTATACAGCTCGCGGATCTTCAAGAAAATTTGCGCCACGATGGCATGGTCCAACCGGGCGGCTCCGGGCGTTGGCAATGCCGTATTCTTCCATAGCACCCAGCGCGCGGAATTGGTGAACGAGCCGTCTTTCTCGGCAAATCCGGCGCAAGGCAAGCGGTACACAGTCGTTTGAATCTGCTTCATCTCGTCCGTGGTGATCCCGGGCGACTTCCAAAACTCGCTGGTCTCATCCGGATAAATTTCCCCCACCACCAGGAAATCCGCTTTTTTCAGCGCGTCGATGTTTTTCTTTGAGTTGGGACCGATCGCTACGCCGTTCATCCCAAAGGCAAGCATGCCTTTGATGGCACCGTTGTACATGTCGTCCCACATCTGCACCCACGAATAGTTGCGATCCACTTTCGGCAGATAGTCGAAGGCCCAGCCGTTTTGTTTCGTGGCCGCGTCGCCAAAGAGCGCTTTCAGATAGCTGACCGCGAATTTCGGCGTGTTGCCATAGTAGTTGAACGAATCCCACGGGGCGGGCTTCGAGGGTGTTGGGGTAATGCGTTTCATCCAGGCGTCGAAGGAAGTGTCCGCGGGCGTCGGAACTTTCAGATAGCCGGGCAAAGAGTCGAAAAGGCCGGCCATGTCTGTGGCGCCCTGAATGTTGGAGTGCCCGCGCAACGCGTTGACGCCACCGCCCGCGCGGCCAACGTTGCCAAGCACTAGTTGCAAAATCGCCGCGGTTCGTATGATTTGCGTGCCAAACGTGTGTTGCGTCCATCCGACGGCGTAAATGATCGTGCTTACCTTCTTCATGTCGCCGTCTTTGCGAATCGAAGTATAGAGGTCGGCGGCCTTGAGGAATTGTTCCTTGGGAATGCCGGTGATGCGCTCGACCATTTCCGGCGTGTACCGCGAGTAATGTTTCCTCAGCAGTTGGAACACGCAATTGGGGTTCTGCAGCGATAGATCGAACTCGACTTTTTCCGGCAGCCGGGGAGCGGGCGGAGCGCCTCCGGTTGTCGGCTGCGCCGAGCCCCCTCCGGTGCCTGCATAATTCCACGTGGACTTGTCGTAGGTCTGCGCCTTGGCGTCAAAGCCGGAGAAAACGCCGTCCGTGTCGCCCGGCAACTGAAAGCCGGGTTTGACAATAAATGCAGCGTTCGTGAAGTTGACCAGGTAATCTTTGGCGATGCGGTTGTTCTCGATGGCGTAGCGAATGACGCCGCCGAGGAAGGCGATGTCCGTGCCGGCGCGAATCTGGCAGAAGAGATCGGCGACCGCGGATGTGCGTGTGAAGCGCGGGTCCACGGAGATTATTTTAGCGTTCCGTGTGCGCTTGGCTTCGATGGGCCACTTGAATCCGCACGGATGGTTCTCGGCAGGATTACCGCCCATGATGAGCATCATGTCGGTATTCTTCATGTCAACCCAGCCGTTGGTCATTGCCCCGCGTCCGAACGTTGGTCCCAAACTTGAGACCGTGGGGCCGTGTCAAACCCTGGCCTGGTTTTCTAAGTGCACGACCCCCAGGGCGTGCATCGCTTTCACAACGAGATAGTTAAATTCATTGGTGTCGGTACAGCCGCCGATCCAGGCGACCGATTCCAACCGGTTCACCGTGTGTCCCGCAGCATCCTTCTCGACGAAAGTCTCATCGCGGGTCTTTTTGACGCGCGCGGCGATTTCGTTGATGGCATCGTCCCAGGAAATGTCCTGCCATTCAGTGCCACCCGGACGGCGCACCAGGGGCTTCAGCAAGCGGCGGTCGTTCATGATCTCTTGCTGCAGCGAGGAACCCTTAGGGCACAGCGTGCCGCGGTTGGTCGGATGATCCGGATCACCCTCGACGTGCACGACCTGAGCGGTCACATTCTTGGCGCGGTCGCCAATCGTGTAGATGATGGTGCCGCAGCCCACCGCGCAGTACGGGCAAGTCGACCGCGTTTCGCTGGCCCGCGCAATTTTCAGAGTGCGGAGTTGTGCGTAGGCCGGCTGGAGGTCAAATCCAAACACGGCTGCCGCCACGCCACCCACCGTTGAGAACTTCAGGAAGTCACGACGTGAAGGGTTCATCGCGGGCCTCGGCCGCGAGAAGAGAAGGCAGGCCAGCGTCTCGCGGAGCCCCATTCATAAGACGTCAGCACGAAACTGTCAAGCCACATTTTTGTCTATAAGTTGGTGCCCACAGAGAAGGTGTCAGCCGGCCGACGCGGAGGTATGCGCCTGGGGGAATTCCGTCATCTCCGTTGCGGTGGTGGCGGCGCGATAGCGCACCAACAGCAGGGTCAAGTCGTCCGCCTGACTGGTGCCGCGCGCGAAATTCTCCACCCCCTCGAGCACCAGCTTCTGCAGCTCATCGAGCGGGGTCTCATTGTGCCCAGTGAGCAACTTGACCAGCCGCGGCACCCCGAACAAGTCTTCCTGCGGGTCCATCGCTTCGGTAACGCCATCGCTGAACAGCACCAGCGTGTCGCCGGGCTCGAGCTTCACGCGAGCAGTGCAATATTCGGCTTCCGGCACCAGCCCCACGGGAAACGACCCTTCGGTGAAGGCTTCGTCGGCGTTGCCGTTGCGCCGGATCAAAATGGGCGAAGGGTGCCCGGCATTGATGTAGTCGAGCGCGCCCTGCTCGTCCAGAATCCCGAAGAACATCGTCGCATAGCGGCCGACTTCGGCGTGATTGCACAAGAAGCGATTCAAGTGATTGAACAATAGTGCGGGATCAGTGCCGAGGGTCATCCCAGAGATCACGCCTTGCAGCATGCTAGTGAGCAGCGCGGCGCCTAGTCCTTTTCCGGAAACATCGGCAATCAGGAACGCGGTGCGGTTTTCGCCGAGCGGAAACACATCGAAGTAGTCGCCTCCAACCGAGAAACAGGGGAAATTGCATCCGACGACGGAGAGATGGGGATAAGCGCCGAAGTTGCGGGGGAGCAGGTTCTGCTGAATGTCCCGCGCGATGTTGATCTCCTGCTCCAGCCGCTGGCGTTCGCGTTCACGGGCCACCAGCCGCGCGTTATCCAGAATGCTAGCGGCTTGATCGGTGAAGGCGTCGAGCAACTGGCGGTCCAGCTTGGAGAATGCCGCCGGCCGCTTCGAATCCAGATACAGGACGCCGAGGAATTGCCCGCATTTCATGTTGACGATGGACTCTTCCGTTTTCGCGTGCGAAAACGCGTAGAGCGGAATCACCACCACCGCGCGCAGGCGCTGCGCGACGATGCTCTCCGCCGCTTGCAAATTCATTTCCGCCTGCGCCAGGTCCTCGGTGATCACCGCCTCTTGTTTTCGCAGCGCCAGTTGAATCGCGGTTTGGCTGGGCGCCAAACTTTCCGGGGGCAGACGCAGTCCGCCGCTGCGTCGCGCCAGGCGCACGTGCAACGCGCCCTTGTCATCGGCTTCGAGGAGCACGCCGCGGTCCGCGTCCATCACGGAGATGGCGTGATTCAGCATCATGCCCAGCACTTCGTCGAGAGGGAGCTGTGAGTGCAGCAGCGCGGTGGCGGCTAACAGTTGGTCCAGCTTGCTCAGCCGCGCCCCTTCGCTGCCCACGGCGTCGGAGCCGGTGATGTGCTCCATACGCGTGAGCAAGTGCGGAATGGAGTCTTCGCCGGCAGAACCGGACGAGCGGTAGATAATCTCGTAGGAGTCGTCGACACCGAAGGTGATGATGTCGCCGTCTTGCAACTCCCGGCTTTCCACCTTTTCGCCATTCACGAAGAGCCCACGGCGCTGGCCGCGATCTTCGATGTAATTCTTGTTGGCTTCGACGACCATGGCCGCGCAATTGCGCGAAATGCGCCGGTCGGAAAGCTGCAAGTGGTTGCCGGTTTCGGCACCGCGGCCAATCATAAACGGCGACTGCGTCACGCGCACGAAACGGTGCGACCCGTCTGGAGAAATGACCTCCAGCACCGTTTCCGCCCCAATAGGTACCGTGTCCGGCATAAGACGTGAGTATGCGCGGAATTGTAGCATTTTTTAGCGGGGGCGGAGCGTTTCATAGCGACCTAAACAGCGCTTTCCAGCGGGCGTTCACATTACTAGTGGTACTGGGTGTGCCGGTGGCGGGAACTCCCGATCCAGCGCGGCTAAAAACTTAATCCAGGGGCGTCAAGCACCTCGACACTTCTGTAGCAGTATTGAGTAACTGGCAGGGCACGCTGGGACTCAATTTCACGATGGGCCAAGTTGTCTGCGGAGAGAATGAAGGTAAGGGCGAAGGCCGTACGAACCCGCCGGGAAAACAGGAAGACTTGCCGGCAAGGCCGCAAACGCGAGGCGCTTGCGGATCGCTTGGGAGAGCGGCAAAGATGGAACAAGATCGAAGGCGCATGCCGCGCGTGCCGTTTGTGGCGTCGGCGGAGTTGCTGGAAGTCGACACCGGGACGCGCATGAACGCACAGGTCAGCGAGCTGAGCTTGCACGGCTGCTACATCGACACGCTGAATCCACTGCCAAAAGGCACCAGCGTGTACGTGAAGATTTTCACCGACGAATATTTCTTTGAGAGTCCCGGCATTGTGGTGTATTGCCGCCCGCAGCTAGGCATGGGCCTGGCATTTCACGACGTGAAGCCCCATTTTGTGGGCGTGCTGCAGAATTGGGTGATGGCCTCCGCCGGGAAGAAAAGCTTCGCGGATTGACCGCTACGGTTTCTTCAGGAAGGTTCTTGCGCAAGCGTCGCGAGCTCCGCGAGCACGCGCCGTTTGTCCTCAGCCGTGAGATCCTTGTAGAGTTCGAGAATTTTTTTCATCGCGCCTTCCCCGGCAGACGAACCCACCAGTTTGTGCTTGGGGTGCGCCAAGCGCTTGTGTGAGCTCAAGTGACGCGAACTGAAGAGTTTGCCGCAGACATCGCATCGAACAGGCTCCGGCATTGACGCCACCTCGCGGACGAATGTCCCCCGATATTCACTAGGACGCCGCTGCGCGGCTCGCGGTTACAGGGAGTTTTGGGGTTGTGCCAAAGATAAAACTAGAAGGAGACACGAGCGCTTAGCTGAATCTCGCGTCCGGGCGTGGCCGCTTCGCTGATGGTGCCGAACTGCGGCGTATTCACGAAGCGGTCGGGTGTGCCGAGATTGACATGGTTGAGGGCGTTGAAAAACTCCGCGCGGAATTGGAATTTGGCGCGCTCGGTTATGTCGAAGGCGCGGGCAAGAGCGAGGTCGAGAGTTTGCATCCCGGGGCCATAGACGGTGTTACGGCCCACATCACCGAAGGTGAAGGCGGCCGGAGTGGAGAAGGCGGCGGGGTTGAACCATTGCGCGGGGGTGTGCGTGCCGGAGGGGAAAATAGGCTGGCCGGTGAGGTTGGCACGAATGGGGTTTTCGCCAAGGACGGTGCCGGCGTTGGCGGTGTCGCCAAAGACAGAAATGGTGAGTGGGAATCCACTTTGGATTTGGTAGACGGTGGAGAGATTCCAATTGCGGGTTACGGCGTGCAGCAGACGCTCGCGCGTCCGGGAAGGAATGTCGTAGACGAGGCTGGCGGCGAAGCGGTGGCGGACGTCGCAGGCGAGGCCTTTTTCCGCGACGAGATTCGAATCGTTTTGCGGGATGGCCGATTCGAACATGGGGGAGCGGAAATCGGGGGCATTGCTGAGGCTTTTCGAATAGGTGTAATTGGCGAGCAGGCTGAGACCGTGTGCGTAGCGGCGGCGGATATTGACATAGCCGGCGTCGTACCAGGATTGCGCGGAGTTAGCGAGCAGATTGATGGTGCTGACGGGAGTGCAGAACGCGCCGGCGGGGCAGCCTGCAGGGGGCTTCGGCGACACGGCGACGCTTGCAGGCAGGCTGGAGTTAGCCACGAATTCCAGAAACTTGAGCGGGCGGCGCGGGCCGATCGCGCCGGGACCCGGAGGCGCGTTGTTGATGAGGTCGGCGCGCTGGAGATGAATTCCGCGAGCGCCTAGATAACCGATTTCGAGAGTGGTTTCGCGGCCGAGGCTCTTTTCGATCGAAGTGCTCCATTGCTGGACGTATTCTGCGGGCGCGTGGGGATCGAAGGCGGTGAAGCTGACGGTGGTACTGCCGAGGACGGCGGGAGCGAAATTCAACGAGGATTGCGCCTGCGCCGAGGAGAGCAGCGTGGCCGGCGGGGTGAAATTGTCGAACTGCTGGGTCTCGGGGAAAACGTA
>Ga0210404_10000929_pt1 | contig 13392 bp, 12 predicted proteins | sample IncBWH28MmetaG_FD_155455 | JGI IMG/M metagenome (GOLD analysis project Ga0210404, IMG submission 155455) | Forest soil microbial communities from Barre Woods Harvard Forest LTER site, Petersham, Massachusetts, United States - Inc-BW-H-28-M | ecosystem: Environmental > Terrestrial > Soil >... | reverse complement strand
TGTATCGTATGTCTTGCCAGAGCGAGGTCATCGGCGCACCTCCAAGGATGTGTTAGAAAGATTCAGAGCACGTCCCCGCCCATCCAAGGCAACCGCTAACCGACTGCTCCCGCTTCACTTAGCAGCTCCGGGCTCGTTACAAACAGGGTCCACTGTTCATTCATGGGACGCGCCCTCAGCGAGACCGAACACCCAGGCTAACTCCCGGTAAGTCGGGTGGATTCAACCGGTCGATGCAACACCATCTGGTATAACGCTGTTTTCAAAGGTGGTGTTTATGATCCAAGGGAAACGGTTTGGGCTTTCTGCGGCGCAGAAGGGCGACATGATGTGGCGCCGTTGGAAGGCGGGACAGTCGTTGCTGATAGCTTTCTTGATCGAGGAAAAACGCCGCACGTCCCCAACTTCCAGGACAGCTTTGAAATTGACGATTCTCGGGGATCGGATTCCTACATCCCGTGAAGAAGACACCGAGTTGTTGCATGTCCGCTTCCATCTTGCTGATTAAGGAGCTGGGCAAGTGGCACAAACAAACAAGGCGCGATTGCCATGGACCGCCAATGGAGTTGCAACGAACCCGCACTCGGCGAGTGTCTTCAGGTTGTCATCCAACGTAAGCGGCGAATCGCCTTCTTCCTCGAGGCGGCGGTGATGTTCCGAGAGGTCTTTTCCTTCGTCGACCATTGTTGAATAGACCTTTTCCTGATGATTCCAAAACGAGCGGTAACAGGAAAACAAGCTCGCTGGGACGGCGATTCTGTCCAGGAAAAAAAAGAAGCCTGGGTGAGAGAGCACACTTCGGATCCAGGAGATTACTTTTCGTTGGCTGGCAGGATCCAGATTGTGAATCGCTTGGACGGAGAATGCCATCTGGCAGTTTTTCACCGGGAGCCGGAGATCCGCGAGAGCAGTCAAGTCGTGCTGGAGAATGGTAAGTTGCTTCTCTTTGCCGGTCAGGCGTCGCTTCGCCATGGCGATCATCACCGGTGAATAATCGATACCCACAACAAGCGCTTCAGGCAAGAGCCGAAAGAGCTTTTCCTCCACGAGGCCGGAGCCGCAGCCGATGTCCAGGATGGTTGAGCCGGGCAGGTAATGGTCTGCGATCAAGCTGAGAAGGAGATCCAGCTGCTCCCCTCGCTGCGGATTTCCAGACAAAGGATGGGCATCCCATTTTGAAGCGTGAACCGGATCAAGCCATACGTCTCGCATAGCCATAGCAGAGAGACAGCTCTTGGCGGACTCTCCGCGAAACAGGATGATACCAATCTTCGTTCGTCATTGCTGCTCTGCGTCTGCGAGAACTGGAGTTTTTTCGGTTTCTGGGCGGATGAACAAGAATTAATTTCGTTTTCATTCGTTCATTTCCGTTTCGGTCTAAGGTTGTCGCCGTGATTGATCGGCACGATTCGTATTTCTTCTAAATTCCTAGTTCTACAAAGGACGGTAATTCTTGAAGCCTGGATTGGATCAGCTCGCGAACGTAGAGATACTTGGCGAAAGGAATGAGTCGGTCGTCGAAATACTGCCGTTTGAGGCTTTGAGTTTTGTGGTGAATCTCGAGCGCCGTTTTGGCCCTAGGCGTAGAGAGTTGCTGGCTGCGCGGGTAGAGCGACAAAAGAGATTGGACGCCGGCGAACGCCCGGACTTTTTGCCGGAGACTGCGGCCATTCGTAAGGGTGAGTGGACCGTGGCTCAGCTGCCCGCGGATTTGCTGGACCGCAGGGTCGAGATTACCGGACCTGTTGAACGCAAGATGGTGATCAACGCCCTGAATTCGGGGGCGAGCACCTTCATGGCGGATTTCGAGGACTCCAACACGCCGACGTGGAGCAACGTCATCGAAGGCCAACGCAATTTGCGCGATGCTATCCGGCGCACGATCTCTTACACGGATCCTAAGACCTCGAAACCGTACGAGCTTAACGATTCCGTGGCGGTGTTGCTGGTGCGGCCACGCGGTTGGCACCTGCCCGAGAAGCATGTGATCGTCGACGGTTTACCGATGTCCGGCGCCCTGTTCGACTTCGGCCTGTTCTTTTGGCACAACGCCAAGGAACAACTCTCGCGAGGCACTGGGCCCTATTTTTACCTTCCCAAGATGGAAAGCCACCTGGAGGCAAGGCTCTGGAATGAAGTATTCATCCATGCGCAGGAAGCGTTGGGAGTGCAACGTGGAACCATCAAAGCCACTGTGCTCATCGAGACGATCTTAGCGACGTTCGAGATGGACGAGATTTTGTACGAATTGCGGGAGCACTCCGCAGGATTGAATTGTGGGCGGTGGGACTACATCTTCAGTTTCATCAAGAAATTTGCCAACGATCCGAACGCGATCTTGCCCGATAGAGGGCGGGTCACGATGACGACGCATTTCATGCGTTCATACAGCAAGCTCCTGATCAAAACCTGTCACCGCCGAGAGGTGCACGCGATGGGTGGCATGTCTGCATACATCCCAAACAAGAATGACGCGGCTGCCAACCAGACGGCCATGGAGCAGGTGCGTGCCGACAAGGAGCGGGAGGCCGGTGACGGGCATGATGGGACGTGGGTCGCTCACCCCGGGCTGGTGCCATTGGCCAAAGAGGTCTTCGACCGACACATGCCAAAGGCCAATCAGATCGATCGGAAGCTCGACGACGTCAGCGTTACGGCTGCGGACTTACTCGAAGTTCCGAAGGCCGACATTACGGAAGCGGGACTTCGACAGAATATTGCAGTGAGTATCGGATATTTGGAGTCCTGGCTCCGCGGAATTGGCTGCGTGCCGCTTTTCAATCTCATGGAGGATGCTGCGACGGCAGAAATCAGCCGCACCCAGCTCTGGCAATGGATACATCACCAAGCGGCCTTGAATGACGGTCGTCCCATCAGTCTGGACTTGTGCGTCAAGACCATGGCTGAAGAGATGGAAAAAGTACGGCAATCAGTCGGCGATCAGCATTTTGAAGCCGGCCGATACCATGAGGCTGCGGAACTCTTGCGCAACCTGATCGAGTCGCCGAAGTTCGTCGAGTTTCTTACGCTGCCCGCGTACGAGCAACTGTCGTAGTTGCGTAGGAACTCCAGGCAGCACCACATTTTTTATGGATGCTTTTGTCGGAGGCTTGCGTTCGTGTTCTTGGACAAGAAGCAAATCGTATCTCAGGGCGAGAGAGAAAGGGGCAGGCAGGCTTCGCCAAGGTATTCGCAGTCTTCTTAGCTCTGCCGAAAATTCAAATTGAAACACAGCGGCCACCATTTTCTCCAAATTCCCGGACCCACCAACGTGCCCGACCGAGTCTTGCGCGCCATGGATCGTCCCGTCATTGATCACCGGGGCCCCGAATTCGCCCGATTGGCTACGGAGGTTCTTGAGGGTCTCCGCGCGGTTTTTCAGACCGCTTCACCTGTGCTGATGTATCCCGCCTCGGGGACGGGGGCCTGGGAAGCTGCCATCGTGAACACGCTTTCTCCTGGGGATCGAGTCCTGATGTTCGAGACAGGACATTTTTCCCATCTGTGGCGCCAGGTGGCGGAACGATTCGGCATCCAGGTCGAGTATGTCCCCGGTAACTGGCGCACCGGTGCCGATCCTGCGGAAGTGGAAAAGCGGCTCGACGCGGACAAAACTCGTGCGTTCAAAGCGGTCATGGTCGTTCACAACGAGACCTCCACAGGAGTAGCCAGCCGTATTGGTGAGATTCGGACCTCAATGAATCGAACCCATCATCCCGCCCTCCTGATGGTGGACACGATCTCGTCCTTGGCTTCCATGGATTATCGCCACGACGAATGGGAAGTGGATGTCACCGTCGCGGGCTCGCAAAAAGGCCTCATGCTTCCGCCGGGTCTTAGTTTCAATGCAATTTCGGAGAAGGCTTTGTCTGCCAGTAAGAGCGCGCGCTCGCCACGGTCCTATTGGGATTGGCAGGACATGCTGGGCCCGAATAAGGCGGGCTTTTTTCCGTTTACGCCGGCTACCAATCTCATCTACGGATTGCGCGAAGCCCTCTCTATGCTGCAAGAGGAGGGGCTCGCAAACGTATTTTGTCGGCATGAGCGTCACGGGCGCGCGACCCGCGCGGCAGTACAAGCCTGGGGGCTCGAAATTGTATGCCAGGAGCCTCGCGAATACTCGAATTCGTTGACCGGCGTCTACCTGCCTGAAGGGCATGATGCCGATCGGCTGAGGAGCATCATCCTTGAGAACTTCAACATGTCGCTGGGAGCCGGCTTATCGAAACTAGTGGGCAAAGTCTTCCGAATAGGACATCTCGGAAGTTTCAACGACCTAATGTTGGCTGGAACACTCTGCGGAGTCGAAATGGGACTGCGGCTTGCAGGAGTGCCTCACTACGATGGAGGCATCACTGCGGCCCTCGAATGCCTTGCACCGGCGGTTAAAAGATAAGTGTCAGTGTCGCCGGAGAACTGACATCTCGCATTTGCGTCAACGGTCAAATTAGTCCTCGCTGGAAGTCGGGTAGTCAATATGGGGAACAATGCGTCCACGAAGATTGTCGGCAACCACCACAGTGCTTGCTCTGCTCTGCTTGATGTACGGCATAACCTACATCGATCGCGTCAACGTAAGCACAGCAGCTTCGTCATTCCAACACGACCTGCATCTCAACAATACACAAGTGGGACTGGTCTTCTCAGCCTTTGCCTATCCGTATTTGATCTTTCAAATCATCGGAGGGTGGGTAAGTGACCGCTTCGGCGCACGGCGGACGTTGACGGTTTCTGCGGTCATCTGGGCCATCGCCACATTGTTGACCGGTCTTGTAGGCAGCTTGGGGACGATGTTGTGTGCACGCGTGATGCTCGGATTTGGCGAAGGCGCCACCTTTCCAGCGGCCACGCGGGCGATGGCCGATTGGACCAAACAAGGAAATCGAGGGTTTGCTCAAGGAATTACCCATTCAAGCGCACGGCTCGGCAACGCGTTGACGCCACCCTTGGTCGTGTGGCTCATAGCGCTGGTTACGTGGAGGGGGTCGTTCATCATTTTGGGCGTCATGAGCTTGGCCTGGGCGGTGGCGTGGGTTTCGTATTTTCGAGACGATCCGTGCGATCACCCTCGCATCACGGCTGAGGAGCTTGAGGGCTTGCCGAGCTATGCAGATCGAAAGAAGACCGAGAAGGAAGCCGTGCCTTGGCTTCTGCTGTCGCGTCGTATGTTTCCGGTAACCGTGGTGTATTTCTGTTATGGATGGACGCTTTGGCTCTATCTCGCGTGGATTCCTTCTTTTTTCCTCCACAACTATCGCCTTGATCTAAAGAATTCCGCACTGTTCTCGGCTGGCGTCTTCTTTGGCGGTGTGCTCGGCGACGCTCTGGGCGGAGTCGCGAGCGATCGGATCTTGAGAAAGACTGGTGACCTGAACAAGGCGCGACGCAACCTAGTCGTGGGGTGCTATATCTGTTCGCTGCTTTCCATGGTTCCAGTGCTCTTCTTACATAATGTTACGTGGGTTGCCATTTGTCTTAGCCTGGGATTTTTCTGGTCGGAGTTCACCATCGGTCCGATGTGGGCCATCCCGATGGACATCGCGCCTCGGTTTTCCGGTTCCGCGAGTGGCTTGATGAATACGGGATCGGCACTGGCCGCCATCGTCTCCCCTCTGGTATTCGGATACGTAATCGACCGAACCAACAATTGGGAGCTGCCGTTCCTGGGAAGCATCGGGCTGCTCCTCTTGGGTTCGATCGTAGCGTTTTGGATGAAGCCGGAAGAAAAACTCGCGATCGGCCAGTTGAGAGAGCGACCAGCGGTAAACGTGATGGCCTAGTGCTTACAGTCAGGCGCTGCAAGTCGCTCGAGATCTGGAAGGAAAGATGTTTGATAAATTTTGCAACCGCCCAGTCCACTACCGCTACGTTCACACGCTAAGCCAATCGACTCGTTTTTTGCAGGCCACTGAGCTCGAAAACGAACTGAATCGCGTGGTCCGGGGTGAAGTTCGTTTCGATCGCGGAAGCCGCGCATTGTACGCGACAGACGGGTCGAATTACCGCCAGATACCCATTTGGCTGGTGATTCCACGCGACTCGGAAGATGTGGCGTGGTTAGCTACGGCGGATCCTTGTCGGGTGAGCATGGTGACGGGCAAACACGTGGTGCCTTACTTCCAAAAATGTTCGGGCCCGAGTTGGTCAATACTTTCCGGGAATTCAAATCAACCTGGGATCCAAATAACAACCTAAATCCGCACAAGGTCGTTGATGCATATCTCCCCACGGAGAATCTGCGGCTTGGAGCTGACTACAAGCCGCTTGAGCCGGAAACTCATTTCAAGTTTCCTGAGGACAATGGATCTTTCGCGAAGGCCGCACTGCGATGCATCGGTCTTGGTGCGTGCCGGAAGAGCGACAGCGGCTTGATGTGCCCGAGTTATATGGTGATACTCGAGGAAGAGCGTGCGCGGAATCTCTTTCTGCTTTTATTCCACCATGCGAACTGGATAGCTGGCCCGGGAAGGCCTGTAGCGAGAGCTAATCCATCGCAAATTTGACTTCTCACGGCGGGAGGATCCTTGTGTAGGATCGATGTTCCAATCGGGAGACATTGTGGCTTGCAAGCTTTACAGGACTTGGGGTCCACGCAGAACGTTCGAATGCGACATCGATCTAATCGTGGGTTGGATCAAAACGGACAACAAGGCCTCACTCGCGCTTGGACACACGATGATCTCGTTAGCAACCCGGCGAAAGTCCTTTATCGGTTCGCGGGTGCCGTCAGCGGAGATGCTGTTCGCAAGCTCTCCGACTCGGTGACTCCTGGTGAAATCACCGTCACTCGGATCTTATCGTTCTCGAGACGTAGCCCTTCGGAAATGGCGCGGCGAATTCCGTGGCGCTGTAGACTGCGCCAGTCGGGCGCCGCATGCCCGCCGATGGATGCGCAAAGGAACTCGATGCCGAGTGACTGAAGCTGAAAGTAGTGCCCCCACGAGACCAGTCAACGGTGGCATTTCCAAATCTGGAGATCGCCTTGATTGAAACCAGGAACTGACGACCGGAAACCAATGTCCTCTTTGAACCTACCACTCCGAGTACCGCGTGCCATCTAAAGCTATGCCTTGCGATTTGGAATGCACGTCGAAGACGTTTCTTCCTCCCCAAGAGGTGGAATCAGGCTCGTCTTGGACAGCCTGCAGGTTCCATTCCCCCCGACCCGTCATCGGATCGCGAGGGATTCGCCGCAGGAATCGAACCTTGCGGCCTCCGGCATCGCCAAACTGCACACCTTTAACCAAGGTTTCCAGATCCGGCGGGTATCCTTCGCTTCCGACTTCGACGCGTATCAAGTTTCGGTCCGCGTAATCCTTGAACCGATCAATCGCATCCCGGATCTCGCGCAGGTTGTGTCGTAGCTCGTATTCCTTGGGCCTGACAACCGTGAATCGTACGATGGGCATCGCAGCGGATGCGAGCACGAGCAAAATCGAGCAGGCGATAATCAGTTCGAGAAGAGTCATGCCCCGCTGGCGAGTGCGTCGGCTTCTGATCGCTGAGGACATATCAAAGAGCGGGGAGATTTGAGTAACTTTCTGGGGCATTGATCAATGCTCAGTCGTTCTCCAGGCAAACGGCATGGATGGAAGCGTCACTGGTAAGACATTGGCCGCCTTTATCGAGTGCGAAGTGCCACCGATGCCTCGGGCAGGTCCATAAATTGCCTTGATCGAGCCACCCTTTACTGAGATCGCCACCTTGGTGAGGGCAATACCGGTCTATCGAGTATCTTGTTCCACCCGCCTCTACTACTACGCGATTTTGCTTGTCCTCAATCTCGAGCAGTTGCGCGCAAAACCAATTCATGTCTTCCGGTTCCATCAAAAGGAATCCTTGAATCAGCGTCTGGTAGATGTCGGGCTTGCGGTTAAGGCGCATCCGAAAAGTCAGCGCAAAATCCTCCCACGTGATGTCACCGCTTAAAATTCTTGCGACCTGCCATGAAGGGGAGAAGATGGAATAGAAATTGGACTCGGCGACGCCAGCGACTACTTCGACCACGCCCATTGGAAAATCAATGCGAAGTATGGCACCGGAATGGTCCGACAGGCCAAAATAGAGAGGAACCTGCACACGATCCCGTAACGTGAACGCCGAGAGCTTGCGAGCCAATTCCGTCTGAAGCGAATGAAGGGTGGCAGCGGCCTCCTCGTTTGTCTGCTTGGGTTGTTGATTCGCAAAAAAGTCCCGATATTCGGCGGCGTAGGCGTCCAGGTAGTCTCGAAGATTGTCCTCGTCGACCCGTTCGCAGTCATTTACGATGTGGCGCATCGTCGGCACGTCGAGAATGTCGCCGGGCATCATGTTCACCGTCTGAGTCGAGGAGTTAGCGAGCCTTTGGCCGAGGTAGTCGAGGAATTTCGGCGCCCGTGGAAATATGTTGACGCGCTCAAAGTTCAGGTGCATCAGCGTGGGATCGAGAAAACAAGCAGGGCCTGCCGAGGGAAGATACGCGCGCGCTGTCGAAGCTTCGATCGCTCTCGCGATCATTTCGAATTTTGTCTCCACCTTGCGGCTCGAGATGCGTTCGTATTCCTCCGGCTCATAGTCGTAGCAAATGGGATGCCAGGTCGCGCCCGAGAACTGGCAGCTGAAAACGGAAATGGGTCCTTGATCGTGGACGATGGAAGGGAGCTCGTCATACAACTTGCAGTCATTCAGGTTGAGGAAAGTATGGTCTCCGACACGCATGAGAACGCCTGAATCACGGGACAAGCCGGAATCCTGCAGATATAGCTTTAAATATCCGCCCGGAATGGGAACTTCTTGTCTATGGGTGCAGCAGATGACCGCTTTTGCTCGGTAGGCGCTCAGCGCGGAGCGGAGGGCTGGCCGTTGAAAATGGGGAATTACATAGGTGAGATCCTCATTCGGTAGGCTGAGGAGAAACTGCGGATCAAAATGATCGTGGTGTTCGTGACTGACATAGACAAACCGCTGTTTGCTGGATTGTCGCAGGCGTTCCCGCACGGAATCAGCGAGATGATGGTTCCTCGGGAATTGGAACCAAGCAGCATCAAAAGCTCCCTCTGGGGACAGCCAAGGATCCATCAAAACGAGTGCTTCTTCAGTTTCAACACAAAATCCGGCATGCCCCAAGTAGGTTAATTCCATACGATTTGGTCGACCCAGCGGCGTGAAACCCTTTCCAGGATATTTGGTCTGCCGAAGCGCACAACGCAGCTAGCGGAGCGAATCCGGATCCACAAAATAATCGAAAGTCCCTCGCCCGCTGATTCCGCGAACGCACAGGCGAATCATCGGCGGAGCACACCGAACGCACCTTCTGCTGGGCCCGAGTTTCGCGGATGGATGTTACGGGCGTGCGAACAGAAGTTCACAATTTGGCTGCCCGCCGTGCCGTCTTATCTAGCCTCCTAAGACAGGGGAAAAACGCATGTGAAATTAAACGGAACAGCGAACGGTTGCGTTCAGTTTTCATGGACCCTTCATCTCACAATAACAAGTGCGGCGTACTAATCTCAGCGCGCGGTGGCGGTTGTGGTCCTGTTGGTCGGATTTGCCGGACGACGTGGTCGCGGTCACCAGTGGAAACGAGTTTGCTGGAAGTTTGAACGCGGGTGAGACGGCGAACTGTGTCGCCGCGGCGAAAGAGAAGAGATAGTTCCTGGACAAAATTAATTGGACAGGCCCCGGCGCCCAAGGCGGGTTTCTGGTGGGTGTTACTTATATTCGGATGTAAGTCAGAGGGCGAAGCTCTATGCAGTGGTGCTCCGATGAATTGCTGGTACCTGGCAAGATGAGTGCTTATCCATGGTATGCGGTTTACACGAAACATCAGCACGAAAAGACAGCGTGCGATGCCTTGTCGAGGCAAGGATTCGAGGTCTTCCTCCCGCTTTACGCAGCGGCGCACCGCTGGAAGGACCGCACCAAGACCGTTCTACTTCCTTTCTTTCCTTGCTATCTGTTTCTGCGTGCAGACTTGCAGAGAAAAGTCGACATTCTAAAAACACCGGGCGTTTTTTGGTTGGTTGAGAGTGGCGGTCGTGCGTGCGAGGTTCCGGAATCTGACATCGACGGAATTCGCAGGATTGTGCAAAGCCCGGCTCGTGCTGAACCTCACCCGGTGCTTAAGAGTGGCGAATATGTGCGGGTGTCGAAGGGACCACTTGCTGGCCTGCGAGGGATACTCACGCGCATGAAAAGCAATTTGCGCCTCGTCCTCTCTGTGGACTTGCTGCAAAAGGCCATCGCAGTGGAAGTGGATCTTTCCATGGTGGAACCGGTCAACGGACCTGGCAACGGCGTTCCCTTGGTTACTGAATTCAGGCCGAACCGCGAAGGAGCAACGTTCGCGTGACCGAATCGACAGAGCCATTCGGGACGATACAGAGAGCAGAAGCTGCGCGCTCGCCGCAGCGATTGCTGCTGAGAGACCGGGTGTCCCTGCGTGCTGAGCCCGACTTCTCGTGGGAACAAGCCATGCGAGTTTTGCGAAACAACGCGAAGTTCATCCTACTGTTCACCGGCACTGCAACTCTGGCCATGGTGATTCTCGCGCTTTCCTTGCGAAACGTGTACCAGCCCACCGCTCGATTGGAGGTTGATTCTCCAAACAGCGGAATCAAGACCCTGCACGAAATTGACGGCTCTCTGCCCAGCGACAATCAAGACTATCTGGAGACGGAATCCCAGATTCTTCAGAGTGACTCCTTGGCGGTGAGCGTTGTCCGCGGCCTGCATTTGGATCGCGATCCTGAGTTTGTAGGCAAGAAAGACGTAAGAAACTTCGGCACCGAAGGGAAGGCAAGCGTTTCAAATACCCTGGCTGTTCCGGACGCGGATCCATTTTTAAAGGAGCAACTGCGTCTTGCCGACCGGACTCCGATGGAGTCGATGGCCCTTGCGATTTTTCGCAAGCGGCTGTCTGTAAATCCGATTCGCAATAGCCGCATGATCGAGGTCACCTTCGCCGCGCACGATCCTTTGCTTGCGCAGCGGATAACGAACAGCTTGGTGACTCAATTCATCGAACAGAACTACCGGGCGCGCTACGCCAGCACGATGGAGGCGTCGGGCTGGCTCTCCAGCCAACTCACCGAATTGCGGCGAAAGCTCGAAGAGTCAAACCAAGCGGTAACGGACTATCAGAAGAAATATAACTTGGTGGAAGCCGATGACCGTGATGTGCCTCTAGGGCAATTGATGGGCGAGGTAAACCACCAACTTAGCGACGCGCAAGCGAATCGCATTGAGGCAGAAGCCTATGTTCGAATGATCGACTTGGGCCAGGCGGACGCAATTCCAGCGGTTCGCGATGACCAGGTATATCAAAACCTGATGACCCACTACGTTGAAGTGCGCGCGCAATTGGCGCAGGCACGCGCGATCTACGGAGATGAGAACTCCAACGTCAAGAAACTAGAAAATGAGTCGACCGAGGTTGCCACTCAAATTGAGACGGAACGAGCCAGGATGGTCGGCCGCGTCCGAACTTCATTCGCGGCGGCCAGCGCCCGCGAAAAAATGATGCTGGAGTCGCGGGAAAAACTCAGGACGCAAATGGGCGACGCGAGTTCCCACCTAGTTGCTTACCGCATGCTGAAAAACGAGGCCATGGCCAACGCGCAGCTATACAACACGCTCGAGGGTCGCTTAAAGGAAGCTGGAATTTACGCGGGATTGCGGTCAAGTAATATCCGGGTCGTCGATCTTGCCGCGGTGCCCGAAACGCCAAGCTCTCCTCACAGGCAACTCATTATTCTAGCCGGCGCGGGTGCGAGCTGCCTGTTCGGCTTGGTGCTGGCCTTCGTGCGCGAAAGCTTCGACAACAAAATCCGGACACCGGACGATATCAAGGACTGGACGGGATTGCCTTCGTTGGCAGCACTGCCGCGCGTCGCTCCTGAGCTTCCACAAACGCGTGGCCTTGTAGCCCCGACGGCCGAAAGCGCATCGGCTCCATTTTCCAGGATCATTTCCATGGGGAACCTCACACCAGAGGGCGAAGCAATGCGCCAACTGCGCACGGCGCTGCTGTCCCCCAATGGCGGCGGCAGCCCGCGCGCGATTCTTGTGTCGTCGGCGTGCGCAAGCGAAGGCAAGAGCACTGTCGCGGTTAATCTCGCAATCGTCCTTGCGCAGCGTGGCAGCACCTGCCTGGTGGACGCGGATATCCGCCAGCCCGTTATCTCCACAGCGCTTAAGCTTGAAGAAAATGACGGCCTTAGCCAACTTCTGAGCCACGAAGCCACGCTGGAAAATTGCATTGTCAAGGTCGCGACGGTCCCGAATCTTTCCGTTTTGCCCTCCGGAGCCTTGAATGGAAATCCGGCCGACAGCCTATCAAGCGAAGAAATGAACCTTCTGGCCGACACGCTAAAGAAGCGGTTCGATTACTTGGTCGTGGATTCACCGCCGGCGATTCCGTTTTCCGACGCCCGGATACTCTCGTCCGCGGTAGATGCCGTCATCCTGGTCGGACGTTGCGGAGTGACCACGCGGAAGTCGCTCATTCGCTGCGCAAAGCTTTTCGATGAAGTTCACGCGCCGGTTTTTGGTGTCGTCTTGAATGATCTTGATTATGCATCGGCGGACTTCCACTACTACACATACGGGTATAGCAAGGAGAGGAACGGAACTGCCGGGAACGACTCCAGAAGAATCGGTGCGCAAGGACAAGGCACTCCGCGAAAGTCAAAAGAAAAGAGTCGATCGGCCCATGCTTAGGGTTGTGCCCTGTCGAGTGGGGTTTAAGAGAAAACCGATGCTAAAAGAGTGGAAACAACTCGCAAACGTCCGCGCCCTTTCGCTGCTAGTTTCCTTGGTGGCGCTTGGCGCTCCTCTTGCCGCAATCGCGCAAACTGCTGAACAGACCGCAAGTCCAGCGCCTGCGAACGCGGAATCCTCCGCGGAAGAATACAGGATTGGAACGAACGATGTTCTTTCGGTTTCTGTCTCGGATGCGTCGGAGTTTAGTGGTAAATATCGCGTCAATGAAGCGGGTATCATCGAGGTAACAGGAGTTAGCGCTCCCGTCCATGCGGAAGGGAAGACGCCCATCGAGCTTGCGCACGTAATCCGGCAAGCATTGATCGACGCCAAACAACTGCGAGATCCCAAGATAAGTGTTTATGTCGAGGAGTACCGCGGCCGCACGATCACAGTTCTCGGCGCGGTGTCGAAGCCGGCAATCTACCCTCTTCAGAAGCGCACCACCGTTCTTGAAGCACTCTCAATGGCTGGAGGCGCACTGACTAACGCAGGCAGCACAGTAACAATCATGCGCGGACCTGCCAGCGCCGAGGCCACCGGAACTACGGTTGGGTCCGTGAAGATCGTGGATTGGGGCCGGCTTGTCCGGGGCGAAGATGTATCAGGCAACGTGGAAGTTAAAAACGGGGATGTTATCAGTCTGTCTTC
>Ga0210404_10000927_pt1 | contig 13422 bp, 18 predicted proteins | sample IncBWH28MmetaG_FD_155455 | JGI IMG/M metagenome (GOLD analysis project Ga0210404, IMG submission 155455) | Forest soil microbial communities from Barre Woods Harvard Forest LTER site, Petersham, Massachusetts, United States - Inc-BW-H-28-M | ecosystem: Environmental > Terrestrial > Soil >... | reverse complement strand
AGCCTGGATTAGCTCAACTTGCCGGGCCAGGCATTCCTGGCTTGTGATTTCGCCATTCACCCACCGCTGCTCCCATCCCTGCCAGGCTGGCAGGGCAAAGGCCTCAAGCACGGCATCAGTGGCATCCACCCGGGTGATTGTGCCATCAAAGTCGCAAAAGATATCCGTCACATCTACGGCTTCGAGTGCAGACCGTCGCGGTTGTTTCTCAATGCCCGTGTTCAACACGTACACCCCCCTTTGACCAAATAAAAGACACTGGTGCCCTGGCCAGTACAAAACCCGCATTAGCGTGAAAACTGACCAGTTATCTCAGAGAGACGCGGAAGGGGGAGCGCGGGGAGCGGCTGATGTGGAAAAGGGGAACCAGAGCTGGAAGGCGACCGTCAGCGCCACCGGACGAGCACGATCAAACCGCCGCAGATCTATGCGGTTGCCGGATCCGAACTCGTCGGACTGGGTGTCTTCGCTCTGGTTGGGAGTGCCTTCTGTGGACGAACTGATAAGGACATCCGAATAATGCGCTGCGAAATGTGGCTCTCCGGCCGGCCCGTTCCTAATAACGCTGCGCGCCGCAGAATATTCCTCCGGGGCCATAAGTCCCTGGAGCAGGAGCAGCGGATCGGCCAACATCCATGTAGCCAGCCATACTAGAATAAGGCTGCGTACAAATGCACTTCCGTATCTCAACATTACGAAATCAATCCTGGGCTGGACGATAGAGAAATACCATATCACCATATCATAACATACGGCCCTTCGACTATAAAGTGTATTCATCCATCTAAAATCTTACCAAGCGACCGATCATTGCGTCATGTGTATTTCTTACCCTCCGGGGTGCGAGGCCGAAGGAGGGGAGGATGGAGGCGGGCGGACGTTATCACATTTCACTAAAATCGAGTCCGAAAAAGCCCGCTGAACTTTCGATTCAGATTGACAATCGGGGGACCTTCGCTGTGATTTGTGATAGAAGGGGTCAATATTCGCACACTCTATCGATTCAATAGAATCACAGTGAGAGGTCTCTACTGACGTCTCCCCGGAAAACGACGGCAGGTTAGAACTAGAGTACGATGGCGGCTTCGGCGGTCCCGCACGAAAGGAGCGGACCCATGAAGCGGTCAACGTTCTCGGAGGAACAGATCGTGTACGCGATCCGACAGGCAGAAGCCGGCACTCCGGTCGGCGACCTCTGCCGGCAGCTCGGGGTGAGTGACGCTACCTTACTCGTGTCGATGTCAGTGAACACGTCTCCTCATGCCGCCGCCTCAGGCGACAGGCTGCCCCCTCAGCGACAATCGCGTCTCGGTTTCCTTCCCTGTTCCACACTCGACCTTGGACTGGGCGCACGCTGGGCATAGATGCGGCCCTAGGGCTTTCGAGGTGTGGCACACCTCCAGATCCGCTGAACCACATTCACAGCAGAAGGCCAGATGTATACGGAAGAGGTCTTGGGACAACCGAGCCACTCTGCAGGTCACGATGTCATCTCCTCCTTAAGAAGGCGGTCGTGACTATTTAGGGCTGTAGTGTAAGCAATAACGATCGTTCGAGTCTGTTCAATATTGAACAGTGGTGAAGCATAGGTAGAGGTTGCCGTCGGACATTGCCCTGGGCTTTATTTAAAGGGGAAACTAGTCGTGCAGGACGATGTTGAGGAGGGAACCGTGAACATGCAAGCCGTTGTCGTCATGAATGAAGCCGAGCTTCTTGAATTTATTCATAAAGAAACTGATTCGCGGCCGCGTTGTGCCGACCATTTTGGCGAGCGTTTCCTGGCTGATCTTCGGCAGGATCGGCTCGGACTTGGTTTCTTTCCCAAAGTGGGCCAACAGCAGCAGCATCCGCGCTAGACGTTTCTCGCTGGAATTAAAGAGCTGATCCACCAAGTCTGATTCGATGCGCAGGTTGCGCGTGAGGAGATAGGTGATGAACCGCTCTGCGAGGGTGGGCTCATCGTGCAGTGTGCGAATCATCGTGGGCTTGCCAATGCGCAAGATGGTGGACGCGTCCAGGGCGGTTGCGGTTGCCACGCGTACCACCTGTCCGGTGAGGCAGGATTCCCCAAAAAACGCTCCGCGCTCCAGAATCGCGATGACGGCTTCCTTGCCTTTGGCGGAGAGCACGGTGAGCTTGATCTTGCCCTCCTGAATGTAGAAGACGGCGTCCGCCGCATCTCCTTGCGAAAAGATGATTTGCTTCTCTTTGGCCTGAAGAATTCTTTTCCCACCGTTGACTTTGGCGAGAAACGTCGTGAGATTGAACGGCGGGGTTAGCTCGTGTGCCATAGGGTATGGCCTCCACTATAGATTATTTACCACTGGACCTGCAATTAATTCAAGTCTTGCCCTGGACCGAATACGAAGCGAGCCCTGGCGATGAGGGAGCAGAAACTCATCCAGAAGTAGCGTTGTGCTCATTTTGTGCTCAACTCCCCCTCACTCCACCTCATTCCAGCCTATTCCAGCCAAAGTTCGTATTTCGCGCAAACGTTGGCTGGAGTGGGCCTGAGTGAGTCTGAATAGGCTGGAGTAGGGTGGTGGGAACGGTTTCCTTGTATCTTGAATCTACGGTATTACGATGCTCTCCATCACCAATCAGGACGTGACAGACCGCTGTTTCCTTGGTCCTTTGAGACCGTGGGTTAGCATGGTCGTCACGTCCTCCCTCCCGAGAGCTCGTACGGTTGCCTGGGCCCTTGGAGCCCGCATCCTGTCTGGCACCAAGGGACCCAAGAACTACTGGCCTTAATAATAGGAGTGTGGAACGGCGGCAGAATGAAGGGCGCATTGCGTAAGGCCGTTCGCGTCGTGGCTCTGCTGAACCTCGCCTATTTTGGCGTCGAATTTAGCGTTGCACTTCTGATCGGGTCTGTGGCACTCTTCGCAAATTCGATCGACTTTCTTGAAGATGCGTCTATCAATGTCCTGATCCTGCTGGCACTAGCATGGAGCGCGCCGCGCCGTGGTCAGCAAGGTACTTGCTGGTATTATCCTGATTCCCGGCCTCGCCACAGTCTGGATGGCTTGACAGAACTGCGCCGCCCCGATGCCGCCTGCGCCACATCCGCTCTCGCTTACCGGAGCGGGGGCGCTGCTGGTCAATTTCGTGTGCGCGCTGATCCTGGTCCGCGTTCGCCATCACGGGGGAAACCTCGGTCTTGCCACCTTCCTCTCGGCGCGGAATGACGTGTTCGCCAATGCCGCCATAATTCTGGCCGGACTCGTCACAGGCTATACGCTCTCGCTCTTGCCTGATCTACTCGTGGGACTCGGGATCGCCATACTCAATGCGGGCGCAGCAGTGGAGGTGTACAGGGCAGCCGGAGAAGAAAGCGATGCGAAAATTTGAAACTGACCCACTACCCAGTATTGATCTTCATATGGCCGTTGTGATTTCCTCGTATGTCGTGGTCATCCCCTAAGGTTCTGCCCGTCAGGACCAGCCAACGAGTGCCATCGATGAGACGGTACCGGATGGCATCGTGCTGATCTATTGGGTAGGGATTCTTACGATACCAGCCCTGTTATTTGCACTGAGTCCAGCCGATGCGGCGGAGGTCTATGGCCCTCCGAACCCGCAGCAATCTATCCCATCGACTCAGGACAAGGAGGATGGGGCAGACGTTTCGCCGAAGGACCTTACGAACCTGGGCTCTCCGCCGGCAGAACACGCGCTGAAGTCTCTGCCAACTAAACCGGGTTATACGGTCATCCCGCTACCGGCATTTGCCACCAATCGAAATGAAGGGTACTGGGCTGGCGGACTCACGCCAATTCTCAAGACCAATTCCAAAGGGGATACCGATGAAATGTTCGTACCGCAGTACTTGTATAATAATAAAGGGGTTGGGCATTACGGATCACTGAATTACTTCGGGTATCCCTCTGATAGAGAGCAGTACCATGCGTTTGTCTGGTTTGGTCAAAAACTCGATCAGGGTATCGACTTGGGGTATAAAAATGTTGGCGTAGGAGGAGGACGATACATTCTCGCGGCCGATCTTGCTGCGTTTAAAGATCCTTTCGCCAGATTCTTCGGCTTCGGTAGTCGAACCAATGAAGCCCAGGAAACCAACTATACCTCGCGAGAACTACTTGTCAAACTGACCGCCGGCATCTGGCTCACTCCAGATCTCGCAGTTATGTTGACTGAGCGGTATCGCTACGTACGGGTAGATGATGGAATCATTGGTTCTCTTCCAGACACAGCACAGCAATTTCCTACGATCCCAGGTATCCAGGGAGCCCAAGTGTTGGGACATGGCTTGACACTCCGTTATGACACGAGAGATAGCCAGCTTATGCCGACCAAGGGTGCCTATGTGAACATCTTGGCCGAGTTTAATCAGAACTTACAACCAGCAGAAGAAAACCAGTGGGGGCATGCGGTACTCGATGCCCGCCGGTATATTCCCCATGCATCGGACCAAATGGTCTTCGTCTCACGCATGCTGTTCGAAGGCGTGTTCGGACAAATAGAGCGCCAGGGCACAACACTCGGTGTGCCTTTTTACGAGCAACCCACGCTAGGCGGCGAAAATACCCTTCGGGCTTTCGGGCGCGGCCGGTACGTCGCACGGTCACTCGTCCTTGCTAATCTAGAAGAACGAGTGACCGTGCTCAATAAAACGATGTTCGGTGTAGATACCCACCTGGAACTTGCCCCGTTTCTCGACCTAGGGCGGGTAGGACAAAGTAGTGTGCATGCTGAAAATCTGTTCTACAAGCATTTACAATTCAGTCCGGGCGTTGGTTTTCGATTGCTGATTAAACCAACCATCGTCGGTCGGTTCGACGTGGCCTATGGGAGTGATGGGGCAAACGTGTTCGTAGGACTAGATTATCCGTTTTAATATTTGGGGTGATGATGACTTGCGGCGATGCAGGTCTCTCCTATCGACAAGTGCTGAAGAAGCCAGGACATGTTTTCAAAAGAGTCATACTGTAGTCCGGGAATCCTCCCGCAAATCGATGTCAAAATCAGGGGCCGACCAAACTCAACGGAAAGGTTTACAGAGGCCCCTCTCGTCATGATGAGTTGTTTGTCGCGCGTATCAAAGCGCGCAGTGAGTTTATGACCTGCTCGGACTGTAATACAACCTTTTGATATTTCCCACTTCAGAAGGGATTGGTTCTTCGAGTTCTGTCCCCTGGAAACTCCTCAATAACCCAGTTTTCGACCCAGTAATTCTAACCTCCCCTGACCGCTCTCACGCCTTGTGCAAAAGACTGAGCCATCCACTACAAACATGCTGGAGCGAGCCCAATTGAAGCTGCCGCGGAAGACCTGCACATGGTCCCGTTCCCGTCAGCGCGCATCAGAATGGGGGTAGGCGTCACAATCCTTAGCGTAGGAGTTGTCTCTTCATGTCGATTTTCTGCGGCCATCCGCCTATCCTCTCGAATCGGTCAAAAAGAAATGCTTTTGAATGGTTTCGATAACCCAGGCAGCCAGATTCTGATAGACATTGATATTGGGCACGGTGGCGATGACCCTCATTTATCAAAGCCTCGGGACTAAGGAGGAGAAACGGGCATGAAGAAGAGCGGGTCGCAGAAAAGCAAGTCTCCTTCTCAGCTGATAGACGCGAGAATCAAGGAGCTAGGCGACTGGCGGGGCAAGACGCTCAGCCGGCTCCGTACCTTAGTCAAGGAAGCCGATCCCGAAGTCGGCGAGGAGTGGAAGTGGAGAGGGGTTCCGGTGTGGTCGCACGACGGATTGATCTGCACAGGCGAGACTTACAAGAACGTCGTGAAGATGACCTTCGCCAAAGGGGCGGCTCTGAAGGATCCTTCGGGCCTCTTCAACTCCAGTCTTGACGGGAACACAAGACGTGCCATCGACTTCCACGAGGGCGAGAAGATAGACGAGGAGGCGTTGAAGACTCTCGTTCGCGTCGCCGTGACCCTGAACAAGTCCAAAGCCCAAAGCTAATCCACGGAATCAAACATTTTCCGGCAGTGGTACTCTGATTAAGCGTACCGACTAAGCGGAGACCCGAATCAGAATCAGTTCTTTTCGAACCATCGGAAGCATACGCGTAACTCCCATTAAAATCGAGGTGGTACGAGGGCTTGGCGTCTAGAGTTTTTGACCCACCCTTCATTGGGTATGTCTGTGGTCGAATCGTGGCAGAACTATCGTGTTCGAGCAGGTTTGATCGGTTCCTTCCCTGTCGCTGATTCTGCTGAAGTGGTTGAGAACGAAACGATGAAATGCGATCAGGCTCTATAAGCCTCTGGGGCTGTAGAGTTTTCAAATCTGGCTCAACAGAGTGGTTGACCTCAGCCGCTCATCACGTTGCGCTATTTTTGCCGGATCCCATGTATCGAAGGTCTTTTGATAGCACAAACATCTGGCCGTGGTCTCAAGACGGATGTCATATGGAAATAGACCGACGTCCTAGGAACCACTTCGCAACGCGTGACGGAGATGTGGTTCCTCTGAATGTGACCATCCTCTCCTAGCTCGACTCAGGACCTATGTGGTGGACTGGACGACCAAGCCACTTTCTGAAGCCGAACAGCTTGAAATTAATATTAGCCCGATGCCGACGAGTGGTGTGCGAGGTCTTTGTCGAGGGTGGCCCAGGAGATGTTGCGGGCGACGCGAGCGAAGAGTTGGTGCAGGAGGGGATTGCGGTGCTGGCAATAATTGGTGAGAGGAATGAGTCGATGTCCAAGATCGAGTTTCGCACGATAGACTGTTTGACCGCTCTGAAAATCGGTCGCACCGATGCGGGAGGCCCAGTCGATGGCCTGCTCCCAAAGACGAAAATAGAGGAACCAGCTACCGTCAAAGCCATAATCCAGGCCGATGAACTTATTGACAACGCGGGGGCCGATGCGAAAGCAGAGCATGAAGGCCACGAGTTTGCCGGTTTGAGGGTGCCGCAGCAGAATGAAGTGGGAGACGTCTTCAGCGGCGATAAGCTGAAAGAACCGAGGTGTTAGGAGTTCGAATTTCGTCTTTCCCTTCTGATAGGTTTGCCAAAAGAGGGCAAAGATCTCATCGAGAAGCAAGGGATCAGGGCGCTGGAGCACCGTCACGTGAAGGTCCCCTGCTTCCTTGCTGCGTCGGAGCTTGCTGCGAAGGTTGTAGCGGTTGTGGGAAGTGAGGGTTTGCAGATAGGTACTAAACCCACCTCCAGTGAGGGGAAGACGAGTGCCGGGGTAACTCACGAGTTTGAACAACCCTCGGCTAGCGCACAACAACTCCAGTGCTGCGGATGCCGTGTCGGGAAAATCTTTCCAGACGATCATCGACGCGCCAACCTGGCGAGCGCGGAGAGAGAGGGCATCGTGGATGATTGGCCCTACCGCTGCTAAGACGACTCCAGGCAGTAACCCGACCGTTCCCTCATCACTGCAAGGGGAACCCACAAACAGGGTGCGTTGATAGCGCAGACGCGGAATCACCTTCCCGGCAACCCGCAGAAGACGGGCAATCATAGGTGGGGCAACAAGATCGATGGGGACATCCATGAGGAACGCAGGTGCGATGCCGACTGGATCGAAGCCTCGTTCGATGATCGCGTAGGCAAAGGTGAATTGGGACTCCAGGCCACTCCGATCAATCGTCCTATACCACCACGGGCCCTCCAAGGGCGGCGCGAAACAACGTGCCCAGAGATCCAATGGAATGTCCTCGACAGATGACACCCAGCGAACGGAAAGCGTTGCAGTTGGCTGCATCAGCTCAATCCAATCATGACCACGCCGCCCAGAATCAAACCCACGCCGCCCCATCGCTCGAAACCGACCTGTTCCCTCAGCCAGAGTCGCGACCGCTAGACCACGTAGCTAAATTACCGGTTGCTGGCTAGGGAAGCGATGCGGGCATCAAGGAGCTGGAGAGCAATTGTCCATCGGCCTGTCCCCTGACCAGGAACTGCTCACCACTGGGCGATCTCGCCGCCGTAACTCCGAGTTCGCAGGCCACCCCCTCCCTCGGCTCGCCGAGGAGCAACCGGAGGACCGTTGCTGTCTTCCGGCGCGTCGAGAAGCGATGAGTCTGCCGTCAAGTGTTCGCGCCCGCCACCGACTTCCTGTCTCTTTTGCGGTTGCCCACAGCGACCTTCTTGGAGGACTATCATGCTCCACAATGAGGTGTCCAACGAAACACTGGAACGGGAGACTCTACTTCTCTAGCACCGAACATATATGCATGAAGTCGTCCTCGTCCAGCCATGGGCTGTTGGAAATGGTCAGCATGCGCGCCGCAAAGTCGCGTGCATTGGGGGTGACGGCGTTGCCACACATGGAAGCAAGATATGGGTAATCAGGCAAGGCATGGATGTACAGCCGGGTCACGCCCAGCCCTTCATGCCAAAGACGTTCAAGCGCGTTGTCCCGCGCCTGCTGCGTCGGCATCAACACCTGTAAGAACGGCCACGTGCCAATATTGCCCGCAACATCATCCATCACGCTGACGCCAGGAATTGTGGCCAGCCGGAGTTTTCTGCGCCTCGCTTGGACAGCCGTTGCATCCAGAAACGCCGGCAGCCGCTCCAGTGCGCTGGCACCGATCATTTTGCGCCAGGCGCCAACCCGGTGCAGCGGGATGTCTTCGGAACAATCATCGCCGACCGCCTCGATCAGCTTGCCTTTCCTGAGCTTGCGCCGCAGCGGCAGACCGTAGACAAGCCCCAGCCCTGAAGGTCGATACAATGCGATATAACCGACGAGTTCCAGCAACCGCCTGATTTCCCAAACAAGGTGATAGGGTGCGATCTCCGCACCTGTTGCACGCAGTTGCCGGCGCAGATCTCCGTCACGCGCGACCACCACACCGCCGCCGTAGATCGTCAGCCCCTTGCCTACTCCCAGACTGTAAAACCCCATGTCGCCAAGGCTGCCGACGGGTTGCCCTTGCCAACTTGCGCCCAGGGATTGTGCCGCATCCTCCACCACACAGGCTCCAACATTTTTGGCAATGGCCGCTGCAGTAGCGAGATCGGCCACCCTCCCGCCAAGATGGGTGGGAATGACCGCCAGAGTGTCTTCGCCGCACACTGCTGCGAGTGACTCCGGACATAGATCGAAATGGTTCCTGCGCGTATCGCAGAGCACGGGCTTTAGGCCGCAATGTGCCACGGCTAGCGCCACCAGAGGGCACGTATAGGCAGGGATGACCACGGAACGCCGGCTGCTCGTACGCTGAAGCGTAACAAGCGCAACGATGAGGGCTGCAGTGCCGGAGCATTCGATCTGTGTATCCGGCTGGCCCAGGAAAGCAGCCAGGTTTTGTTCGAGCGACGCACCTGAAGGCATAAGGTCGCGCCATGATAGCGGCAGACCCGCCGTCGGCGAAACTTCCCGGATTCCGTCAGTCATGCGACTGCCTGGCCTCACTTAAGCTCAGAAACACGATACCCAGTATAATGCTGAGCGCACCCACCACCTGCATGACCGTGAGGTGTTCGCCGAAATAGGTGACGGAAATAACCAGCACAAACACAATCGCAAGATGTGAAGCGGCAAACGCAGGCCCTACCGGCGCACGTTTCAACAGCGTCATCCAGGCAATGAAAGAGCCGATGTACCCAATTGCGGCAACGTAAATCCATGGATTATGGAATACGACTAGCAGCCATTCAATCTTCGGGATAAATTCACCGGCGTGGGATGACGCCAGCTTGAAGGACACTTGCGTCAGCGTGTCGAACAGCATCAGTGCACCAAAGCCGATCAGGTAGAAATAGCGTGTTCTCATGCATACGCTCCCACGAGTACCACGCCGAGAATGATGAAAATCATTCCCAGCACGCGCATGGGGTCCAGCAATTCGCGGAACAACACCCTGCCTGCAACCATGATGGCAACCATGTTGATAGTCCCGAGCAATACGCCGCTCGAGAGCGGCAGGATAGACAGCAGCACCAGCCATAGGACGAACTCCAGGCAGAAACACACAATACCCACCCAGAGCGGAATGGAAGACAGCATTTTCTTCCAGCGATGCCACTCGGACTCGTGATCGGTGATGGCGGCAGACTTGAATGCCATATGCCCCACCGTATCCACCACGATATTCATTATCCAGACAAGGATGGCGAGATTGGACAAAACAGGGTTACCTACTTCTGATTGGAGAGTGGAAGAAATCGGGCAGAGCATAGCTGACACGAAGGTCACTATCAGCCCAGAGCCAGGGGCCTCTGGACACCGACGGCGGGTCGGGCGGATGTCCCGACAGCGAACTCCCTGCACAGTTGGACAACTGTATCCAAGGCGATTGCCCTACCAGAGCGAACCAGACTGTTCGACGCTGTCGGTGGGGTAGAGGGAAATTGGAGAGAATTGACTTGGTCATAAGGAACAAACAGCCGCACAACCGGCAGTAGAGGGAGCGTAGCGATTCCTTATAATGATAATCGGAAAATTGTCGGCGAAGCAAACCACAGGATAGAGGATGCCGTCAAGTTCGAAGTGAGGTGAAGACTTTCAGTAATTTGGGACGTAAATCCTCAACCCATAATCATATGTCGAGCCTAGCTGATAACAAAAAGTTCCCTATCTAGCCAAAGGATGTGATCTGGTTTACTAGAGAGCGTGTAGTACTCTGAAAGTGAGTCTCCCATCGTCACCCTCCGAAGTGATCTACGACTCCAGTCTGTCTGAGTAACGGAGCAAGCCTTCTCGATGACGTCAGCGTGTGACATTCTGTGAAGCTTCGACTGTCACAGTATCAAAACGATTGTTGGCCAGGGTGCAGCATCCTGGCTCTCGTGATGGTGTTTTTCGTTCTGCCGTACATTGCTGACGTTCCTTACTTGGACGACCAAGCCCCAGTCCATGATGCAGAAGAGAATTCAAAGGTTGAGGGGCAAACCGGACCGAAGTATAAGGAGGTGACTCCGCTTCGTGACGATGTTCACAATGATTCTGTAATCGGACACGGTCTTACCCCACAGGATGTCCATAGTCGGATTGCTTATCCGACTAAAAGACCTCTCTCTTCTCAGTGTCTTTTTCATGCCTCGCTCATCTCCAGGCCTCCGCTCATCGCTTAGCCGTTCCAGTTTTTCGATCTCGCAGTGGAACAGAGGCCTTTGCGATGTGCCGGAGTGATTCGGAGATCTCGTCCCCTGCACGGCGGTTCCCTTTAGCGACAAGGATCAGTCGCAACAGAATCAAGCCACGCAAGCCACGAGGCGAAACAAACTACGTCTGCGCCGGCATGCCACGGGGACTGAGGTGTTTTGTGATTTCGATGGGACCATCACCCGGGTCGACGCCACCGACGCGGTACTGGGACATTCGCCTTGCCAGCCTGGCGTGACTGGGAACAGCGATGGGTGAACGGCGAGATCACCAGCCAAGTATGTCTCTCTCGCCAAATCGAACTGATCCAGGCCGATCGGGACACGCTCATCCGATTTGCGGACAATCTCCCGATTGATGAGGGGATCATTGCGCTCGATCGACGCTGCGCAGAAGAAGGCGTCCCTCTCACCATTGTGAGTGACGGAATCGATCTGCTCGTAGAAGCCGTCTTACGTCGGCATAATCTCTTGCATCTCCCGGTCTATTCGAATCATCTTCGCTGGGATCAAGCCGGTAGGCCCTCACTCAGCTTCCCCTTCGCTGTGCAAGAGTGTGAGAGTGGGGCCGGCACCTGTAAGTGCGCGTTAACGCGACCATCGGTTCTCTTGCCCTCCCGGACGGTCTACATCGGAGACGGCCGATCAGATCAGTGCGTATCAGCCAAGATGCAGACCCTGTTTGCCAAAGGGATACTCCGGACATGGTGCGAGGCCCAAGGGATTACCTATCTTCCGTTCGAGACACTCACTGACGTGGCCGAACAGATCTTTTCCAAGGAGACTCATATTCCAGAAACCTCTTCCGATGATTCACGTCAGCGAAGAAGCACTTCGCGAGAAGGAGGCGAAATATTGTTCGCACGGAGACACCGTGCACTATTCGCCGGTGCCAAAATTCTTTCAAGGCTGCGAGGGCAGTTTCCTCTATGACCGTGAGGACAAGCCGTATCTCGACTAACAGATGTGGTACTCGGCGGTCAATTTCGGCTATCGCAACAAAACGATTATTGATGCCCTCAAAGCACAGCTTGATCGATTGCCCCAACTGGCCTGCCAATACCTCCACGAAGAAAAAGTGTTGCTGTCGGAGAAGCTCGCAAAAGAGTGTGTGCGCGCATTTGGCCTGGAACGGCGAATTCAGTTCAACGTGGGAGGGGCGCAGGCGATCGAGAACAGAAAAATGTTCCAGGAACCATTGATTGCCCATGAATTTCTTCTGGCTGCTGTGGCGTGAAAGACTAGAATTGCCGGTACCGATCTTCTTTGGTCAGCCGTCCCACAAACGCGATAGCGCGCTGAATAGCTCTGTCCAAATCTTCCCCCGACATGAACGTTTTAACAAAACATGCATATGCACCATTTTGCAGGGCTATTTCACGTAGTCCTCGCTGAACGCGGTGGGTGAGCACAATTACAGCGACGTTCGGTCTGCTGGCGATTGGGACTAAGTCGACTAAGACCTTGAAGCCCGATTGATCAGGCAATTCGAGTGCTACCACCACGCAATCAATCCGCCGTGAGCGGTAGAGGGCTAGCCCTGCCTCCCCATCTGTGGCTTCTAGGATCTGATAGTCGTGGGAGCGGCCCTTAAGTTGATCTGCAAAATACGCGCGGTCGGTGTCGTTCCCATCGATTAGGAGGACTGAAGTGGTGGGAAGTTCTGAGTGCGAAGGCATTGCCGGTATTCCGGTTGGTCGCGGAAAATTAGATCACGAGCATGTACGGAAATCAATAGGGAAGCAAACGTAGGGCCTGTGCCTGTTGGGGCAGACATCCCCCCACTCACACCAGGTCGGCGTTGCAGCAACTGACGTTCTGGCGGAGTTGGTGCTGATCTGGTGTCAAACATATCTCACCCAGCACAACACACACCGATGTCGGGTCATACTTCATCCTCACTGGGTGATTGGGATTGATCGTCTTGGGGCTTCTGAGTTGGGCTCTCGGCAGAACCCTTAATCAGCGGGCCACTGATTGGTTATTAGTGGACGGTCATCTAAAGGTATAGGCCGTGCCAAGACACTTTTCATGTTCCGGTTTTGGGCACGGTTCGGGTTGACAATGATTTGATTCGGTAGACAACAACAGACATTAGGCTGCTGTTGCCTGTAATGGTCCTCCATAAGTCCATTCGTTGTTTCATATGTCAAGAAACCCGTCCCACCATAGTTTTCGTATACCGTTTATTTCATCCTGCGTGTTTAAGTCGTGCCCGTGAATCCAGAGCTCAAAGTCATTTAACATGAGACTGTTGCAAAAGTCCCCTTTACATGACTACACAACCCGTGTATATGACGCCAGTACTTACCACTACGGAGGTGCAGGCGATGTTCAAACAGGGTGGCGCGGCGGATTCCTTCTTCGGCAAC
>Ga0210404_10000926_pt1 | contig 13426 bp, 11 predicted proteins | sample IncBWH28MmetaG_FD_155455 | JGI IMG/M metagenome (GOLD analysis project Ga0210404, IMG submission 155455) | Forest soil microbial communities from Barre Woods Harvard Forest LTER site, Petersham, Massachusetts, United States - Inc-BW-H-28-M | ecosystem: Environmental > Terrestrial > Soil >... | reverse complement strand
GTGAACTCGAAGTAATCGCGCTGCCCCATGCGGCGGAGCTGATCGATTTCATCGTGGTTCCGCGCAATGAGCGTGCCCATCTCGCTGCGCGCCATCTGGATGCTGTTCTTGGTGGCGTCCAAGTCGGTCTTGACGCCGGTGACGTCGCCATTCAGCTTGTTGACGTCATCCGCGTTGGCTTTGGTGGCCAATTCAGCCTTGACGGAAGTCGCCAAGCTGGTCACCTTTTGGTCGACGGCGGTGGTAGCATTCTTGTTCTGAGTGCGTGCCGCGACTAGATCCGCGTGGGTGACTTTCAGCTTGTCCGTCACCACTTTCAGGTCGCTCTGCAATTGCTGGTTAATTTCGTCTTCTTTCGCAAGCCTCTGGGCCAGCGAATCATTCGATTGCTTCAAGGAAGCTTGTGTCATCTGTTCGATACCCTTCGCTTGATTGAGCGCGCTCCAACCTACTCCGAGGCCGAGCAGCGAGATGCCGCCCAACACTGCCACTGCCAATCCAACCCAACGGGGTGTGCCAGTCGTGTTGGCCGAATCTTGAAAGTCGCTCATATACTTCGTTTCTCCTTTAGGGGTTTTGCCCTGTTCCTGTGAAAGGAGCACCCGCCCCACCAAAAGGCGAGTTTGCACTTTGACGGGGCTAAGGCTTGTAATTTCATATAGTTAAAGGGAAGCCTGGAGACGCAGAAGCTCGAGGCAATTAGTACTAGTACCAGTAAAGATTACGCTGTTGCTCCATCAAACGTAGAATTTCGTGCGAGTAGCATTCACGACACTTTTCACCAAGGATTTGGAGAATCGCCTGTTTGAGGAAGAAAGACTGAGGGACGGAAGGCAGTGGTAAACTACACTTTTCAAACGATTTAAAGAGATGGACGATTAGGCAGCTTGAGTAGTAGCGTCCGCTGTGGGTGCGCGTTCCGAACTGAAATAACGATCGAGAGTGTTGACTGCGGCTTCCAAGACCAAGTGGCAGTCCGAGCAATTCTCCAAGTGGCGTTTGATCTCGCCCTCAACGGACGAAGAGAGCCGCCCCTCTAAGTACCAGCAAATCAAATGGATAGTGTCCCTACAGCTCATGCCCCTGTCCCCCAGGTTTCCCAATACCAGAACAATCCCCACAGTTAATTGTGCATGTCATGCGCCAAACGACGGCTAAGAAGGAAGAAAATTAACTCGCCATAAATCAAAGGTTTATAGAGGATCAAGCGTTGCCGCTTACGTTCGGGGATGGTGGACTCTTGAAAAGATTACACATGGAATGGCTCAAGTGCGCATGAATTCGGGACAAACCATTATCCCATTATCGCCGCGGGACGACCGTCATTTCCCGCAGGGCCGCGATCCGGTCTTCCAGCGGGGGATGGGTGCTAAAGAGCGAAGAGAACGTTCCGCCGCCAAACAGGGGCTTAACGATGCACAGAGAAGCAGTGGACTGCGATATTGCCGTCGTCGGGATGCGTTGGTTGTAGGCACCCAGCTTTTGAAGGGCGCTAATCAGGCCGTAGGGGTTTCCCACCATCTGGGCGCCGGTTTGATCGGCAGAGTATTCCCGCTGGCGTGAAAGACCAAATTGTAAGAGCATTGCGCCTAAGGGCGCCAGAAAGAGAAGTAGCAGTCCAAGAATACCGCTGCCGCCACGGTCTCGATCATTATTACGGCCGTAACCAAACCACCCACCGAGACGTGTAGTCCACATTATTCCGCCCGCGAGGGTTGCTGCGACGGAGCTGATTAGGATGTCGTAATTGCGCACGTGCGAAAGCTCATGAGCGATTACGCCCTCGAGTTCGTCGTCATTCATCAGCTGCAACAGCCCTTCTGTAACTGCGACTGAAGCATGCCGCGGATTTCTGCCCGTAGCAAAAGCGTTTGGCGCGGCTTCCGCCACTACATAGAGCTTGGGCAGAGGAAGGTTTACCTTTGCGGAAAGACGTTCCATTACGGCATACAACCGGGGCAATTGATCGCGCGAGACGGGCCGTGCGCCGCTCGACCTCAGTGCGATTTTGTCAGAGAAAAAATAGGCAAACGCGTTGCCGAAGATTGCCAGTCCCAAGCCGATGGTCATACCATTACGGCCACCCCAGTACTGGCCGACGATCATCAGCACTAAAGTAAGAGCCACGAGCAAAAAAGTTGTTCGGAAGATTCTCATACGTTCTTATCCTACGCCTTTGCGGAGCCAGGTGAAAATGCTCTCCTCGAGTCCGCGAGTTTGCTCCCCACCCAGTTTAGATTCGCGCGGCGGCTGCGGGTTGTTTCGCTGCCACGCGTTCGAAGCGCATGGCGTCTTTCTGCGCGTCACGGTCGACGAGCACGCGGTCGCCTGGTAGCACCCTGCCTTCCAGGATCTGCATGGCAAGAGGATCCTGGATGAGCCGCTGGATCGTTCGGCGCAGCGGCCGGGCGCCATAGGCCGGGTCGTAGCCTTCGCGCAAGAGAAGTTCTTGTGCCGACGGAGTCAGTTCCAAGGTAATTTGACGCTCGGCGAGGAGCTTCTCGACACTCTTCAGGAGCAAGCGGACAATCTTTGCCAACTGTTCTTTGCCGAGCGGATTGAAAATGACAATTTCGTCGATGCGGTTGATAAACTCCGGCCGGAATGCGGCACGCAGCGCGTCCATTGCTTCTTTTCTCGCTCGTTCCGGATCCTTTTCCGACAATTCGAAGATAGCGGTCGACCCGACGTTACTGGTCATGACCAGCACGGTGTTTCGAAAGTCCACGGTACGCCCCTTGCCGTCAGTAAGGCGTCCATCTTCCAGAATCTGCAGCAGAACGTTGAATACATCCGGGTGGGCCTTCTCGATTTCGTCAAACAAAAGAACTGAATACGGATGGCGGCGCACCTGTTCAGTGAGTTGCCCGCCCTCTTCGTATCCGACATAGCCCGGAGGAGCACCGATAAGCCGCGAAACGCTATGCTTCTCCATGTACTCGCTCATATCAATGCGGATCATTAATTTTTCGTCGTCGAAGAGAAACTCGGCCAGGGCTCGCGCCAGCTCGGTTTTGCCGACGCCGGTTGGCCCGAGGAAGATGAATGAGCCAATGGGGCGCTTGGTATCGGAGAGTCCGGCCCGGCTGCGGCGCACGGCGTTGGATACACGGGCGAGCGCGTCCTCCTGCCCGACGACGCGTTGGCGCAGACGTTCTTCCATGTGCACAAGCTTCTGGGCTTCGCCTTCGAGCAACCGGCCCGTGGGGATTCCTGTCCACTTGCTGACGAGTTTAGCGATGTCTTCTTCGTCGACTTCTTCCTTCAGCATCGGAGCATCTTTCTGAACGGAAGCAAACTGCTCCTGGGCTTGTTTCAGGTCGCGCTCTGCTACTGAGATTTTGCCGTAGCGGATTTCCGCCACTTTGGCCAGCTCGCCGGCGCGCTCGAATTTCTGCTCTTCCGCCTTGAGCTGCTCGATTTGTTCTTTGAGCTTGCGGATTTTTCCGATGGCTTGTTTTTCCGCCTGCCAGCGTGCTTTCCGGCCGCTCGAATCTTCCTTGAGCTTGGCGAGTTCCTTCTCGATCTGTTTACGACGCTCTTTCGAATGTGCGTCGGTTTCCTTCAACAGCGCCTGGCGTTCGATCTCGAGTTGCATGATGCGGCGCTCGATTTCGTCAATCTCTACGGGAAGGGAATCGATCTGCATGCGCAGACTGGCTGCGGACTCGTCAATCAGGTCAATGGCCTTATCTGGCAGGAAGCGATCGGAAATATAGCGATTGGAAAGTGTGGCCGCAGCGATAATCCCGGCATCCTTGATGCGCACGCCATGATGCACTTCGTAGCGTTCCTTCAGGCCGCGAAGAATGGCAATGGTATCTTCGACGGTCGGCTCGCTGACGAGCACCGGCTGGAAACGGCGCTCCAGAGCCGGATCTTTCTCGATGTATTTCTTGTACTCGTTGAGCGTAGTGGCGCCGATAGCGCGTAGCTCACCGCGGGCCAACGCCGGCTTGAGCATGTTGGAAGCATCCATCGCGCCTTCGGCGGCGCCGGCGCCCACAAGCGTGTGCAGCTCGTCGATGAACAGTATGATCTGCCCCTCGGCTTCGGTGATTTCTTTCAGAACGGCCTTCAGGCGGTCTTCGAATTCACCGCGGTACTTCGCGCCGGCTACCAGCGCGGCGAGGTCCAGCGCCACGAGGCGCTTGGTTTTCAGGACGTCCGGAACGTCGCCGGAAACGATGCGCTGGGCCAGGCCTTCCACAATGGCGGTTTTACCGACGCCCGGCTCGCCGATCAGTAGGGGGTTATTCTTTGTGCGTCGCGCCAAGATCTGCATGACGCGGCGAATCTCCTCGTCACGCCCGATCACGGGGTCGAGCTTTTGACGACGCGCCAATTCGGTGAGGTCGCGCGCGTATTTTTCCAGCGACGCGTAGGTGGATTCGGGATTCTGAGAAGTCACGCGCTGCGTTCCGCGAACGCTGGTCAAGGCCTGAAGAATAGCTTCGTGCGAAGCGCCCTGGCGCTTGAGCAATTGACCCGCGGGGTCGCGGTCTTCTCCGGCGATAGCCAGGAAGAGGTGTTCCGTCGAGACGTACTCATCTTTGAAATGGTCGGCTTCCTTGAGCGCGCGGTCCATTACGGTATTCAGCGCCCGGCCCATGTGCTGTTGGGCAAAGCCGTGGACTTTTGGCAAGTGGTTGATTTCGTTTTCGATTTCAGGCGTCAATACTTCGCTGCGAATGCCCAGGCGAGCCAGCAACGGAGTCACGACACCGTCGGTTTGCGACACCAGCGCCGCCAAAAGATGCACCGGTTCGATCTGCTGGTTTTCGTGGCGCGCAGCAACCTCCTGCGCGTTTTGCACCGCTTCCTGTGCCTTCACCGTCATTTTTTCAAATCGCAACATACTTGCCTCACTTCGCTCCACTTCTGTAGAAAAGGGGCTGGCCCCATCGCCAGCCCCTTACTTTACGCCGAACCGTTGCGTTCTTGCGGACTACCTGCCAGCGGCAGACGCGGCCATCGCCGGAGTTCCGACGTTGACCTTGATCTGCTTGGGCTTGGCTTCCTCGCGCTTGGGGATACTCAGCGTGAGTACGCCGTTTTGATACTCGGCCTTGATCGCGTCGGAATTCACGGTGTTTGCAAGCGTGAAGCTCCGGGCGAAAGAACCGTAAGAACGCTCCACGCGCAGGTAGTTCTCTTCGCTGACTTTCTTCTCGAACTTGCGTTCGCCGCGAATGGTGAGAAGGTTATTCTCTACGCGGATGTCCAAATCCTTCGGATCGACATCCGGCAGGTCGGCCTTCACCACCAGCTCGTGCTCGGTCTCGTAAATATCAACCGCTGGAGCCCAAGCGCTGAGGCTGGATTCCTCGCCAACTCGCTCGAATCCCTCGTTGAACAGGCGGTTCACTTGATCCTGCAGAGTGGACGCGCCGCGAAACGGTTCCCATCTAGCGATAGCTCTCATGTGTAAGAACCTCCATTGGTGACTTCGCACGAATCATAAAATATGAGCATATCATTGTCAAGTATTATTTCCCCGCAGCACGCTGCGTGATGTAAGTGTATTTATATCTATAACATAGAACACTACATGGGTGGGTGAATTCTATGATTTCAGGATTTCAGTGTAGCTATGTAACAGCCCTATGCGACAGATCATGTTGAACTTGGGAGCCGTGTGCTCTTTACTGGTAAACTGCCGATTCCTATGCATTTGGACGAGTTGGACTACGACCTTCCAGCGGGGCTAGTTGCGCAACGGCCTCTGAGCCAGAGAGAGGCCTCCCGACTTCTGCTCCTGGAGCGTTCTTCGGGAGCTTTTCAGGACCAATGGTTTGCAGAGTTCCCCAATCTCTTGCGCGGCGACGAATTGCTGGTTCTCAACAATGCGCGCGTGATTCCTGCCAGATTATTCGGCAGACGCCTGGGTGTCCATTCGCAGCCGGCATCACGAGCCACAATGCCGGAGCACCTCACAGGGAGAGTGGAAGTATTCCTTGCTCGGCAACTCGATGATGAGACTTGGGAGGCGCTGGTTCGGCCTGGCCGCAAAATGCACGTCGGGGAGCGCGTCCTCTTCGGACAAGGAGAACTTGAAGGCCAGGTCATCGCGCGAGGCGCGCTCGGCTTACGTACGCTGCGGTTTACTTCGAATGATTCGCAAACTCTGAACCAGCATTTCGAGCGGCTCGGCCATGTGCCGCTCCCACCGTACATTGACCGCGCCGATGAGAGTGCGGACCGCGAACGCTATCAGACGGTGTTCGCTAGCCGCCCAGGCGCGATTGCGGCTCCTACGGCCGGCTTGCACTTTTCAATGGAAGTTCTACGTAGAATTCGCGAGCGCGGCGTGGAAATCTGTGAATTGACGCTGGATGTAGGCCTTGGCACGTTTCAACCGATTCACAGCGAAACCCTGGAAGGCCATGTGATGCATGCCGAATCGTACGAAGTCCCGCCAGAAACAGCGGAGCGCATCGAAGCGGCACGCAGCGCGGGGCGCCCGATCATCGCCGTTGGCACCACGGTGGTGCGCGCGCTGGAAAACGCGGCGCTGCTCGCCGAAGAATCCGGCTCGCAAAGGCTTTTGCTCGGCGGAAAATCCGACGCGCGACTATTCATTACTCCGGGATTTCGATTCCGTGTCGTCGAGGGCTTGTTGACAAATTTCCATTTACCGCGTTCCACGCTGCTAGCGCTCGTCTGCGCTTTCGCGGGCCGCGAACACGTTCTCACCGCTTATCGACATGCCGTGGAGGCCGGATATCGTTTCTACAGTTATGGAGACTGCATGCTGATTCGTTAGGGTGTGGGAAGGGGTGCCCGGTGATTCAAGATGATGCTGCGTACGCTTCTTACGATATGTTGCAGCAAGTCATTTGTTGCGGTCACGGGCTCCTGCCACTTCAAAAGGGCCGCGGCAAATTTGACGAGCAGAGAGGCCGCCACGGCGGACAGCCCCTCTCTCGTCCATTGGAAAGGAATCACGGAATCTCCTCGCCTATTCGTTGAAAACGAACACGCGGGCCTGGCCGGCAAAGCGGACTTCTTTCACTTGACCGTTTTCGCTGAGAAGCAGGGAATCATTCGTTGCCTTGGTGCTGCGATCTTCCCAACGGCCTTCGGACTCGGCTACAACTTCCCGGTCCTTCTGGACGGTGGCTTTGGCGCCGTCAATCTTCAAACGATAGGCACCGGCGCCTAATTCAGCCCTGCCAATCTTGGCACTGTGAATGACATTGATGGTTTTGGTGAAAGGCTTGGCGAATACCGGTATGGCCAAAGCGATGGCTGCGAGTAAAGCGATAGAGCGGACAAAAGAATTGGTTTTCATGCGTGTCAAAATTCCTTTCGAACGGGATGGAGTCAGCCGAATAGCAAGCTGCCGCTGGCCAGATGGAGTTGACACGGAGGCAACGGGCGAGTAGTCTCGCCAGTGAAGACACCTCTTCTTCCTGGACTAACGGCCGGAAAGACTGCGTGTCATGACCCCGCGGCTGCCACCGCGGGGTTTCTTCTAGATCTTGCCTCGATCAGCCTAGTAACGAGCTGCACCTGTATAGACGAAGCACCAGGTGGGAATGTTTCGGCGGCGATCATAAAAGTTTCGATCGAATCACGAAATTCACAGCAAGTAATATTTTTCTTCATGAAAGCCGGGCGATTTCACGTCCAATTTATCTGGTTATTCTAAACATTTCATAAAGAAGCTATCTGTGCGCTAACCCTTTTTCCTTTCGCTACGTCGTTTGCTTCCTGCTTGCAGCGCTTGCGGGTGCATCGGCGAGCGTGTTCATCTATACTCAAGGTCGTTTTTTCCGGTAAACAAGGGATGCGGATTCTCGTTCTCAGCGACTTGCACTCGAACGCCACGGCACTCGACGCGGTCCTTGATACTGCCAAGGACCGGTGGGATCTTTCCGTCTGCCTCGGTGACGTCGTCGGCTACGGTCCCGATCCAAATGAAGTTACGGCGCGCTTGCGCGAGATGGGCACGCAGACCATTCGCGGGAATCACGATAAGGCCGTCACGGGCCTGATGGTTACAGATGATTTCAACCCCGTGGCAAAGTCCGCCGTAGACTGGACACGCGCGCAACTCCAACCGGATCACCTCGCCTGGCTCACAGCTTTGCCGCAAGGCCCTCACGAAACGGAAGGCATTGTGCTCGTGCATGGCGCGTTTCAGGATGAAGATGAATATGTCTTCACCCCGGCGCAGGCCCTTGACGGGCTGTTGGATTCGGCTGCGGAAATCACGTTCTTCGGCCACACGCACCACCAAGGTGGTTTTTCCTACCAGGACTCCCAGCTCGAAGTGCTCCAAATCCGACCTCGTCCAAGCGAGCCCTTTGCGGCATTGCGCATCGAGCCACCGCGCCGCTATCTCCTGAATCCAGGCTCCATCGGTCAGCCGCGGGATGGTGATCCGCGGGCTGCTTTCGCCATTGCCGACCTCGAACACCATGTCGTTGAGTTTTGGCGCGTGCCTTACGACATCTCTGTGGTACAGAAGCGCATGCGGGCTGCACGGCTTCCGGAACCTCTGGTGCAACGGCTTACCGTCGGCCGCTGAGCCGCTACGTATGGATTTCCGTAATTTATCTTTTGTTTTACATCGATAAATAATAGTTCATAAGGTATGTCCTTTAGTTATAATTCAGCGCGTGGAATTCGCCGCTGAATTGCTGGCCAGCCTGGAAGAATTTACAGCCACCGGAATCGTCGAAGTGCGCGAAAACGGCGGCCGCGTGGCTCCTTTTTCGGGGATGTCCTGGGAAGTGCGTGGGGGCAGCGAGAAGCCTCTATTGCACCTGTGGTCGGAGCAGTTCAACCTCACGCGGCGTGTCCTGGCCATTACCGATCATTCCGAGCACCGGCTTGCGCTGGCCGTCGAGCGGTTCGGCCGCGCGAAACCGGATCGACTCGAATTTATTCGCAGAGAATTCGAGCGTGAAGCCCACGCAGTGTCCCGCGAGGAATTCCGCGACCGTCTCAGCCATCTTCTTGCCGAACAGTTTCCCGATGAAACGCTCGAATCGCTCACAGTTTCACAGGATCTCGAGCATTCTTTCTCCGGCAATTACGCCCGCGGGATTCTCCGTCGAGGCAGCGGGCACATCGCCGTGCTGGCCGCTCCCCCGGGAGAATCCGCAGACACGGCCGACAATAGTCTGACGTTCGGCTTACTCTGGCTGGCGCGCCAGCAGAACTCGAAACGTGAGGGAACGTTCGCGAGGCTACGTTTGATTCTTCCCAAAGCAGCCTGGCGAGCCGTTGCGCACCGTCTCGCGGCTCTTGAATCGCAGGTCACGGTGGAGCTTTACGAGCACGATCCATCGTTGAACACGCTCGAGAAAATCGATCCACGCCGCGCAGCCAACCTGGATAGCTGGCTCGTCCCGCACCGCGAGTCGGAAATGCTACTGAATCGCGCGCAGCCCGATCTGGAAGCCATCATCGCGATGGCTCCTCAGGGCATAACAATGCATCCCGCCGCGCAATCCCGCGAGGTATGGCTGCGCTTTCGGGGCCTTCCTTTTGCCCGCTGGGAGGACGGGCGCATTTTCTTTGGAGTGAATGACGCGCGCGAGGAACTCACACCCAGTTCACGCCCCACGCTGCAGCGCTTGCTTCATGACCTCGAACTGCACCGCCATCCGCTTGCTTCGGATTGCCGCCATGCGTTTTATCGAACGCAACCTGAACGCTGGCTGGAAGGCCTTATCCGGGAGGACGTCACGCGCGTTGATGCGGCGCTCGATCCGCGCTTTGTTTATTCGCAAGTTTTCGCCAACGTCGGCGGCGAGCACGGCATTCTCGACCTGCTGACGGTAACGCGTTACGGCCGTCTGGCGATCCTGGAATTGAAGGCCAGCGAACACATTCATCTGCCACTGCAGGCGGCGGATTATTGGCTGCGCGTGCGGCGCCAATTGCAAAACGGAGAAATCGCCCGTTATGGCTATTTTCCGGGCGTTGAATTACAGCAGACTTCGCCAATCGTCTATCTTGTTGCACCGGCGTTGCGATTTCATCCTACGACCGACGAGCTCTTGAAATATCTCACGCTGGAACTCGAAGTGGTTCGCGTAGGCCTTGCAGAGAGCTGGCGCCGCGGGTTGCGCGTAGTCATGCGGCAGTAGCCTTTGCCGTCGATTCACCCAGGCAGCAAGAAGCGTCTGGTATTTTCAACATCGTGAGAAACGAACATTTTTGGAAAAGGTGCTCCGAAAAGGAGAGAAGCGGTTAGGGCCTAGCCCTAACCGCCTCCCGGGGTGTGTCCTCGAAGTGGTATTGATACATTAGATGTTCGCCAGCAAAAAAGGTTTCCTATTATCCAAGGAAATTCTCGAAAAATCGATTTAGTGGCGCAAATCCTAGTAAAACAAATACTTACGCCACCGTTCGTCGCGGTGTCCGATGAGGCGCATGAGCTGCCTGGAGGTATGCAAGGTAAATGGCCGGGGCCTGCGTGCTAGCTTTAGCCCGGCCTCTTCGGGAGTACGGTCACCTTTGCTGTTATTGCAGCGGTAGCAGCAGGCCACCAGATTTTCCCAGGAAGAGCGCCCGCCGCGTGACCGCGGCACAACGTGATCCAGTGTCAGTTCGGAACTGGCAAATACACGTCCGCAGAACTGGCAGGTATTCCGGTCCCGCAACAAAATATTCTTCCGCGAAAGCGCGCGGCTTTGCTGCGGAATATGCCGGTAAGCGAGCAGGCGGATTACAGAAGGAACTCTGTGTGCGTGAGTGGCGGAGTGAACCTCCGCACTGTGCATCTCTTCCGCCTGAGCAACGCCTTTAAGCATCAACACCATGGCGCGCCGCACGGCCGTCACGTTGATCGGCTCATAAGTGGCGTTCAGGACCAGTACCGGCTCCTGCATCAAGGAAGCGCGGCGCATCGAAATCGGGTTGTGGGATCTACTGCCTGCGGGACTCTCGACACCAGGCACAATCGCGCTAGCCGCTTCGGGGGTATAGCGCCCCCGGGAATCGACCGACATGTGCCGGTTCGCGCTCATCGCGCTGTCCTCGGGTTATTCTACCATGTACTGGAGTCTAGCAGTGGATTTCGGACTGCACGTGCTACCGTCAGCCCAACTACGGATTTGGCACCCGCCTCAAGCAATGCCCGCGCACAGGCATCCAGCGTCGCTCCAGTCGTCAATACATCATCTACCAGTAAGACGCGTAAATTGTCAACTTGGCTGCCCGGACGTGTGGCAAAAGCGCCACGAACGGACTCCCATCTTTCCTCCAGGCTGAGGATTCTTTTGTCGGGCCGGGCCCGCGTTCGCATTAGGAGAACCGCCTTGTGCGGTAGACAAAGCCTCTTCGACAAGGGTTTTGAGATGAGGGCGGCCTGGTTGTATCCCCGCTCGCGTTCCCGCTGGCGATGCAGAGGTACTGGCACGACGACGTCTGCGGCCAGGGCATTTCCTCCTTCGCGCAAAACCTCGGTCAGGCGATCCGCAAACCACGCGCCGAGTGGTGCAATCCGCTCAAATTTCAGAAGCAGAATCGCTTGTACGAGCGCGTCTTTGTAAACCGCGAAGCTTCGGGCACAGTCAAACGCGTAAGTTTTTTCCTGACAAGCCGGACAGAGCGGCGGCCCCGAAACTCTCTCTGCCAGACCGGGCAAAGGCCGCCCGCAAATCTCACAGAGGATGGCCGGCAAACGTTCAAAGGAGGAAAGGCACTCATCGCAGATGGGAATGCGGCTGGCTGTCGCGAGCAGGCGCTCACAGATGCGGCATCCTGCGGGGAAGAAGACACTTACGAAGGCGTCCGCCGCTTCCGTAAGCCATCGAGGCACACCGCGAAGCCGGGCGGCCGAGATTTCGCTGGCTGAGCTTCCTTCTGTCACGCAGGCAGAAATGTACTCTTCTCCTCCTGCTAATTAAAGGAATATTTTACGTCAGAGTAATCTTCGGATTAGAACAGCAGAACCGCCTTATTCGCGAAAACTTACAAAAGGCCCTGTTCCATCTTCTCCTGACACGAGATGCAGTGCTTGGCCCAAGGCACCGCTTCCAACCGTTTTTGCTGCATCTCTTCCTGGCAGTTGGCGCAGACGCCGTATTCATCCCCTTGGATGCGCTTCAGGGCCGCGTCAATCATGTTCAGGACGGTGCGGTCCGTGTTGGTCATGCCGAAGAGAAACTCCTTGGTATAAGAGTTGGCGGCTTTGTCGGCGAGGTCGACGGTTGGATCTTCGTCCGCAGTGCGGCCCTCTTCCTGAGTGCGGGCGATGGTCTTCATCAGCTCCTCGCGTCGCGTCAGCAGTTTTTTCTTGTAGTACTCGAGCCTTTTCTTGTCCATGGAAGTCCCGCCCCTCTACGTGCTGTTCGGGGCCATCTAAAAACTCCGTAGTGTAGGCCGGGAGAGCATCGATGTCAAGGCGCGGCGAACACTGCGGTTCCTTAGTAGAAGAATGAGATGCAATTTTGAACTATCGAGGAGCCGCAAATTTTGGACAAATTTGAATTCGGGCATTCGCCTTGAGGTTTCGCCGTCGTTGACACTGCTCAGCGGGCCCGTTAAACTAAAAAGAGTTGTGACCGTTCCTGCCTGTACGGATCCCCGGTAGCTCAACGGTAGAGCGTTCGGCTGTTAACCGAAATGTTGCTAGTTCGAATCTAGCCCGGGGAGCCAAACTTCTCCCGATTTTTCAAATGCTTACAGTGACCTCCGTTTTTTGAGAGTTTGGAAACACTTCGAACAACTTCGACAGTTTCGGCGTTCGACAACTCGAAACCCGGTCCGATTCCGAAAATGTGGGAAGCATCGCACATTGCCTCAGTAATCTTATTCTATTAAGCTACGCCTTTGTTTCCGTCAGCTACTGGATCGAGGATTGATCTCGCCTGAGTCTTGCATGCAGATCACCGCCAAACCCGCCAGCGATCGCTTCCAGAGCGGCGCGGACAAGTACGCCGCGTACCTCGAGACACCTGAGGGTCGCTTGCGCTGCGACTTGGCTTTTGCCAATCTGCAGGATTTTCTGGTCCTGCCGCAGAGCAGCCGGTCGTTGCGCGGTTTGGATCTCGGGTGCGGCACGGGAGCGACCGCCGTGCGCCTGGCACGTCTTGGCATTCACATGACGCTGCTGGATTCCTCTTCAGCGATGCTGGATATTGCGAAACGCGCGGCACGGGAAGCTGGCGTTGACGGGAGGATTGCTCTAAACCACGGCGACGCGGCCCAAGCGGCGGACCTGTTTCCGGCGGGATCGTTCGACGTCGTTCTTTGCCATAACATTCTGGAATACGTCGACGATCCAAATCCCGTCCTCTCTGCCGCTGCAAAGGCGCTGCAAAGTGATTCGACGGGAATCGTATCTATCCTAGTGCGCAACTGGGCCGGCGAAGTGTTCAAGGCTGGCGTCAAGGCAGGTGATCTGGGGGCGGCGGAACGCAATCTTACAACTATGTGGGGAGATGAATCTCTCTTCGCCGGC
>Ga0210404_10000925_pt1 | contig 13427 bp, 10 predicted proteins | sample IncBWH28MmetaG_FD_155455 | JGI IMG/M metagenome (GOLD analysis project Ga0210404, IMG submission 155455) | Forest soil microbial communities from Barre Woods Harvard Forest LTER site, Petersham, Massachusetts, United States - Inc-BW-H-28-M | ecosystem: Environmental > Terrestrial > Soil >... | reverse complement strand
GGAACGGACCGGCCCTAGTCTGTGAACGTCGGGCCCCAAACTGGTTCTTATCGAGCCAATCAGTGCGGCCATCCCGGCGCACTGCATCGAAAGTGTAAGCGTCACCAGAACGACTGCTGCGCTGGCTACGGGAACAAAAATCATCGGTTCACGTCATCGGCAAAGGTGCTTTGTTCCCGAGCTCATCGGGCCGCTGTACAGCAATCCGAATCGCCCGGGACGGTAGGCCGCTCATTGTTCTTGCCAGCCTCCACCAAGATTTCGGTAAATGCTGACCAGGCCTAAGAGCTCATTCAACTGAGCCTGAGCGAGTCCCAACTCCGCATCAAAATAATTGGTTTCGTTCGTCAGTACTTCCAAGTAGCTGGTGGCGCCGCCTCGATAGCGTGTCTCCGAGAGCCGGGCCGCGTCTTCAGCGGAAGACGCGAGTTGCTCCTGCTGCTCTCGGAACTCCCTGTCTTTGCGGTATTCAACTAGCGCGTCCGAAACGCCACGAAAGGCCTGTTGGATGGTCTGTTGGTAGATCAGCAGCGTTTCCTGTTGCCGAGCTTCGGAGAGCCTCACACCGGAACGAATTCTTCCCCCGGCGAAAATGGGCTGTACCAGTGATCCTCCGAAACTCCACAAACCAGCTGGACCCGTAAACAGGTTGGTGAGTGCTGAACTCTGAAATCCCGCGCTCCCCGTCAAGCTGATTTGCGGGAAGTACGCTGCTTTCGCTACTCCAATTTGAGCGTTGGCCGCGATCAATTGTGCTTCGGCCTGGCGAATGTCAGGCCGCCGCTCCAGCAAGGTGGAGGGAAGCCCCGCCGGGACTTCTGGCGCATGCGGTTGTTCCGTCAACTTCGCTCCGCGTGCGATGGGACCAGGATTGTTTCCCAAAAGTGTGCTGATGAAGTTTTCTTCCTGCTCAATGCGGCGCTCCAGATCGGGAATGGTTTCGGCGGCAGTGAACACCAACTGCTCCGCCTGCCGGACGTCGAGCATGGACGTAGCTCCACCGTTCGCTAGCACTTGCGTGAGTTGCAGCGAGTCCCGGCGCGAAGCCAGCGTGCGCCGGGAAATTTCGAGTTGCAAGTCGAGCTCACGTAGTTGGAAATAGGCTGCGGCAATGTCACTTACCAGTGTGCTGATGACCGCCTCACGCGCCCACTGAGTGGCTAGCAGGGTTGCCCGTGCGGACTCGTTGGCGCGGCGATACTTTCCCCAGAAATCGAGATCCCAAGCAAACGAGAGATCCACCTGGTGGGCGCTTGTGTCGAATGCCGGGAAGAATTTTTGGCGCGCAGAGCGCTGATCGACAGACTGAGCTCCAGCACTAATCGCCGGCAACCCGTCGGCGCGCGTGATGCCGACCTGTGCTCGGGCTTCCAGGATTCGCGCTGCCGCAATGCGAACGTCGTAGTTCTGTTGTAGGGCAGTGTGGATCAGGTCTTGCAACTGCTTGTCCTGAAATACCTCCCACCATTTTTGGTCTCCGAGCGATTCGGCCGCAGGCTGCTCTGTCTCTTGCGGCGTAGCTCCACGGTACGTGCCAGGAACGTCCGCGCTCGGTCTTTTATAGTTCGGTCCCACAGCGCAGCCCGAACTAAGCAGCATTACCAGGGAAACAGCGACAAGTCTTCTCACCTCAGTCTGCCTCCGATGGGCTGGGCTGCGGAACAACAGGGCTGTGCGCCCCACCGCGGCGTTTAGCCAAACGCTCGACCAAAACGAACAGCGCCGGAATGATGAATATGGCGATGCCCGTGGCGGCCACCATGCCGCCGATTACGGTAGTGCCCATGACCTGACGGGCCACAGATCCCGCACCGGACGCAGTCCAGAGCGGCACGCAGCCGAGAATGAACGCAAAGGAAGTCATCAGAATAGGGCGCAGACGAAGTCTTGCGCCTTCGAGTGCAGCATCAGCAAGAGGCTTTCCCTTTTCGTACTCCTCCTTGGCGAACTCAACGATCAGAATCGCGTTCTTTGCGGCCAGACCAATGAGCATCACCAACCCGATCTGCGAGTAGACATCGTTCTCGATTTGAACCATGTATGCCGGATAGAAAGCGCTAAGCACAACCCGGCGTAGCCACAACACAGCGAAGGCGCCGAATACTGCGACTGGCGTGCTCAGCAACACGCTGAAAGGTAATGACCAGCTTTCGTAGAGCGCCGCGAGAATCAGGAACACGAACAAGAGCGAGAAGCCGAAAATCACGGAAGCCGGGACCCCTTGCCGTGCCTGCTGCTCTTGATAGGACATGCCCATGTAGTCGTAGCCCATTTCACGAGGCATGGTCTGCCGGAAAACTTCTTCCAGTGCCGCTGTCGCCTGATCCGAGCTATAACCCGGCGCGGCGCTGCCGTTGATCTGCGCTGAGCGATACTCGTTGTAGCGCATCGTGAATTCGGGGCCGGAACGCGACTCAAACCTCATGAGCGCGGAAAGTGGAACCGATTCGCCCCGGTTGTTGCGGACATAGAACTGCCCGAGGTTCTCCATATTCGACCGGTAAGGCGCTTCGGCCTCCACGTACACCTGCCACGTACGGCCGAAATCGTTGAAGTAGTTGATGAACAGCCCGCCCATGAAAGCCTGAATGGTCCTGTAAACGTCGGAGAGGGCCACACCTTGCTTCAGTACTTTCTGCCGGTCGACCTCTAAAAACTTTTGCGGGACGCTCGGTAGAAAGGAGGTGGATATCGAGCCAATTTCGGGTCGTTTGCGAGCCGCGGCCATGAACTTGTCAAGGTTGCCCGCCAGAAACGAGACATCTCGCCCGGCGCGGTCTTCCAGCACGAACTGAAATCCGCCGGACGTGCCGACCCCAGGGATGGCTGGCGGCGAGAAGCTGAAAGCGGTTCCTTGCGGAAGCTTGCTGAGCTGCTGGTTCAAACGCTGCTTGATTTCCTGAAACTGTTCCGCACGTGTTTCGCGGCTGCTCCAGGGCTTTAGCGTGACGAAAAAGAATCCGTTGTAAGTGGTCCGCACAAAACTCAGCAAGCTGAAGCCAACGACGCTTGTCGTGTATTCCACGCCTGGCGTGTTGGCGAGGATCTCCTCAACCTGTCTCGCCGCTGCGCCAGTACGCTCCAGCGAAGCCGCATTCGGAAGGTCCATGTTGACGTAGACGTAGCCCTGGTCTTCATCGGGCAGGAAGCTGGATGGCACGCGGCTGCCAAAGAAAGCTCCCGCAAGACCGCAGGCCACAAGCATCACCAGCGCCAGGACACTTTTTCGGATCATCCCGCCGGACACGCGCAGATAGATTTCCGTGCCGCTCCCGAAAACATGATTGAACCACGCGAAGAATTTTGCGAGTGGCCCGCGGCTTTCCTTTTTTGGCCGGAGGAGCAGCGCGGCAAGCGCCGGGCTCAGCGTAAGTGCGTTAAAAGCCGAGAGGACCACCGAGATTGCGATGGTCAAGGCAAATTGCTGGTAAAGCCGTCCGGTGATGCCTGGGATAAAGATGGTCGGCACGAAAACCGCCGAGAGAACCAGGGCGATACCGATGACCGGCCCGGAAAGCTCTTCCATAGCCCTTCGAGCCGCGTCCTTGGGAGCCAAACCCTCCTCGATGTGGCGTTGTACGCCTTCGACGACGACAATGGCATCGTCCACTACCAAGCCAATCGCCAGCACGAGCCCGAACATCGAAAGGGTATTGATGGAGAAACCGAAGAGCGGGAAGAAAACAAAGGTGCCCACCAGCGAAACGGGCACGGCCAGCAGTGGGATCAACGTGGCGCGCCAGTCTTGCAGGAAGAGGTAGACCACCAGGATCACCAGCACGATGGCGATCAAGAGGGTTTGAATGATCTCCTTCATCCCTTCTGTAACTGCGGTCGTCTGGTCAAGCGATATGGCGTAATCCATGTCTTGCGGGAAGCGCTGCTTCATCTCGGCCATCAGCTTTCGAACGCCAGCGGCTGTTTGGACGGCATTGGATCCGGGCAACTGGTAGACGGGGATAATGATGGCGGGCTTGCCATTCAAGCGGCTGACAATACTGTAGTCCTGTGCGCCGAGCTCGACGCGGGCGACGTCTTTCACGCGAACGGTCCCGCCATCTGGCGCCTCGCGCACGATCACGTTTTCGAATTGTTCTGGCGAACTCAGGCGGCCTTGCGCAAGCACGGAATAAGTGAATTGCTGGTTCGCAAGAGCTGGTTCACCACCCACCTGGCCAGCAGGGTTGACCGTGTTCTGCTGTTGCACTGCATTGACGATGTCCGTAACCGTAATGCCCAGCTTCGCCAGTTTGTCAGGCTGTACCCAGAGCCTCATCGCATACTGCCCCGCGCCGAAAACCTGCGTTTGGCCAACACCGTATAAGCGGGCGATGGGGTCGTTGAGGTTGATATAGGCGTAGTTGCCGAGGAACTTGGTATCGAAAGTGCCTTTCGGGGAAAATATCCCGACCAGCATGAGCGGCGCGGTCACAGACTTTCGAATGGTGACCCCGTAGCTGTTAACGTCCGGCGGAAGCTGACCGGCAGCCAGTTGCTCGCGCGACTGCGCGAGGATCAGATCGGTGTTCGGGTCCGTCTTCAGGTCGAAGTCCACGACCATGGTGGTTTGCGAGTTGCCGGTAGCGTTCAGGGAGTACATGTAGTTCATGTTGTCTACGCCGTTGATTTGCTGCTCGATGGGCGTGGCGACGGATTGCTCCAAGGTCTGCGCGTCCGCCCCGACATAGCTGGCCTGCAGCTGAATTTCCGGTGGAACGATGTTCGGAAACTGCGCCACGGGCAGGCCTGTGATGGTGACCGCCCCAACAATCACCGTAAGGATGGCGATCACCATCGCAACGATCGGACGGTTGATGAAGAACTTCGACATAACTCAGTTTCCTTCCCCGGAAAGATGTACAGGCTTGGGAGTAACGAGAGTTCCTTCCCTGAGTTTTTGCGGTCCCTCGACTACAACTTGCTCGCCCGGCTTGAGGCCCTCTTCAATAACCCACATTGTCCCGACGGTCTCGGCGGGCTTCACGGTTCGCATGCTGACTTTGTGATCGCTGGCGATAACCGCTACCTGATAGCTTCCCTGCGACTCCGCAACAGCGCTCTGAGGCAGCAGCAGAGCGCCTTTTTTCATTTTGGTTTCGACACGCACACGTCCGTACTGCCCGGGACGGAGAACGTTGCCGGGATTGGGAAAGGCAGCAACGATGCGAATCGTGCCCGTGTTTGGATCCACTTGCCGGTCCGCCAGCAAGATTTTGCCTTTTTGTGCGTACATACTGCCGTCCGTCAGGATCAGTTCGACCGGACTTCCGAAAAAGCGGATGGTGTGCCCGCTGGAAATGGCATTGCTCTTCCTCTGTGCGAGGACATATTCATGTTCGCTAATCGGGAAAAAAGCTTTGATAGGCTCGACTTGCGAAACGGAAGTCAAAATAGAGTTGGATCCGACCAGGTTGCCAATCTGGACCTGACAAATCCCCGCGATCCCATCGACCAGCGACGTGACTTTCGTCCACTCCAGGTTGAGCTGCGCTTGCTCCACCGCCGCCCTGCCCGATTCGACGGTGGCCTGGGCACCGAGCTTGGCCTGAATCTCGTTATCTAATTGGCTCTTGGCGATGGCCCTGGCTTCTGCAAGCGGTGTGTCGCGCTCCACATCGAGGGTACTTTTGCCAAGTTGTGCTTGCGCTTGTGCAAGGTCGCCCTTGGCGCGATCAAGCGCCGCCTGAAACGGCCTCGGATCTATTTCGAACAGCACCTGACCTTTGCGGACGAGCGAACCTTCTGTGTAGTCTTGCTTGATTATGTAGCCTGAGACCTGGGGTCGGATCTGGGCGTTGCCGTAGACGTCCAACGTCGCCACCCATTCGCTGTACACGGGGACATCACGTTGTTCTACCGTGGCGACTTCCACCTCCGGCAGCGGTGCCGCTGTTGCTGCTCGGCCGCGATTGCAACTTGAGGCAAAAATGCCGAGCGTTACCATCAGGATGACCATTGGCAGAATGGCCCTCTCGTGCGTCAGGGATGACTGGAGGATTGTTCGACTGGCTCCGCTGGCCGTTAAAAGTTCGCTTGATCGAGTGTGCAGTGTCACGGTCTGTGTTTTTCTCCTGTCGCGGCTCGTATAAAAAGCGCCGCACTTTCGAATTCGCTTTCGGCCTGCAGCCAATCATCAAGCTCCCGGCCTGAGGTACCGCCGCGCTCCAGATGAATTTCGTAAGCGCGACGCCTGATCTCGTCGTGATTTGGTGCGTGGTTTGCAGAAATATCTTCTGCGTGAGGCTGAGTGGGGCTTGTGTGAAGCTCCAAAGTCTCACTTCTCTTGCCTTTCAATGTCATACCCGAGTCCCTTCCTTTCGCGGTTGAATTGCTCTCGATCTCAGCACGCTCGCCCTTACACCTCCGCGCCACGCGTCCCGACCGGGATACGTAGCGACTCGTGGCCACAACGACGGTATCGCTCGCTCAAAACCGAAAGACGATACCGGCGGGCGGCTGCGCGGTGTGCGCTGTCGCGCCCGAGTGCAGTGCATCCCATTGGAAATCGGGCCGCTCCCAAAGAGTTTTCCTACCTCGTGAACAACCAAAGAATAAAAACAGCCTTCGGCAGCAGCCATAGCCATACAACTTTCAGTAGCATTCTCACAATAATCTCCAAGCACCTAACGGTATTCGGGCGCCAATTGTGTTGCACTTCGATCCCATCGACTTTGTGAAAAGCAAGAAAGCTCAGACACGCCCTGTCCCACAATTTGATCCGATTCAGCGGCGATTCCTCCGGCCAAAGTCATTGTCTGGGCCGACGATGAACAGGAACGCTAAAATTGCCAGCACGACCGAGAACAAAATCACCATGACGGCCTCCTTTCACTTGGTTCTATCCCTATGGATGGCAGGCGAGTCGCTGACGCGGAATACCATTCGTGTTACCCCTGATTTCGAACGTCCGTTTTTGGAACATGCGAGCAGAATCGATGTAGTGCTTCAATCTCTCGCGCAATTTTCTTCGTCCATGAAACATCCGGCCCTTCAACGCGGAAATAGAGATTCCCATGATTCGGGCGGTCTCTTCCGATGATCGCTCGTCGAGCTCACGCAACTGGATCGCCCTCCGTATTCCAGGCGGCAACTCATTCATAGCCAAGAACAGCATTTCCGCCCACTCTCGCCGTGAATAGATAGCTTCGGGATTCGGACTTGAGTCAGGGACTTCCAGCGCGGTTGCGGTTTCCTCATTCACGTTTAAATCGTCGATCAACACTTCGCGCAACCCACGATTTCTCCGCAAGAACATGAGGGCTTCGGTGATGGCGATACGCGTCAGCCAGGTGGAAAAGGCAGATCTCCCTTCGAATTTGCCCAGATGGGTGAAAGCTTTTTGAAAGCTTTGCTGCACGACATCCTCGGCGTCTTCTCGCGTGCGGGTCATGCGCCGCGCAACGAAGAAAATCCTTTGCTCGTGACGTTCGACGAGAATCCCGAACGCCTTTTTATTTCCGTTCTTCGCGGCAGCGACGAGGGTCATGTCTCCTTCGCCGGGAAGGCTGTCGATCGAAGCAATCGCGGCTTCCTCTTTGTCGATGTTGTCTACTAGTTTGGTTGGCATAGTTCAGCTCCTTAGCAGCTTCATTTCGCACACCTCTGTTCAAGCACGTGCTTGATGTAGATCCCGGTGGCGAGAAATTGCGCGCCCTCCTTTGACATGGCCCGCAAGAGCCTCTCACCTTTCTTATCGATAAACGTGACCTCATTGAGATCGACAAGACACCTCAGGTTGTTGTCAGCTCGATGAGTCTTTTTCCAGCTTCTTCTCAGCTCGCTAACCCACAGCCCGACTAAGCGGCCTTGCAGAATCCATTTCTCTTCCGCGGGCGTTTCGGTTCTCGTGATCTTCAACACGTCAATCTCTTTCTTTTGGCGAATCGACTTGTTCGCCCGCCGACAAAGGCGGCGCCGTGGTTAGCTCTGTTTGCCGGAGTGAGGGAAACTGTTTCGTTGGTAGCTCGCCCTCCGTACTTGGTTGGCGTGTCGGTGCCTTCCGCATGCAGACTTCAGTGCCACCGCGTTCAAAGGACACCTCGTCCATCAAGACTCTCATCAGCCAGATGCCACGCCCGTGGTCAGTGCCTAGATTTTCGGGACTCAGGGGATTGGGAACCCCATTCGGATCAAATCCTTGTCCCTGGTCCTTGACGACGATGGAAACTCCCTTACCCGATTCACAGCGGCAAAGAACCTGTATCAACTTGTGCCCATCCATACGGTTGCCATGAACCACCGCATTGCTAAGAGCCTCCTCAAGTGCGAGTTCGACGGCGGGTTCCTCACCGGCAACGCAGTGGGATCCCTCGATCAGTCGCATCAATCGGTCCACCAGCGGAGAGATGGCCTTGATTTCACTCGGCATCCAGGCCTCGATCTGGAAGAAAGAACCTGCGCGTCTCCCCGCGAACTGCGGTCGCAAATCCGATGGTCCGTTCCCGGTTTGTATTCGAGCCATGGCAAGTGCCTCACGCTCATGGAAATGCATCGCGCGTGCCAAAGCGGCGAGGGTTTGGAAGGTCGCGGAACTTATTGATTTGTATTGGGATGGCGAGCCGAAAGAGCGTTCTTTAGTTCAAGCTGCCAGCGTACCAGTGCCAGCAAGATGGTAGGCTGCCAGTTTCCTGGCACACAAAAAGAACTGTGGTTGGGCGGGAATGTTTCAGAAGAGGTGTGACGAAAATGGGTGTGCGACTACGCAGCACCGCGCGCGATTCCGAGCTTATGCATTCTCAACTGGAGGGTGGACCGCTTCATTCCGAGATGTGCCGCTGCCCCGTTGGGACCTGCCACAACCCAATTGCTCTGTTTAAGAGCTCGAACAATTTGTTGACGTTCCGTTTCCTCCAAAACGCTGTAAAGCGCGCCATTTGTCGATTTCGGGGAAGCGGATCTTTCAGCCGGAGGATCGGCCTTGGGAAATTTAAGATCGCTAACATCGATACTTAGAGCGGGACCCGTCGAGATAATTACGGCGCGCTCGATCACATTCTGAAGTTCTCGTATGTTCCCCGGCCAATGATATCGGCTCAGGGCATCCATTGCCGTTGAGGGAATCGTTTCAATGACCTTTTTCATACGCCTGGAAAACTGCTGCGTGAAGTGCCGCACGAGGAGCGGAATATCCCCATCGCGTTTCCGTAAGGGCGGAACGTGCACAGGAAAAACATTCAAGCGAAAGAAGAGGTCTGATCGGAACTTCTGCTCGCCCACCATCGCCTCTAAATCGCGGTTCGTCGCGGCAATCAAACGTGCATCAGTGTGAATCGTGCGCGAGCTTCCCAGCCGCTCGAACTCCCTCTCTTGTAGCACGCGGAGCAGTTTGGTCTGCAATTCGAGAGGAACCTCTCCTATTTCGTCGAGGAAAATCGTGCCGCCATCGGCCACCTCGAAGCGGCCGATGCGTTGCGCGATCGCTCCGGTGAATGCGCCTTTCTCGTGTCCGAACAGCTCGCTTTCAAGCAAGCCCGTCGGAATGGCCGCGCAGTTGAGCTTCACGAAGGGCTTCGCTCGCCGTGGGCTCAAATCATGAATGCCGCGTGCGATCAGTTCCTTTCCCGTGCCTGTCTCGCCATAAATCAGGACCGTCGAGTCCGTCGGCGCTACAGTTTCCACATGTTTGAGGACTTTGCGCAGAGAAGCGCTATTCCCGATGATCTGAGCAAAATTCATTTCCGTGCGGATTTCATCTTCCAAATACAGCTTCTCTTTGGAGAGCTGGTCTTTGAGCTCTCGAATCTGCCCAAAGGCAAGTGCATTCTCCACGGCAATGGCAACCTGATTTCCGATCTGGGACAGAAACTCGATATCGTCGCCAGTGAACGCATTGTCCTGATATTTGACCACACCGAATATCCCCAGCACGCGACCTCGGCTAACAAGAGGAAGGATGCAGAGCGTTCCAACTTCGGCCTGTGCGGTGTCCTTCATTCCCAGTCGTCTCGCCTCCTGGACGCTGCCGCACCAAAGTTTGCCCGTGCGAAAGACCGCTCCCGACAAATCTTCATCGATGGGGATCAGGCTCTCCTCTTGGACGGATTCGTCGCTGAAGGGAAAATCCATCGCGTAGATTCGCAAATGTGTGTTGTCGGAATCGGGAAGAGTAATGCCAGCGCCATCGCAGCCCATAACCCGGCGCGTGCTCGCCACTACCGATCGGAGAAGGTCCCGGAATTCGAGATTGGAAACCAGATGATTGGTCAATTCAAGGAGCAGTCCAACACGCTCGTTCTCCTTCAGCAACTGCTGCTGTGAGGCCTGCGCTGCATCGAAGTGCAGCGCATTGTCAAATGCGAGAGCGATCTGCTCAGCCACCACCGAAAGAAAGTGAACTTCCTCGGCGGTGTAGATATCCGGAGCTTTACTGCCAAAGCTGAGCATTCCGACTTTGCTGTGGGCTGTGGTTAAGGGGAGAGTGCATACACACTGGACTCCATACTTCTTCAAAATCTCTTGGAATTTTGAAAACCGAGCATCGTGGGCTTCGAGCGAAGTGACCAGAGGCTCTTGATTCTGGTAGACCCACCAGGCATCGGATTCCTCCATGGCCAGTTCCGGGTCTGGAGCGATAACCGCCTCTGTTTCGGCGTCGACGCAATGCCAGTGAAACGTATTCGATTTCTCGTCACGAATGGACACACCGATATAATCAAACCTGACGACCCGGTGTAGTTCTCTCACCAGCGCGCTAAATAGGTCCTGTGGATCTCGATGCCTTCCGATAGCATTCGATACGCCAACGAGCGATTCGTACCGCGCAGCGGCTGAAAGCCGAGACTCGTCTGCAACTTCTTCCCTTCGCATCGGACAAACCTCTCGCGTAACCCTCGCTCTCGCATTAGATGTCGGAATCCCTGCGTAGGTTAGAACTGCTTAAAGGCAATCCGCCCTCACAGTCCCCACAAACCGAGTTGTGGGAACGAACAGACCAGGTTCTGGGTGTGTTTTCGACGCAATATGAAAGGGCGCCCCTCCTGGAGTAGGTTTTGAGCGTTTGCCTCATCGCATAGACCGGGACCCCAGGGTTGAGAACGACCCGTTCGTCATAAACATACTCTTCAAAAACGGCGCACGCCACTGGTGCGCGCGATCTCATTCGTCCTGCCTTGCGCACCTCAAACACCAGGACAAGCTAGCTCTTGTTTGTGCCATTATTTTCCAGCCGGGCAGCTGCCCACATCCCGGCTTTCTTAAGCAAACGCACGAGTTCTGTTCGTTCGCTGGACCTCAATACGGTCATGGTTTCCTCCATGTCAATCGCGTGTTGCTGGAAAGCTCGCTCGATTAAGCGTCGACCCGTCTCCGTGAGCTGAACGATGCGCGCGCGGAGGTCCCCCGTGTCGGCAGTCCTCCGGACCAGCTTTTTTGATTCCAGCCGGTCGACGGCTGCCGTGATGGAGCCGCTGGTGAGCAGAACTTTTTTCCCGATGACATTCACCGGCTGAGGACCCTTGTGAAGAAGCGCTTCCAATACCGCGAACTCCGAAAGTCCCAGGCCCGACGCGGAGACGCTTCGAACGGCATTCTGCTCGATCGCGTGGGCGGCCTTCCACAACACCCACCAGACGTGAGTTGCTGCTTCGCTGCTCGGTTCCGAGATTCGTGTTGCCAGCCGCACAATCCCCATCCTCACCAGACCGGCTCCTTCATGATACTCGACGTAGAGTTATATGCCTATCACAAATACCATCCTGGCCTATGTAACTACTACGCGGTGCTGTACATCTATCTTGATGTCAAGATATTACATCATCCCTGCGAAGGGAGAAACAAGGAATTCTATGAAAACGACTTACAAAATTGACCCGGCGCACTCCACTGCGCAATTCGTCGTCCGCCACATGATGATCACCAATGTTCGGGGTGGATTCAGCGGCGTGCAAGGCACGCTGGTATACGATCCGGAGAATCCCACTGCTTCGAGCGTCGAAGTGGTGATCGACGCGAATATGATTAACACTCTGGAAGCCGCCCGTGATACGCACCTGAAGAGCCCGGATTTTCTGGATGTCCAGAAATACCCCACCATCACATTCAAGAGCAGGTCGATCGCGCCGGATGGCGACGGCCAACTGAGCTTGAAGGGCGACCTGACCATCCACGGAGTGACCAAGCAGGTTCTTCTGAAGGTAGAAGTCCCGTCGGCGGAGACTAAAGACCCCTTGGGGAATGCCAGGATAGGCGCCTCTGCAACCACAAGGATCAAGCGGAGCGATTTCGGTCTCACGTGGAACGCGGCGCTTGAAACCGGAGGATTCCTGGTTGGCGATAATGTGAAAATCGAGTTGGAGGTTTCTCTGATCAGATCATAAAGCGAGCGCCTCGCGGACCGCGAGCGCCTCCATATCATCCGTCTGGAAGAGTAAAGTTTTCTCAATGAACCTGTGACAACGAATCACGCTGATTAATCTAATAAGGATTGCCTTGGAGGAGTCACCCGGATGCAGATTGGAATCGACAGTTTCGCAGCGACCATCTCCGACCCGGCCACAGGCCTAACGCTCAGCCCCGTGGAGCGCATGCATCATCTACTGGAAGAGATTGAGCTCGCCGATGGGGTCGGCCTGGACGTCTTCGGCATCGGCGAACATCACCGGGCGGAGTTCCTCGACTCAGCTCCCGTCGTGATCCTCTCCGCTGCCGCCGCGCGCACGGAAAATATCCGTCTCACCAGCGCAGTCACGGTTCTCAGTGCCTCCGACCCCGTTCGCGTCTTTCAGGAGTTCGCGACTCTCGACCTCATCTCCCGGGGCCGCGCTGAAATCGTCGCCGGTCGCGGTTCCTTCATTGAGTCCTACCCCCTCTTCGGCCTGCGTCTCGAAGACTATGATTCGCTCTTTGCAGAAAAACTCGATCTTCTCCTAAAAATCCGGGCAACCACGCAAGTGCGCTGGTCCGGCAGACACCGCGCGGCTCTTACCGGCCAAGCAATCTACCCTCGCCCGCTGCAGGATCCGCTGCCTATATGGGTAGGTGTCGGCGGCACCCCCGAATCCTTCGTTCGCGCAGGTATGCTCGGACTTCCTCTTATGGTGGCCATAATCGGCGGTGAGCCTAAACGTTTTCGCCCGCTCATAGATCTCTACCGCGAGGCTGGGCGCCGCGCCGGTCATTCTCCCGAGCGCCTTACGGTAGGTCTTCATTCCGTTGGCTTTCTCGCGGACACCACTGACGAAGCCGCGGAAATATTCTATCCAGGCTATGCGCACACCTTTACCGAAATCGGCAAGGAACGCGGCTGGCCAGCCGCCACACGCGCCCAATTCGACGCCCTGCGCGGACCTACCGGCGCGCTACTGATCGGCGACGCTAAAACGGTCGCGAAAAAGATCCTTTATGTGAATGAAGTTCTCGGTGGCATCTCCCGCGTCACATTCCAAATGGGTGTCTCGACGCTTCCCCATCAAAAAATGTTGGACGCCATA
>Ga0210404_10000924_pt1 | contig 13444 bp, 10 predicted proteins | sample IncBWH28MmetaG_FD_155455 | JGI IMG/M metagenome (GOLD analysis project Ga0210404, IMG submission 155455) | Forest soil microbial communities from Barre Woods Harvard Forest LTER site, Petersham, Massachusetts, United States - Inc-BW-H-28-M | ecosystem: Environmental > Terrestrial > Soil >... | reverse complement strand
TGGCGGAGCCGGTTTTGATTTGTCCGGCGGCGGTAGCCAAGGCGAGATCGGCGATGAAGGTGTCTTCAGTTTCACCGGAGCGGTGGGAGATGATGGAGTTGTAACCGGCTTTACGTGCCATTTCGATGGCGTCGATGGTTTCGGTGACGGTGCCGATCTGATTGAGCTTGATGAGAATGGCGTTGGCGATGCCTTCGTTGATGCCGCGTGAAAGGCGCGCTGTGTTTGTTACGAAGAGATCGTCACCGACGAGCTGAATATGCTTAGAAGATGGTGTTGAGGAGGCGCGCGGAGTGGGAATGACATAGGCGTTTGGATAGCCGCTCACCTGGTAGGTTTCTTTGGAGCCGGAAGCGGTAGCGGTTCCTGCCGAAGCGCGGCCGCCGATGGACTGTGTAAGAGCTTTCCAGCCAGCCCAGTCATCTTCGGCCATGCCGTCTTCAATGGAGACGATGGGATACTTTTCGGCCCAGTTGGTCCAGTAGGCCGACATTTGCGCGGAAGTGTGAACGGATTTGTCGGACTTTTTGAAAACGTAGTTGCCACTGGTTTTGTCGTAAAACTCGCTGGAGGCAGGGTCGAGCGCGATGCTGACCTGTTCGCCGGGTTTGTATCCTGCTGCGGCGATGGCTTCGAGAACGATCTGGATGGCCTCCTCATTGGACTTGCAGCTGGGCGCGAAGCCACCTTCGTCACCGACGGCAGTGGAATAGCCATGCTTCTTCAATGCACCCTTCAAAGCGTGAAAAACCTCCACGCCCCAGCGAAGAGCTACTGAAAAACTCGGAGCGCCCACGGGCATGACCATAAATTCCTGGAAGTCCACGGAGCTGTCGGCGTGCGCGCCGCCGTTGAGGATGTTCATCATGGGGCAAGGGAGAAGGTTTGCGGAGGTGTCGGAAGAATAGCGCGCGAGGTAGCTGTAGAGCGGCAGGTTCTGCGCGGCGGTGGCGGCGCGGGCAGCGGCCATGGAGACGGCGAGAATGGCGTTGGCACCGAGACGGGACTTGGTGGGCGTGCCGTCGAGCTCGATCATGCGCTTGTCGAGGGCGCGTTGGTCGGCGGCGTCGAGACCGACGACGGCTTTGGCGATTTCGTTGTTGGCGTTGGCGACGGCTTTTAGCACGCCCTTGCCGAGATACTTGGATTTGTCGCCATCGCGTAGTTCGAGGGCTTCGTGCTCGCCAGTGGAAGCACCAGAAGGGACGGCGGCACGGCCGCGCGCAGCTGTTCCGACGTAGACGTCGGCTTCAACAGTGGGATTGCCGCGGGAATCAATGACCTGGCGGGCGTTGACGCGGGTGATTTTCGTGGACATAACTATCAGTTCTCCTCAGTGAGAATGAACTGAAGATTGTATCAGAGGCGCATACCGACGCTGGCGCCCTGCGCAGGAGCTCGGGTCCAGCACGGACATAGCCACAACACGGGTTGTGGTCGCCGGAGCACAGCCTGAAGGGTGTGCCACAAAGGTCCGAAGAGCGTCAGGCCGACTCGGGTTCTTCGATGAGGGATTCCTGGCGGACGACGATGACGATGCCGGAATCGGTGACGTGGAAACGGCGCTTGTCGGCTTCGACGTCATAGCCGATTTCAGTGCGCTCGGGAAGGCTGACGTGGCGGTCAATGATGGCGCGGCGGATGCGCGAGTGGCGGCCGACAATCACGTTGTTGTAGATGATGGAGTCGGAGACTTCGCAGTAGCTGTTGACGCGGACGTTGTTGCCGATGACGGACTTCTGCACGCGGCCGCCGGAGATGACGGAACCGCCGGCGACGATGGAATCGAGAGCCACGCCCATGCGCTCGGGATCGGCGAAAACAAATTTGGCCGGCGGATACTGGTGCTGCCAGGTGCGAAGCGGCCAGTTGCTGTCGTAAAGATTGAAGACTGGGGAAACGCTGACGAGGTCCATGTTGGCTTCGTAGTAGGCGTCCAACGTGCCGACATCGCGCCAGTAGAGAGCGTCTTTGGCGTTTTCATCCACGAAGTTGTAGGCGAAAACGCGGTGCTTGGAAATAATGCGGGGAATAATATCTTTGCCGAAGTCGTGGTGCGACTTGGGATCCTCGGAATCGGCGAGGAGGATGGGAATGAGCAGCTGAGTGTTGAAGATGTAGATGCCCATGGAGGCGTTGCAATGCCCCGCATGGTGCGGGGATTCCTTGGGGACCTCGGGCTTTTCCTCGAAGCCCACGATGCGCCAGTCTTTGTCAGTCTCGATGACGCCGAATTGCCGCGCCGCCTGGGGCGCAGGAATTTCGATGGTGGCGACGGTGACATCTGCTCCGGAGTCCATGTGCTGCTGGAGCATTTTGGCGTAATTCATTTTGTAGATGTGGTCGCCGGAAAGAATGAAGGTGAACTTGGAGCGCTCGCTGCCGATGGAATAGATGTTCTGGTAGACAGCGTCGGCGGTGCCCTGGTACCACTCCTTCGAAACACGCATCTGCGGCGTGAGAACTTCGATGTAGTCGCCGAGTCCGGCGAGAGGCGACCAACCGGCGCGGATGTGACGGTTCAGGCTGAGAGCTTTGTATTGCGTGAGAACGAAAACGCGGCGGAGGTCGGAATTGATGCAGTTCGAAAGGGTGATATCAATGATGCGGTAGAGAGCGCCAAAGGGAACAGCGGGCTTGGCGCGATCGCGCGTGAGCGGCCAGAGGCGTTCGCCTTGGCCTCCGGCAAGCAGTACTCCGATGGCATCCCGCATATCAGACATAGGTGGACCCCCGTCGCGCGGATGAGCAGGCGGGTCATTCTAACAATAGAAGCGAGAGAAAAGACAGGAGGGCGACGGTGTAAAGGGGAGCGCCGATTGCGGCGAGGAGTCCCTCGGAACCGGAATCTGGTGCTCGATTCGCGAGAGAGCCGTTCAGTTACCTTTGAGCTAATGAGTACACAGATGGATATGGGGTGGGCTCAGTACCGAGCCGCAAGCGAGAAAATACAAAGATTCCTTGACTTGCATGCCGGGAATTGATTAGAAGATGCCAAGCTACCTTTCAGGGTGCAACCGCGAAGCGGCCAATACGTGCGATAATTAAGAACAGGGGCGGTGCCCACAGAAGTTCCAGCCGGCTGTAGCATGGCAGGCGAGAGGCGCCGCACGATACCAATCCGAACCGGATTGGGGGTGAATTAATAAAGTGGCTGAAGTCATCATCCAAGAGAGTGAATCTCTGGAAAATGCCCTGCGGCGTTTCAAGCGCAAGGTGCAACAGGAAGACATCATCAAGGAAATCAAGAAGCACAGCTTCTATATGAAACCCGGCGAGAAGCGCCGGGCAAAGGAAGCGCTTTCGCGGAAGCGACTGCGCAAGAAGCAGCGGCGGGAATCGGATTAAGCAGAGGGGCGGTCCCGGTTACACCGGGGTCGCCCTTCCGTTTTCCTCGCGGCTTGGCGCGGCACTTCCGAGAATCAGGCCCCCGTAAGGCAGAGAAGTTTGGGAACGTGTTTCAGCTTCGTGCCCGCAGGCCCTAGGGATCCGCGCCCGGCGTCCCCGGATACAGGTTTCCTCAAGCAACATTTAGGCCCACAGGTGCAAAGTCCGCCCAATCTCCTGCCCATCACGGGACCAGGGGAGAGCGGCTCATGGAATACCACGACAAGGTGCTGAAGTGTGCGGAGTGCGGGGCGGAGTTCGTGTTCACTGCCGGCGAACAGATGTTTTTTGCCGACAAGGGATTCAAGAACGAACCCAAGCGATGTAAAGCCTGCAAAGCAAAGCGGGCCGAGGGCGGGGGTGGCGGGAGTGGTCACGCCGGTCCAGCGCGCTCGGAAACCAGGACCAACTGCTCGCAATGTGGGAAGGAAACGACGGTTCCCTTCCGTCCCACGCAAGGGCGGCCGGTGTTTTGCCGGGAATGCTTTCAGCAGCGCAGAGCCATGGGCGCGGCGTAAAGCACCAACTGGCGATTGCAGGCCGGAAGTTCGGGAAAAAGTCTCGTAAGTTAGATGACTCTCCGGGGAATGGAGAAGCGCATCCGTCCCACCTTTTATCGTCCCCAGAAAACGCATGTCATCCGGTGTCAAGAATGATGATTTAAGTAGGCCTCGAAGTGTGCGAGGGCTTCCGGCATATTTTTGCGTCCGTAGCCAAAGCGGATGTGCCGCGGCTGGTCATAGACCGTGCCCGGCAGGAGCAGGACTCCTGAATCGCGGACAACCTCTTCACAAAAGGCATAAACATCACGATCGAGCTTTAGCCGCACGAAGCCAATGGGGCTGGCGTTGGGTTTCATCCAATCGAAAAGACTCGAACGGCGTTTGATGAATTCATCAAGAAGTGAAAGGTTGCGGCGCACAATCTCCAGGTTGCGCTGCACAAGGACGTTGCGGTGGCGCAAAGCCAGAGCGGTGAGAAATTCGCTCGGAGCGCTGCTGCAAATCGTGGTGTAGTACCTGAACTCCAGACAGCGACGGAGGATCTCCGTATCGCGGCACGCGAGCCAACCGAGGCGCAGGCCAGGCAGTCCGTAAGTTTTGCTCATCGAACCGAGGCTGACTCCAAATTCGTAGGCATCGCAAGCCGCGGACAGGCGCTGCGAAGGATCGTGTTCCAGTTCGCGATAGACTTCGTCGCTGAAGACGATGATCTTCCGGCTAGCCGCGAGAGCGAGCACTTGCTGGAAGACGCTCGGCGGCATCAAGAGTCCCGTCGGGTTGTGCGGCGTATTGATGTAGATGATTTTGGTGTTCCGTTGGACCAGCTTATCCAGGGCGGCCAGATCGTGCGCCCAGTTAGCTTCAGGACTCCGGCGCCACTCGCTGACCTGCGCGCCTGTGCTGCGGGCCACTTCGAGGCAACTCTCAAAGCACGGCGTTTCCACGATGACGTGATCGTTCGGCCCCAGCAGAGCGTGATAAAGGACAAAGATGCATTCTTCGGCGGCGGACATGACCAAGATGTCCTCTGACTTGACTACCTTATAGATGTCAGCAATTGCTTCGCGCAGCCAAGGCGCTCCCGGAGATTCCGTGTAGCCGCACCAGTGCTCGAGAAAGCGTTCCTGCGCGCCCGCCTCAAAATCAAGAAGTTCCTTGATGGTGCGGGATTCCACATCGGAACTCGAGAGCAGGTATTTTGCTGTGAATTCGTACTTCGCGAAATAGTGCTCGATGCGAAAGGGCTTGATCTGCATGCCAGAGAGTCTGGCAATGGTTCAGGGCCTCCGTCTAGCGCCAAATTGACCCCAACCCCGGCGGCTCCCGAAGGGGCAAGCCGCGCAGGTGCAATTTGGAACCACAGCGCGGTATGATACGGGTTCGAAGTCCCCAACTAGACCAAGCGACCCGGAAGGCCAATCCATGGCTCACCGCTTCACCATCGGCGTCGAAGAAGAATTTCAGATCATTGATCCCGCTACGTGCGAATTACGATCGCACGTCAGCCAACTCGTCTCCGCGGCTTCTCCGAGCATCGCGGAGCAGGTAAAGCACGAGTTGCACCAATCCATCGTCGAGACTGGAACGCGCATCTGCGAAAACGTCGGCGAGCTGCGCATCGAAATGCACCGCACGCGCGGCGAACTTGTGGCTGCGGCGGAGCGTGTGGGACTACAGGTGGCGGCCGCTGGCACGCATCCGTTTTCCAGCTGGATTGACCAGGTCATTACGCCGGGCGAACGATACGAGCACATCGTCGAGGAGATGGGCCAGCTGGCACGGTCGCTGCTCATCTTTGGCATGCACGTGCACGTGGCCATGCCGGACAAACAGACGACCATTGACATGATGAATGGCGTGCGCTACTTCCTGCCGCATCTCCTGGCACTTTCCACCAGTTCACCTTTTTGGATGGGGAGAAACACGGGGTTGAAGTCTTTCCGCACCACGGTGTTCCGCCGTTTCCCGCGCACCGGCGTACCGGAGCAATTCGAATCGTGGAGCGCTTACGAAAATTTCGTGAATCTTCTTGTAAAGCTGAACTGCATCGACAACGGCAAGAAAATCTGGTGGGACGTGCGCCCGCATCCCATGTTCGGCACGCTGGAGTTCCGCATGTTTGACGTCTCGACGCGAGTCGAGGAGGCCGTGGCCATCGCCGCGCTCGCGCAGGCGATCATCGTGAAGTTGCACCGCCTTTATCAGGGCAACATGAGCTGGCGCCTCTACCGCCGCGCACTCATTGAAGAAAACAAATGGCGCGCGGCGCGTTACGGAATTGAGGGAAAGCTCATCGACTTCGGCAAGGAAACCGAAGTGCCCATGCGGCAGCTGATTACCGAATTGCTGGAGTTTGTCGATGATGTGGTCGATGACCTCGGCAGCCGCAGCGCCGTCGAGTACGTTCACACGATCATGAACGAAGGGACCAGCGCGGACCGACAATTGCGCGTCTACAAGGAAACAGGCGACTTGAAAGCGGTCGTGCGCCACCTGGTGGCCGAAACGCGCGGAGGCGTCACCGAGCCGAGAACTTCCTCAGCACACGCCGTGAACTAACGGCGATCTTAAACGAACCGGTTCCTCAGGAAACTGACAGGAGCACGAAAATGAAAAAGGTTGGCCTTCTCTGCGGGCGCGAATACAGCTTTCCCCCATCATTCATCGCAAAGGTAAATCAGCTCGGCAAGCAAGACGGCGTGGCCGCGGAATTCGTGAAGCTGGGCGGCACGCGCATGAACGAGCCCGCGCGCTACAGCGTCATAGTCGACCGTATCTCGCATGAAGTCGAGTACTACCGCGGCTATCTGAAGCACGCCGTTCTCCAGGGAACCTACGTCATCAATAATCCGTTCTGGTGGACTGCCGACGACAAGTATTTCAACTACTCCGTGGCCGCGAAGCTGGGAATCGCCATTCCGAAAACGGTGCTCCTGCCGCAGAAGGGTTATCCCAGCAATGTGGACATCACCTCCGAGTCGCTCCACAACCTTGAGTATCCAGTGGACTGGGAAGGACTGTTGGATTACGTCGGACGCCCCGCGATTTTGAAGCCTTTTTCAGGCGGCGGCTGGAAGCACGTCTACAAAGTGAATAACAAAGAGGAATTGCTCGCTGCGTACGATAAGACTTTACCCTACTGCATGACTTTGCAGGAGTTCATCGATTTCAATCAATATGTGCGTTGTTTTACTTTTGGCAAGATGGACATTTTGCCGGTGCACTATGACCCAAAGGAACGCAAGTACCTGGTGGACCACCAATACCTGACTGCGGAACTCGGCACGCGTGTGGTGAAAGATGCGCAGACCATCAATCAAGCGCTCGGCTACGAGATGAACACCATCGAGTTTGCCGTGAAGGATGGAGTGCCTTACGCCATTGACTTCCTCAATCCCGCTCCGGATTTCGAGCGCGACCGCATCACGGAATTCTATTTCGAGCATGTGGTGGAAAAAATGGCGCGGCTGGTGATCGACCGGGCGCTGAACGGCAAAGCTTCGAATCCCTGGCCACGTTGGGAAGAAATGCTGGGGATCGGCGCTGCCGCCGGATTCGCAGGCGCGCCGAAAAGCGTGGCGGCGGGCCAAGCCTCCGCAGCCGCTCCGGCATCGGTATCCGCTGGAATTAAGCCCATATGACCAGCACTCCGACAGCATCGGTCCTGCCTCCATCCCCGGCGGAGGATTGGCACGAAATTCTGAAAGCCACTCTCCTGCGTGTGCCGGCGCTTCCGGAAGAATTGTTCAAGCGCATGCGCAAGGCCAAGCTTACATTCGGCGACCGCATCAACTGCCCTTTTCTGCGGCCATTTTTTCTTTCGCCCGAAGACGAAGCGCGCGTAAGAACGGTCGCGGAAACGATTGCCGAACTGGGCGAGCGTGTGGTCCTGGCCGCCCTCAGCGACAAAAATCTCTTTGCGCAATTGCATTTGCGCGAAGAGGAAGAACGCCTGGCGCGAATTCCCGTTGGATACGGTCCTGCCAGCACGGCGTCACGCCTCGACGCATTCCTGCTGCCGGACTCCTTGAAATTTGCGGAATACAATGGCGAGTCTCCGGCCGGATCCGGATACTCGGAATCGCTTTCGGAGATTTTCCTCGAACTCCCGGTGATGGGGCAATTTGCGAAAAAATACGAAGTCCACACCTATCCTCTCAGCGCGAAGCTTCTCGATGCTCTGATTCTGACTTACCTGGACTGGGGAGGATCTTCGCAGCGGCCGCAGATTGCCATTGTGGATTGGGAAGGCGTTCCCACTTGGAACGAATTTGAGATTCTTCAGGACCGCTTCGAACGCATGGGCCTTCCTACGTTGATTGCCGATCCGCGCGAGTTGGAGTGGGATGGCAAATCGCTGGTAGCGCAGGACAAAAAAATTGAACTTGTCTACCGTCGCGTGCTGATCAACGACATCGTGGCCAAGCCGGCCGAGTGTGCGGCGCTGGTCAAAGCCTATTCGGCGAATGCCGTCTGCGTGGCCAATAACTTCCGCTGCAAAATTCCGCATGTGAAGGCGTTTTTCGCGCTGCTGACCGACGAACAGAACGGGGCGCTTTTTTCCCACAGCGAACGTGAGCTGATCCGGAGGCATATTCCCTGGACGCGCGTCGTAGCGGACATCAACACCGCGCATTACGGCAGGCATATCGACTTGCTCGCTTTCATCCGCAAGGAACGCGAGAATCTGGTGCTCAAGCCCAGCGATGAATACGGCGGGTCTGGCGTGACCCTGGGCTGGGAGACCGGTGAAGGTGCGTGGGACGAAGCTATCGAGCGAGCGCTTACGGCCAAGAACGGCGCGTGGATCGCTCAGGAACGTATTCCCATCCGGCGCGAAGTCTTTCCGTACATCGCCAACGTTGGCAAGGTGGATTATCGCGACATGCTGGTGGATTTCGCGCCTTACTTGTTCCGCGGAAAACTCGCGGGCTTCCTCACGCGCCTCAGCGCCACGGGGCTTGCCAATGTAACCAGCGGTGGCGGCCAGGTCCCGGCGTTTCGCGTGAGCCAACGAAGTTCTCCAGCGGCGGCATGAGGAAACCGGTTGCGCTGACGAATCCCGGACTCTTTGCCCATCCTGACAGTCTGAGAACCGGTCGAGCGGCCAGTTGAGAAAAGAAACTCTTCGAATTGTCAGCGCTAGAAATTCGGGCGATTTCAAGTAGAATTATTTAGATGAAGTTTGGTTCTCCACAAGCGGACTTGATGCCCGGCGCCCGCAACGCCGTGGAAACGTGCCTCGGTGTACGTTCCGGCGAACATGTAGCGCTGATTGCCGACGAGGCCAGCCGCGCCGTTGCCGCAAGCATCGCGGCCGCCCTCGACATTCGGCAGGCGCTCTACACTGGATTGCTTCTGGAAGATTTTGGACCGCGTCCGATGAAGGCTGCTCCCACTGATGTGCTGAACGCCCTGGAAACCGCGGATGTCGGCGTGCTGTGCATGACTCCTCAGCTCGGCGAGCTCGGCGCTCGAATGGCCATCGTGAGAGTGGTAGAGCGCCGACAAATCCGTTATGCGCACATGGTCGGCGTGACACCGGAAATCATGAAGCAGGGCATGCGTGCGGATTACCGCATGGTGGACCGCTTGAGCGACAAGTTGCGCGAGCGCATGCTTCGCGCCGAAACACTCACGGTAAAAACCGAAGCCGGGACGGAAATTGCCGCGCATTTTGACCGCGGCCTCGACTGGGTGAAGACCAGCGGCCTCATCAGCCCGCGATACTGGTCGAATCTTCCGGCCGGCGAAGTTTTCACCACTCCTGCGAGCGTTGACGGCACCTTCGTGTGCGACGCCACCGCCGGCGACCATTTCAATGGCAAGTATGGAGATCTGCAGGCGACACCGCTGGTGCTGGAGATTGAGGGTGGTCGGTTGGTGCATGCCGAGTGCGAGAGGAAAGATCTGGAAGAGGAGTTCTGGGGCTATTGCCATACGGATGAGAACAGCGACCGCGTGGGCGAATTGGCCTTTGGTACCAACCTCGGCTTATCCGAGATGATCGGCAACCTGCTTCAGGATGAAAAATTCCCCGGGGTCCATATTGCGTTTGGAGATCCTTATGGCAGCCAGACCCACGCCGACTGGAAGTCCAAAACTCATGTTGACGTGCTCACCCGTAATTGTGATGTTTGGATCGACGACGACCAGGTCATTGAAAAGGGCCATTACCGGCTCGAGCACCTGGGCCTTAGCTGAACTCGCCCAAATTCCTGCACGATAGCAACGCCAATTAGAAGAGCTGAGAAACATACTCGCGCATCTGGTGTTTCCAGTACGGCCAGTCGTGGCCGCCCTGCGGGCCCCAGTTGTCGAGCGAATGGCGTATGCCTTTGCTGGACAGAATTTCGGAGAGGCGGTAGGTGGGGCCGCTGTTTTCCCACGGGCCCGTGCCCGTGGTGATGTGAATATCACAGCTGGCAATTTGCTCGTAAAACCAGGGATCCGACATGTTCGAAAGATAGTCGACGGGATTGTTGAAATAAAAATTGTCGTCGTACATCCCGTCCATGAAATTACGCAGGTCATAGACGCCGGACATCGCAAAGCAGCGCTTGATCACATCAGGATGCTTGAACAGAGAGTTGGCCGCGTGGTACGCGCCGAACGAAGCGCCCATGGTGGAAATGCCGATGCCCGGAGATTGGCAGTTGTCCCAAATGAAGGGCACAACTTCTTCCCGCAGGTAAGAATCGAAAACGGTCTGGACGTAACTCCGGTGAAAGGGATGCGCGCCTTTATTGTAAAAACTGAGACCGTTGATCGAGTTGACGGTGAAGAATTTTACTTTCCCGGCGTCAATGAAATCGCCGAGCGCGCCAATCATGCTCTGGCCTTCGAGTTCTCCCTCGTCGCCTGCACTCGTCGGAAATCCCAGCAGCGGCGGGCCGTAGTGGCCATAGACAATCACGCCCAGCTCCATGCCGAGCCGGTGAGAGTACCAGCGGTGATATTCGCGTTTCATCCGTTTCCTTTGCCTGACTGCGGCGAGAGAAAGTATGCCAGCGCGGTGGGCTGAAGGGCAATCGCCTTGGATGAACGAGCCAAGCCAAGGTTTGCTTCCCTCGCCGTCTCCGTTAAGATGGGTGCGCAATTTTCAACTCAGGCGAGGAGTCAAAACCATGGCTGCACCTTCACAAACCCAGAAACCGTCGCCGGAGCGAATCTTCGGCGTTCTGAACGCGTTTCATAGCTCGGCGGCACTGAAGACCGCGATTGAGCTAGGCATTTTCACGGCAATTGCTGAGGGCGCCGACTGGGCGAACGCCATTGCACGACGCGTGAATGCATCGGAACGCGGCGTACGCATCCTGTGCGATTACATGACGATCCAGGGATTTTTGACCAAGAGCGAAGATGGCTACACCCTTACACAAGAATCAGGAATTTTTCTGAACCGGCATTCGCCTGCCTATATGGGGACGCTGGCGGATTTCCTGGCCGGTGAAGTGCCCAAGAAAAGTTTTGACGCCTTGACGGAAACGGTGAAGAAGGGCGGAACCACCGTCGCGCAAGGAGACAATACGAAGCCAAATGACGAACTGTGGGTGTGCTTCGCGAGGACTATGTCGCCGTTGACGACTGTGTCGGCGGGGTTTATCGCCGAGCTTACGGGCGCAAAAGAAGGAAAAGCCAGCAAGGTGTTGGACATCGCGGCAGGACACGGAATGTTTGGAATCCACATTGCCAAGCAGAATCCGAACGCACAAATCACGGCGGTGGACTGGGCGCCGGTCCTCGAAGTGGCGAAGGAAAATGCAGTGGCGGCCGGGGTAGCCGATCGCGTGTCCTTCACGGCTGGAAGCGCATTTGAAGCAGACCTGGGCGACGGCTACGATTTTGTTCTGCTGACGAACATCTTCCACCACTTTGATATTCCCACCTGCGAGAAGTTGATGCGCCGGGTTCATGCGGCGTTGAAGCCCAGCGGAAAAGCCATCACGCTGGAGTTCGTGCCCGATGAAGACCGCGTCACGCCGCCCATGGCCGCGGCGTTCAGCCTGATCATGCTGGCAGAAACTGATTCGGGCGACGCTTACACTTTCTCGCAATATGAGAAAATGTTCGGTAACGCGGGGTTTGCGAAAACGACTCTGCATCCTGTGCCGGACATGCCGCAACAGGTGCTCCTCTCAGAAAAATAGGAGAGTCCTTTGAAGAAAAAACCGAAAAAGGCAGCGAGAAAAAAGAGCAAGGCTGTGAGCCGCGACCAAGAGTTGCGCGAGCACGTCATTTACCTGCTGAAGGGCGGCGGCGCGCACGTGCATTTCATGGATGCCATCGATGGTTTCCCGGAAGCGAAGCGTGGCGCTTATGTCGAAGGCTTGCCGCACACGGCGTGGCAACTTCTCGAGCACGTGCGGATCGCTCAGTGGGACATCCTGCAATTCAGCCGAGACCCGAAACATGTTTCACCTGGATTCCCAGACGGCTATTGGCCCAAGACGCCCGGGCCTCCGGATGAATCCGCTTGGGACAAAACAGTCGCTGCCTTTGAGCATGATCTTCAGGAAATGATCAGACTCGTGAATCATCCGAAGACCGACTTGTACGGCAGGATTCCGCGCGGCGCACGCCAGACGATTCTTCGCGAAGCGCTGCTCCTTGCGGATCACAACTCCTACCACCTGGGGCAACTCGTTGATTTACGGCGCGCACTGGGCGCCTGGCCGGAACATTAGAACGCCGAACTTGCAGGAATAGAGAATAGCGTTAGGATGTAGCCTGGCAGTAGGTGCTTTTGTATCTATTTCCGTCCATGCAACGAGCGAGGGCGCATGATTCAGATCGAAAACATCTCAAGGTGTAACCACGAAGCGGTGAACAGCCGGCGTGGATTCCTGAAAGGCGTGCTCGGGGCGGGCGCGTTCGTGTTGAGCGTGCGTTGGATGCCGCAACAAATGTTTGCGGCCGCCGCGAATTCAAGCGGTTCCGATGCAATGACCAAAGCCTCGTGGCAGCCGAACGTCTATCTGGCGATTGATACGGATGGAACGGCCTACATCATCGCGCACCGCTCGGAGATGGGCAGCGGGAGCCGTACCGCCCTGCCACGCATCGTGGCGGATGAGCTGGACGCGGACTGGTCGCGCGTGAAGCTCGTGCAGGCGACTGGCGATGAAAAGTATGGTGATCAGGACACGGATGGATCGCATTCGGTGCGGAGTTTCTTTGGCACTTTGCGGGAGTCCGGCGCGACAGCACGGTTGATGCTCGTGCGCGCAGCGGCACAAAAGTGGGGCGTGCCGGCAACGGAATGCACGACCGACGCGCACAGCGTTGTGCACAAATCTTCTGGAAAAAAACTAGGCTACGGAGAGCTCGCGGCCGCGGCCGCCAACCTGGAAGTCCCGAAAAAGGAAGAGATCCAACTAAAACAGCCAAGCGAGTGGAAATACATCGGCAAAGGCACATCGAGCTACGACCTGAAGGACATGTGCACCGGCAGAGCATCGTACGGGCAAGATGTGCACATGGATGGAATGCTGTACGCCAGCGTTGCGCACCCGCCGGTCTTCGGCAGCAGCGTGAGGTCGGTCGATGACAAG
>Ga0210404_10000923_pt1 | contig 13457 bp, 25 predicted proteins | sample IncBWH28MmetaG_FD_155455 | JGI IMG/M metagenome (GOLD analysis project Ga0210404, IMG submission 155455) | Forest soil microbial communities from Barre Woods Harvard Forest LTER site, Petersham, Massachusetts, United States - Inc-BW-H-28-M | ecosystem: Environmental > Terrestrial > Soil >... | reverse complement strand
TCGACCGATAACCCCCTGAAGGCAAGTACTTTGGAAGATGTTCCTATAGTATGAACATACCGCGCGTCCGCGCGCCCCCCTTCCGCCTGGCCCCCCGCCGCAAAACCCGCGCGGGTGGCTGGCGGGGGTTTATGAGCTAAAGGCTGCATGGGACCGGCCACGCTCACCCCTTGCAACCCACATAGCGCGGTATTTCCATGATGAGATGGAACAACAGACCAGCGATGAAGCCGATGATGAGCGGTGGAATCCACATGAGCAGGAAGGCATTGTCCGACGATGAAGCCGGCGGCGCAGCCTTTGAGCTGGCGAGTCGCACCCCTGCGTTGCTCGCGCTTATGTCCACGCCGCCGGCATTCTTCGCTACCCTTGGGAGGGACTCGTTAGAAGGCAAGGCTCATCGCTCCGTTTACCAATTCATTAGCAGTACGAATCAGTTGCTCGTCGTCGATCTGCCTTCGATAGCGCCACACAAGAAACCAAAGATCAGCCTTCTGGCTAACGCCCAGGTTCCTTTTCGGATCGACCTTCATCAGCATGTTCAGAGCTTCAATGCGACGGCCGTGCCACACTTGCTCCGGTACCTTCACCGAGAGCAGCACCGTGATCGCGCGTTTTTCCAAATCCGTCACAGCTAGTAGCCTCGGTCCAGCCCTTTGACCTTCGCCCACACCTTCCAGTTTTCGACCTCTTGCTCCGCGGAGATCGCGCGCGAGCGCCAATCCTTGCCCCACACCTTCAGGGTGGCAAGAATGTGGAAGTGATAAACGAGAATCACCAGTGCTACTCCGGTAGCAAACCCCGCACCAAATTGCATAGTTCCTCCCTACAGAAGAGTTTGAAACCCCATGCCGAACAGCGGCGTCTGAACCGACAGCCAGCATTCCCCGCGCCTACACGACCAAATCCACTGCCAGCGCCGAACTCCAAACCAGTAGCGCCGTCCGCGTGTGTGCAGGAAAACCGTCTTGCCTAAAAAATGCATTCGCATCTTCACGCATCCAACGCTTGCGACTGAACCTCTTCGTAATCGCGCTGCCTGAGATGAACCCCGACCTCTTGCGCCCAGCCGAGAAGCAACTGTGCCTTCAACTTCCGTTCGGCCGGCGCATCACGCAGGAACGCGATGACAGCTTTCTTGTCGCCGGGGTGCATCAGCTCCTCGGGAATGATCAGCGTCGGCGACGGCATCAGACCGTCGCTGGCGCGGGACTAGGCGCCCCGGCCGGCGCAGCAGCGACCGGCGCCGGCGGATCTACCGCCGTCCCAAAATCCAAGCCACAGAACGGGCAATGGACGGTTAGAATCAGCCGCGCAACGCTCTCTGCCTTGCCCACATTCTTTCCGCAGCCCGTGCAATTTATGTCCATCGCTTCACCTCGCTCGACTCTTCATGATTGGCCGAACCAAACTTATTTTCGCCTTCGCTTCGATGGCCCGCAAAATCCGCTCGCAGGCGTATTTCCCTGCTAAGGCCATCTCTGCTTTGTGGAGGTCACACTGCAACAACCCCTGGTCCTCTTCGCGCTCAAAATCGGACTTCACTTCCTGAACCTTCTCGATGACCTCTTCGACCGTCATGGATGGGCCCCTCCGCCTGTTTTGGGTGGCGTAGTAAAGCATGCGATTAACGTAACTGCAATGGCACCTACGACCAGTGTTGCCGTATATAGCAAACTCACGCCGTCACCGGAGCACTGACTTCAGGCATCGGATGATCAAAGCACTCGGACAGCCGCGCAGAGTACGCGTCCACGTTTCCCGGACCGTTGTAGTGATAAACGATGTCGCCTAGATTCCGCGACCCGGCCGCTATAGCGCGATTCAGCACACGCACCGCAGCGGCGAGACACAGCTCGGAAGCGATGCGGCCGTCCATCGACCACATCAAAGAGAGAGGGGATACACCGATTGGAAAATTAGGGAACTCCACCTGCCACGGACCGAAGGAACAGTGAGCAAGACAACCCCACGCAAGTGTTTTTTCCCTGTCGAACCATCGGCCGCCGACGCAATAGCTAGCGTCGTGATGTGGGTTGCTCCGTTCACCGAAAGAAGACTCGACGCCGGCAATTCCCCAGAGCAGGCGAACTTTGTCGAGTCGCGTGCCTTGCCACATCGTCGGCGTGAGGACAGCATCGGCGTACTTGCGGCAAAACTCTGCGACGATTTCAGGAGCGATTTTCACTCGCTTTCCTTTCCTCCATCAGATCCGTTTCCAACCCGTATGCCACAGCATCACAGATCGCCCACTGCACAACTTTAGAGAATCCCGCCAACACGCAGAGCAACTCCTGGCCGTTTCTGCTGCAATCCTCCGCGAAACCTTCCGCAGTCGGATAGAGCTTGCGAACTTCCTCGAACAGCACGCCCCTGTTGTGCGCGCGCTTAATCGCCCGCTCTAGCTGACCCTCACTCATAAACTTCCATGCCGGCGGCGCGCAGAATCTTGATCACGCCGGCGCGCTCCCAGTGATGCACTTTCAGATCGACCATGTTTCCCGGATCAGAATCTCGACCGCAAACAATACAGCGCGGGGCTTGCGCCACAGCCGGCGGCGCGACCGCTTCGCCGTTTCCATTTGGCTGATACGGCAAAACCGGAACGAGCGAATTCTTCCACTGGTCGACGTAGCTCTTGGCAACTTTCCCGGTCGCACCGCAGCGAATACACAAATCGAGAAGGAATTTCCGGTGCGCTTCTATTTTTCCGCGCGTCGCCTCGTCGCACGCTTGCACGTCGCAACGCATAGTCAACGCCCACGTGTAGGGATTCACCCGAAGAAGCTGTTGCGCGACAGACCAGCTCACTTGCCCATCGCGGTTTGCATCCGCGATCTCCGGATCGCATTGCACAAACGAAACACGCTCATCGACGTATTGGACCGACTTCCCTACCGTCGCCGCGACTTGCTCGATAGAAAACCTCATCGCCTCCATCAGCGCAAGATAGTGACGACCCTTTTCCGCGTCGGAGACTTCTTCGCGCCCGGTGTTTTCGGAAATCATCTTGCGAATTTCCGTCGCGTCATCCATAACCTCGACGACCGCCGGCACAGTAGCCAGCCCACAAACTTTCGCAGCTTCACTCCGACGGTGACCGTAAACCACGCGCTTGCGATCTCCGAGATCACGAAGCAGCAGCGGGCAAGTTATCCCGTTCTTGCCTATGTCCTCGACCAGCTCGCCGAACGGCGTGTCTCCAAACTGCTCACGCATTGGAATCAACGGAGGATCGATTGACGACAACGGCACCTGTTGTACTTCGGTCATTGCTTCAACCTATTCGAAGGAATTACGAGAGGGGAATTCTTCATGTCATCGAGTATCGCCTGTTTCGCGTTCTCCCGATTGATCAACCCCTTCGCGTACTCCAACATCCCCAACGCGACCAGCCGATTCTTCGAGTGACCAGAAACCTCGAACGTGCCCGACAAAACGTTGTGAGTGATGATCAGCTCAAACTCGACAGCTTCCTGATTGATGGTCATGTCCACGATTCAGACTCCTAGAGCTTCACGCGCTTGGCGAATTTCTTCTTTGGAAACCGGAGCAACAGCGAAGGCATGAACGACCGCGATGAAGACGTAGCGCCCAACTTTGCGGAACGTCACCTGATCGCCTTCTTTTATTCCGAGAATCTGGCGGACTTCTTTCGACAGCGTGACGACGTGGGAGTGTCCCCACTTGCGTACAGGCTTTGTGGAGAGTAATTGCGGGGTGTCTTTCACATTCCCCCCGGATGGATGGGAGCACAGGCCAGCGGTGAGCGGTCGCGGCTCTTAGGAGAAAGCCCCTGGGGCGCGTTTTCTCTCGCGCTGGGGGTTAGCACTGGCCTGTGTCGGTTCGGCATCGCGGCGTAGCATAAACCCGACCCACACAGTGAACCCCGGTGTCCGATAATAATGCGACTGTTTACTTGGAGCGTCCGAGTCTTGAAGAAGCAATATTACGTTAACTAGAAAATCGCTTTCCCTTCGCTGTTTATAAGGGTTTCTACAGTTTTCACCCGATAGCTTCCCCCTCTAAAATCCCGGCGACCTGGCGCTCTCACCTGCACCGAAATGCAGCAAAGATTTTCCTTGACACGTTTCCGGTGAACCTCCGCAACCTGCGCTCGTGACACAGACACACTCACGGAGCGCACATCATGCCGATCCGAATTAAGCCCGCCTCTTCGAGCCAACAGAAATACGTGAACAACACCGGCAACGCCGGACAGAGCTATCAGGACGGCATCAACAACCCGCGCCGCGACTGGCTCGCCGCGACGACCGCCGCCGAAGGCACCTGGGCGACTTCCGTGCAAGCGGCCGTCTCCAACGGCTCGTTCGCCAAAGGCATCAATCAGGACGCCGCCGGCAAGCAGAAGGCGAATGCCATTGCGCTCGGCGTGCAGCGCTATCCGGCCGGCACCAAGAACGCCGCCGGTAGCTGGGCAAAATTCACGCAGCCCGTTTTGGATGCCATGGCCGCTGTCCCCGACCTGCCGCGCGGCCCGAAGATGAGTCAGCAGAATTTCGACAAGCAGCACGCCTTCGCGACCGCTGCTCACTCCGCGAAAAAGAACAAGTAGTTTTGCCGTGCCCCAGGCGGCGTGACGCCACACACGCCGCCCAGTTTTTCAAGTGAACACGATCAGGGAGAAAAGAAAATGCCGCCAGCCATCGATACAGTAACCGCGACCGTGACCGCCGCCCTCGCAGCCGGCTCCGCAGCCGCTGCCGTCGCGGGAGATTCCCTGATTGTTCGCTCGACCTCTGGACGCGTGCGCTTGCTGAACGCGTGGATCGACACCGACGCGGCCGGCTTCTTGCAAGTCACTTCTCCGAAATTGCACGACAACACGCGCGGCCTGCGCGTCCGCACCGCCGTCCACAACCCTTATCCGCTGCTGCCCTACGAAGCGATGCAAGACTTGTACCCGGTGGACACGCTCTCCGTGGTCGTGGGATCCGCCGCCGGCGCCGGCAAGATCGACAACACCACGATGATGCTGTACTACGACGATCTCTCCGGTGTGCAACAGACGTTGATTGACGTGCCGACTTTGCAGAAGCGCAAACTGGAAACGGTCACCGTTGAATATGCTCCGGGCGCGCCGGCTTCCGGCTCGACGTATTCCGGACTCGCGGCCATCAACGCGCAGAGCGACCTTCTGAAGCGCGGCAGCTCGTATGCGCTCGTCGGCTATCAAGTCTCCGCGAACCTTGCGACGCTGACGATTCGCGGCGCGGATTCCGGCAACTTGCGCATCCCGATGCCCGGATATTTCCCCTCCGGCTTCGCATCCGGCTCATGGTTCTACGACCTCAGCAACTATTTCGGCCTGCCGCTGATTCCCGTTTTCCAGGCCAACAACTCGCCGGCGATTTTCATCGAGCAAATCAGCAACGACTTGCTCGCCGCCATCACCGCTTCGCTGATTTTCGTCCGACTCGGATAACGCGCACCGCGCAAACTAGGAGACTCCCTTGGCCGTAGGCGGCGCACCAAACACACCACCGAACGGCCCACCGCCGTCGGCTATTCAAACTGCGCCGAACCTCGTCGCCTTCGACCCGAAGCAAGTAGTCCCCTCTCAGCAGATTTACCTTCAGCGAAACGACCTCATCGCCTTCAACATTCTCACCAACGGCACCAGCATCGCCCTTCGCATCGATTACCGCTGGCTCACACCACAAGGCGAGATTAAAGAAGGCGAACTCAACCTTCCGTTTGTTTCGGGTAGCGCCTTCGTTTCGCTCCCGATTTACGAAGGATGGCTGCTCTCTTTCGCCGCGCGCGTCACCAGTGGTGCGGTCTTAGGACAGTGGACCTTCCTACAAGCTCTCATTACCCGCACTCCCAACCCAAACGCGCAAAGCCCCATGCACGCGCTGTTCTGGTCAGGGTTTATTTACGCGTTCACGGCAAACGGATGGCCGGGCCTGCCCGCGAAGGAACTCACAGACGGCCCCGGCATCATTCGCTCTATCACCGGATCAACACCCGCTCCCGGCGCAGAGATCAGCGAAGTAATACCTTCTCAACGCCGCTGGACTCTACTCTGCTTTAGATCCACGCTCACTACCAGCGCGACAGTTGCAAACCGCTTTCCGGGATTTTTACTCGACGACGGCGGAATCAACCTCTTCCTAATCCACACCAACGCAGCTCTAGTCGCGAGTTCAGCCCTCAACACACAAATCTCGCCAGGAAACCAATTTTACGGCGACGGTGTCGGCAGTCTTAGCCTTCCCTTCCCAACGCCCTTAGATTTGAAGGTGGGCTACCACATCAGGAGCAATACCCCCGGACTGCAAGCCGCAGACCAGTGGAGTGCGCCGCAATATCTCGTGCTGGAGTGGGGACAATGGGACTCCTAAGACTCAAATGCAATTCGTGCGGCGCTACGTGGCCCAACCCGAAAGCAACCGGCATGATGTACGCACACGTCTGCCCGGAGAAAATTGTCAAGACGCCAGAAGTCACGCATCCCGATACACACGAGATCATCACGCCGGCGGAATTCATGGACACGCCGAACCCACGGAACGAAAACCTCAAGCGAGCCCCGGAGAAACCCGGCGAGTTTGTGCTCATCAGCGAAGGCTCCGGCGTAACGGAAGTGGAGTGAAGCGTGCCTCTGCTCGACACTTTGCTCGGCGCGAACCTCGGACAAATGTTCAAGGATGTCGTCGGCACGTTTAAACTCAGCCCCGACGACAAGGCCAAGATGCAGGCGGCCATCGATGAAAACCAGAAAGAAATCCAGCTCGCACAAATCGCACTCGAAACGAAAGTGCAAGACGGCCTCGCACGCGAAGTCGAAGCGGCTAGCGCCAACATCCGCGCGGAAGCGACTACCGGCGACGGTTTCACCAGACGAGCGAGACCAAGTTATATCTATGTCGTTGAGGTCATTCTTGTCGCTAATTACATCGTGTTTCCCCTTCTGGGAAAAGCGCCTCTAGTCTTCCCCGACGCGCTCTTCTGGCTCTTCGGATCGTGCGTCCTCGGCTACACCGGCGCGCGAACGTGGGACAAATACACCGCGTTGCAACAGGGCAAATAGGTGCACGCCGAATGGATCCAATTCGGCATCCTGATGCTCACTATCGTCACGTTCCTACTCCGCAACGAGCACCGCATCAGTTGCCTAGAGCGCGACCTTAAGGCCGAACAGAAGGTGAGCAACATGCTCGACCGGCGCGTCACCCGGCTGGAAAAGAGACCGGTGTGAACCCTTGGCCCATCGCGCCACTCGGACCGAAGGACCTTTCCTTCACCGCGGTAAACTACGACTTCACCGGACTCACCGCCGACGAGCTGAGCGATCTACCTTCCCTCGAACGCTGGACAGATTTCCTGCTCAACGAAATGGGCACCAACCTAATGGATCAGGTGACTCTCATCGGCTCGATGGCCAGCGACCTCGACGACCTCGGTAACGTCCTGAACGAGTTGCAGACCGACGACTTCGGGCAAATCCTCGCCGACCTTGCGGGAATCGCCGCCGCCGGCGACGCAATGCTGAAAGACTTCGGCGATCTCATCGGATAGGTGACACATGCTGCCATCGGAAATCACGAATCTAAACATCAAAGACGGCAACGAATTCGACAAGCAAGGCAACACCATGAAGGTGCGAACCTTCACGTTCTTTGTCGGCGAGCACGGCCCGTTCACCGAGAAATTTCTCGCCGGTGAGCAGGACACGCCGGCCGTCGAACGTCGCATCAACGGCGTGGTAGCGCAGCTCCGCGAACTCGGCGCGATTCCGCAGAAATAGATAGCGAGCCAACCCAATGGGACTGCCCCCAGGATGGAACGGCCCGGATAACCCGGACACCAGCTACAACTTCACCGCCGGGAATGACTTCGGAGCACTGGTCAACCTGATCTTCGAAGTCTTCTATGTCCTGCAACGCGTCTCCGCGTTTATCTGGAGCTGGGTTGTCTACATCGTAAAAGCTCTGATTCTGCTTTTCCAGCGGCTCAAGAAATTCCTACTCCACATCTGGCAACAGTACGTGAGGCACGCGATTCAGTGGCTCGCTCTGCACGTGCACAAACTCCGCGCCTGGCTGAGACGCACCATCGGCCCGATCATCAAGCGGCTGGAGAAAATAAAGAAGTGGTACGACGAGCACATCCTGAAGCAGCAACTTCGCATGATTCAAATGCTTCAGACGATCCGGCGCGTCCTCGGCATCCTGCGAATTTTTCACGTGAAGTGGGCGGCTAAACTGGACAACTCGCTCGCCGACTTGCAGAACCGAATCGAAACATCTATCTCGATAGTTCGCGGGACGCTCAATCAGATCATCAATACGCTGGCCATCGCCTTCGATCCTACGATGGTCATCACTCGCGACCTACTCGGCGCTTCCCTGCTCTCGAACCTCGGCGCGGTGAAACGTATTTTTGGATTCGGCGACGGGCGGATTCTCAGCGCGTCGGAGCAAGCGACCATCGACCACCAACACTCGCTGTACTACAAATCGACGGTGGATGCTCACGTCAAGGCTTTAGTCGCAACCGGCCCGACGACCGAAGACAAAGCGCGGCGCATCGAATTCCGACAAGCCCTCGCGGACGTGACGAACACAACGCTTCCAACTCAAGCACCGAAATGAGGCGCGCCCAAACGCACGCCTCGCGGCCGCGCTATAAAGTAGGCGGGAATGCACATCGTGAAACCGAGAAACAGCCCGACGACACCGCCGACGTGTTCCGCCGGCATAGTCACGCGCTTTCCATGCACCAACTCGACGCGAGGCTCCGGCTTCGGAGCAATCAGCACAACGACAACGAAGGCAGCGACACCGAGCCAAAACCACACGAAGAAGAATTTGAAGATGTTCCACATGGCAGGCGACCTCCTTTTGCGGGGAGCGGGAGTATAGCACAATGAGCAACCCAGGCAATCCACTCGTTAATCAACCGCCGACCGATGTCACGGTGAAGGATGTCGTCGATCACGAGATCGACCCGCGCAAGCGCGCGCAGCTCGAAGCCCTCGGCCGAAAGGACGCCGGCGAACACAACACAATATGGGGTGGCCTCTGGGCTTCCATCTACGATGGGCTAGGCTATCTCGTCAACGAATTCGCGAGCAGCTTGGATGAGGTGCTGGCCTACGTCGGGAAGTTTTTCCGCATCGCTCAGGGCGAAAAGAATCCGGCGTTTTACGACTTGTCGGCCGCAATCCTCGAAGACCTGACCGGCGTGGAGGTGAACGCCGAATCACTGAAGCAAAGCGCGTTTGGAAGCGGCCGGCTCGCAGCGATGGAGCAATTCGGCGGAGACCTGTACAAGCTACTCGAAGAGGAATTTAAGCCGGCATCCGGCGACCTCGAAGCCGGCGACGTTGCCCCCGCACAAAGGTTCCTCGGGTTCCTGATGAACTTCGCGATCCGCCAGGGGAACATCGAGTGTTTGACCGGGTTTCTCCCGGAAGAATTCCGAGTGGGCGAAGGCTTTAGAGCCTATGGCGAGCTGATGGCGAAAAACCTCGGCCTCGGGAGACTCGCCCGCCAAGCGTTGCGCCCGCTAATCCAAACCCTCGTTGCCGATCCGCTCCTGTACAAATTGCAAGAGCAGTACAGGCCGAAGCGCATCGGCTCATCCCCCGCAATTAAGAAGTTTTTCCGTGATCCGAGCTTCGAGCAACAGATGCGGAAGGAGCTCGCCCAGGAAGGCTTCACCAACGCGCGCATTGACGACCTCGTGAGCGACTTGCGGCCGCTGTTAGCGGAACGCCAGCTCATCGAGTACTTCTTCAGATTCGGCGACGTGACAACGTCCATCGGCGACTCGGCTTCGCTCGACACCAAAAGCCTGATTCAGCAACGCGGATTTTCGGCCGAAGACGCGCAGAAACTTATCGACGTATCGCGGCCGGTGTTGGATAAAGGCGAAATCGGCACACTCTTCGCGAACGAAAAAATAGATCAACCGACCGCCCTCGGCTACCTGACGAAACTCGGATTCGATAGCGACACCGCCATGCTCGTGCTGCGCGCGCATTCTCTCCAACACCAGCACGCGCGCCGGCTCGGACTCGCGGAGCTGAAGAAAGCATTTCACAATGCCGTCATCGATCTGCTCGAACTCAAAGCGCATCTATCCACGGACGGCTACTCCGATGACGACATACAGATCATCACGCTCGACCTCTTGCAACCCACACACGGAAAAACACGGCAACTCTCACTCGCGGAAGTGAAGGCAGGGTTCAAAGCCGGCATCCTCACCGAGCAACAGGCGGCCGAGCACCTGAAGACTCTCGGCTATTCCGACGCCGATATAGCCGTCCTGGTGAAGACACTCCCCGGCCCGAAAGCCACCGCGCCGGCAAGCACACCGGCCAGCTCGGCACCTGGCACGCCCGCAGGAGGCTAGGAGCGCCCTTTTCCACCCGTTTAGGGGTTTCACCCTACCCGGCCTGAGATCGCCTGGCAGCGCCGGCAGGATTGCCGGGAAATAGACCTATACTGGCTTGGCAGCACGCCCATGCCAAACTCGCCCGCCGGCGTACCCTGGCAAGGGCTTGCACGTTTTTTCTCCAACTTCGCGTAACGCGACCGGCAGGACCCATCCGGTGCCATTCGAAAAACCCGTTAGCGATGGACGGCAGCGCGCCCGAGCGCGCGCGCCTGCGGCTTTGGGCAGGGGAAGGAAATTCGCTTAATCAGAAAACGATTTTCACTCACTCACACCGTGGATCCCCGCGGCCGCGATCGCGCGGTCGACCGCGGTACTTGACCTGAGGCACAGTACGATCGTACACTGCCTCACGTGAAGCACAGTATGATCTCCCGGCCGGGTGAAAAATGAACGCTCTCGCACAGTGGCAGCAACGACGTCTGCAAGCAGGACTACGACTCAACGAGTCGAGATTCCAGGCGGACCAGGTTCCCGACGACTGGAAATGCTCGGAGTGTGGTAAGCGCGAAGGATACTTCAACTATCGGAGTGAGGTTTGCTCGGAAGAATGCGCGCGCCGGCGGAAATCACGCTTGCAGCGCGAGGCTCGTCACGCTCGCAAGAAGAAAACTGTTTTGGTGAAGTTCAAGGCAGGACACACCGGAAGTTAAAGCCCCACTCCATCAGCGACTCTCTAACACTCGGAAAACGCTCAGGCACTGACAATGGGGACAACGAAGCACAAGCACTCCCTCTCTTTCCGCCTCCGGCATTCGCTGATAGGGTTTATCAAAACGCGCGCCACAGTGATGACAATCCTGCTGCGGCTCCATCTCAAACGCATTTAACTTACGAGGCATAAAACCCTCACCTTCATCAACGGCCGCCGGGCTTCAGCGGCGAAAAATCGGTGGGAACAACTTCGACGGGAACATTGGAGCTGCGCGCGACTGCCAGCGCGTCGTTTCCGACACGCGCGCACACCAACAACGTACCCGGATTCGGATCGTGCGGAAGATCATCAGGAAAAAGTCTCTCGACACCGAGAGAGAGATGCACCAACGGCGGCCCGCCGTTTGCAATCCGACCGCGCCACAACACCACGTAGCCGGCGAGCTGGCCGAAAGCGGTTAAGCCCGGATTCTCTTCTACCTCGATGATAGTGACGCGGTCACCTTTCACCGCGACGACGTCAACCCTTTTCATCGAATTGGCAATCCACATCCGGCGCGACGAGTCAGGGTAAGACGGCCCCGGATCGACTCCATCGCCGAGCCGCACGTTGTACTCGTAGCGGTCGAAGCGAGTCGAATTCCCATAGAGCCAGTTTTTCCAGATCAGGATTTCCCGGAGCTGCATGCCGGGAAACTTCAGTCTGTCCGCCTGAAAACGCAACGCCGGATTGGATGCCGTTTCCATGGCCTACTTCCGCATCACTCCGATTTCGAACTCGGGCGAGTCGCTGAACCCTTCCTTCTTCGCCTTCTTGACACCTACACACACAACTCTCCACTGATCGCCGCGCCTGAAGGAATACCCCTTTTCCCGCAACGACTGGATCGCATTTTTGACGCCGGTGAGACTGGGCAGCTCAACCACTTCAGCGGAGTCACCATCGACAAGGACCGCAGCGTCAAGAGTCAACTTGTAGGCGAACCCGCCGATTTTTTGTTCCCTCACCGACTCAAAGACACCAGAGACCTCTTTCCCATCAGTCCAAAATTCCCCGCCGAGTATCGGCACCGCTATTTCATCGCTTCGCCCAACCCATTGCTGCACTTCCGTCGTCGTCATCTCAAACACCTCCACGTGAAGGTATCAGGCGACACCCTCGAACAACTCAGGTTGCCACGCTGATTTCTCCGGCATCGCGCCGGCGAACTCAATTCGCTTCTGCCCACTCGACTTGACAGGCTCGAACTCCAACTCCCACGGCGGATCGTCCCTATCGAGGTAGGCGCGGACGCGCTCCATGAAAGCAAACGTCAGTTGCCGCGAACCATCGGCCAGCATCTCCGTGTCGCTGAGATGAGCGCGAAACGGCAACCGCACGTAGCCGTCATCCGATAGCCTCGCTTCCGTTTCCGAAATTCCGGCGTCATCCTCACCCGGTTCTCTATCGAACTCGTGCGCGGCCGCGCCGTGAAAACTTCCGAAACACTGAATACGCCGAACACCTTTGAACGCGTTCAGGAATTCATCGACGAGTAGATGGTCGCCGGCGAACTCCGCGCATTTCGTGACGTACTTGCACAACTCGCGGAGTGCCTTCGCGTTCAGATGGTTGTATTTCTTTTTCCCGCGCTTCGTGATCGTGTAAGCACGCTGCAACCTGAGATAGCGCGCATCGCCGGTAATGCGATTCCATGCGGTCTTCAGCAGTGTCAGCCACCATCCCGGCAACCGTCGCGGCCCTTCAAAAAGCACGTGGATGTGTGGGTGCCAGGAATTTGTTTTCGGCTCGTACACACATTCGATGGAGCGCACGCCGCCGTAAATTTTCCTCTTGACGCCCTTCTCGTCTTCGAACTCTTGAAACACCCACGATTGCCACAGCTCCGCGAAGTGTTCCGAAATTTCCGATATGTCGGCGCGCGAAAGATTCTCCGTGTTAGGCACAGTGAGAGTCAGAAACCAGTACGACCTCCCCGGCCGGTTGACCATCTTGGAGAGCTTTTGAACCAACGGGCGGGATCGCCGGTTCGCGCACTCCGGGCAAAACATCGAATCGCATGGGCAGGGCAAAACTTTCGCTTCGCCGGTAGGTCTCGCCCACACGTCGAAATACTTTCCGCACGTTGCCAAGGCTTTAGCCTGTTTTTCTCTCCCGCACCGGTTCAGAGAGTCCACAACTTGCCGAGTGAGCTTGTCGCGCGTCTTCCGTCGCTCAAGATCGGCCCCTTCGACCGATAACCCCCTGAAGGCAAGTACTTTGGAAGATGTTCCTATAGTATGAACATACCGCGCGTCCGCGCGCCCCCCTTCCGCCTGGCCCCCCGCCGCAAAACCCGCGCGGGTGGCTGGCGGGAGTTTACCTCCGAAAG
>Ga0210404_10000922_pt1 | contig 13465 bp, 7 predicted proteins | sample IncBWH28MmetaG_FD_155455 | JGI IMG/M metagenome (GOLD analysis project Ga0210404, IMG submission 155455) | Forest soil microbial communities from Barre Woods Harvard Forest LTER site, Petersham, Massachusetts, United States - Inc-BW-H-28-M | ecosystem: Environmental > Terrestrial > Soil >... | reverse complement strand
GCTGGCGGCGGCGAGAGCAAGAACGGTGGCGAGGATGGGCCCGATGCAGGGCGTCCAGCCGAAGGCGAAAGCAAAGCCGAGAAGGAAGCCGCTCCAGATGCCGGGCTGGCCAATGCCGCTGCGGAGGTGAACGTCGCGGTTGAGCCAGCGGGCCATAGAGGGGCCGAAGAAGCCGATGAGCGAGAGCGAGAAGAAGTGAGATGCGCCCAGTCCCGCGAAGAGAGGGCCATGGTTAAGAAGAGAACCGATTCCAAGCGCGACCAGGACAACGCCGAGGATGACGCCAGCGCGGAGATTTAGTTTGATGAGCGCGCCAATCAGATGAAGGCCGAAGAGCAAGATTAAGGCGCCGGCGACGGGAGCGAGAAGCGCGCGGTTCTGGCGAAGGAAGGAACCGACGGCGCTGGCGGAGGCGCCAAAACCGATGAAGACGACGGAAAAACCGCCGACGAAAGCAAGCGCGGAAGAGAAAAGGCCGGAGGTGGGGACATCGCCTTTGCGGAGCTGCTCCATGCCGATGCCGGAAAGCATGGAAATGTATCCAGGAACGAGCGGCAGCACGCAGGGCGAGAGGAAAGAAACCAGCCCGGCGAGAAAAGCTCCTGCTAGAGGAACATCGTTCATATTCGAATCATACCTTCAATAGAGCTAATCACGTAATTCCTGGAATTATTCCCGAGCTATTCACGGAAGAGCCAAGACGAGTTTCTTCTCTAAGCGCGTGCAGACCGCAGCGCGATTCCCTGATTCCTACAAGTACCGCGCACGCGGGGTTTCCCGAGAGCAGGGCAGCCGGCAGACCTTCTTTTAGACGCGCGAGAGAGGGAAAAGAGACATGCCGAGGCTCAGGCAAAAGGACGACAGATGAAGGATTTGGCTGGCGCGGGGGGTAAGGAGATTCTCGGAGGCGTCTGTAAAGTGCTGACAGGTAATGGTTTATAAACCTACTCAATGGCAGGGCAGTTGCCAATACCGTAGCGGCGCGCGGGAGGCGTGCGGCCCGTGAAAATGCAATGGACGCCAAACAAAGTGACGCTCCTACGGGTGGCGGTCGGATTTGCAGCTGTGTGCCTGTTTGGGCGTGGGGCGTGGGCCAACCTGGCGGCAGTGGGGCTGACGGTGGCGGCGATCGCGCTGGATGGGCTGGACGGACACATCGCGCGGAAGAAAAAAATGGCCACGCCGGTGGGCGCGCAACTGGACATTCTGGGCGACCGGATGATCGAGAACGTGTACTTCACCTATTTCGCGGTGGTGGGGATGGTGTCGCTATGGCTTCCGATCTTGTTTTTCGTGCGCGGGGCGGCGACGGATTTTCTAAGAGGACTGGCGATGAAGGCGGGACATTCCGGGTGGGGCGCGAACGCCATGCTGCAGACTTGGTGGGGACGGGCGCTGGTGGCTTCGCGCTGGAGCCGCGGGCTATATGCGGCAATGAAATGCCTGTGCTTTTGCTACCTCGGGATGGAGCTGGCGCTGACGCGCGGGCCGGTGGCGTTGCTCGGCACGCTTGCGGGGGACGTGCACGGGATGATTCGCGCGGGCGCGCATGTGCTGACGTGGATGACGGCGGGGTTTTGCCTGCTGCGCGGGCTGCCGGTGCTGGTGGAAGGATGGAAGTATTTTGCTGGAAACGCGGGATCGGTCCGAGGAGTGAAAAGAGCTGCTCAGGAGGCGATGTGAGCGCGCGAAGTGAACTAAAGAAGAAAAGAGGCGGCGTTGGGGCGTTTTTTGATCTGGATGGGACGCTGATGGCGTTGCCGTCGCTGGAGCGGAGATTTTTCAGGGTGTTGAGAAGCCGGGGCGAAATACCTCTGAGGAATTATTTTCTGTGGTTGAGGGAAGCAGTGCGATTGGCACCGAGTGGGATCAGAGGAATTTTGCAGGGAAACAAGACTTATTTGCGCGGTGTGCAAATTCTTGAAGAGCGTGGCTGGGGAGATGAGGCAGAGGCACCGTCTCGCCGGCACAAGAGCGGCCACCAGGCCCAGGGACAGGCGTCGGCTCCTTCGCGGCGCAATCCACGATTGCCTGTCCCGGTTTTTTTTGAGGAAGCGATCGAGAGAGCGGCATGGCACGGGAGGCAGGAGCACACGATCGTGTTGTTGAGCGGAACGCTGGAGCCGCTGGCGCGGGAAGTTGGGCGAGTTCTGGAAGCGGCACTCGCTGAACGAGGAATCTATTGCGAGCTTCACGTTTGTGCGACGCGGCTCGAGGAAGTCGGCAGGAAGTGGACGGGGAAGATCTTGGGCGAGGCGATGTTTGGAGAAGCGAAAGAGGGGGAAGCTCGCAGGATTGCAGCCGAACTGAAGCTCGATCTGGGGAAGTGCTTTGCGTATGGCGACAGCGCGAGTGACCGGTGGCTGCTGAGTGCTGTGGGGCGGCCGGTTGCGGTGAACGCTTGCAAAGAGCTTGAGAGGCTTGCACGCAGGAGTGGTTGGGCGGTTTTGGAATGGAGAAAGGAAAGATTTGAAACGCAGAGGCGCGGAGAACGCAGAGAGAAGATGAGGGACGAGGAAGGTGCCATGCCGCGGCAAAAAGCATTGATCCCACAAGCGAATGCGGGAAATTTGGAATGAGCCGAAGAGTGAAAGCGAATGGTCGAACAGGCGAAGCTGCGATTGCGTTGCCCGCGCGAATGGATGCGATGAGAGGCGCGGAGCGGGCGCGCAGTTTCGAAACGGATGCGCGGGGAATTAGAGATTGGGCCGCGCAGGAAGCAGCGGCGGCGTGGGCGGCTTGCGGAGCGTTCGAATGGGTGGCGCTGGGGTATTTGGCGCTGTCGAGCGCGCTCATTGTGCTCTTTGCGGAGAATCTGGCGCACCCGGTGAGGCTGCTTGGAGTGCAGGTTTTTGTGGCCGCAGTGATTTTGAGTCTGTGCCGAGAGGGGGCACGCGCGGGGGAAGTCCCTTCAGCTGCGCTCGGGGTTCACGGCAATGCAGGTCTTACGGCCGGGCAAAGATTCTTGCATTTCTGGCGGCACTGGTATCCGCACTTGTTTTTTCTTTTTTGCTTTGAGGAGATGGCGAAGCTGGTTCATTTGTTCACTCCGGGATGGGAAGACGCCAAGCTGATGGCTTTCGATCACTGGCTGACGGGTGTGAATCCTTCGCTGTGGCTGGAACAGTTTGCGCATCCGGCGCTGAACGAATTTATGCAGTTTGCATATTTCACTTACTTTGTTTTTCTGCTGGTAATTGGCGGAATTCTCTACTACCGGCGCGAGTGGAAGAGCTACTGGGCGGTGATGACGTATTCGGCGGTCGGCTACGGGCTTGGCTACGTCATCGCGATGTTTTTTCCGGTACAGAGTCCATGGTTCAGCATGGCAGGAATATGGCACCGCGAGTTGACAGGAGGACCGTTTACTGCGCTGATCAATCTTATCGAGAAGTGCGGGCGCGTGCATGGAGCAGCATTTCCTTCCCAGCATGTGGCGGGAGCGGTGGCGTCACTTTGGGGAGCGTGGCGGCATCGCCGGTGGTTGTTCTGGGTGTTTCTTCCGCTCGTCCTCTGCATGTGCGTTTCGACCGTGTACGTACGAAACCACTATGTGGCGGACGTGTTCGGGGGAATGGTGACGGGGACGCTGGGGTACGTGATCGGCAGTTGGTTGATGAAGACGCGAGGAGCAGTGGCAACGGAAGCGAACTGAACCTTCAGGCATGAATTCCGATCGTTAAATACAAAGCAAGCCTGATCCGGGGTGACGGAGAGAGAGGAGGGCGGGCACGGGGAGGGGTGTATGTGGTGGAAGTCGAAGACTTGCGTGGCAGGTTTCGAAGAGTGCTCTCTTAGAGATAACTCCGGCTCAACAGAGACAAGAACAAAAATTCTTGCAGCGATCGTTGTTGCGGCAGTCGTGAGCGGATGCAGCAGTGGAGGAGGAACTGCCGTTGCCCCGCCACCGCAGGGACCGCCCGATTTCTTCTTTGTGGCGAATCTGTCGCAGACGATTCAAGGATTCGATCAACAATCCGGACACTTGGCCGTCATCCCCGGATCGGGAACGCAGATTCCGTTTCCGCCCAGCAGTTTTACGGCGGATCCTCAGGGGCAGCTCCTTGGGGCGGTCGAAATCCAGGACATCCATACACGGCAAGTGCAGCTTGTCGCCATCCAGGCAGGAGGAACGCTGCAGCCCGGAGCACAGGTTTCCGTTCCGGGCGCGGTGGCGCTGGCTCTTTCGGGAAACAGACTACTCGCCGTGATCGACCAGGATGACGAACAGGTGGAAGTGTTCTCCATTCAGAACGGAACGCCAGCGATGGTGTCGTCTGCACCGACGGGGCAGCTGCCTGTGGATGTTCTTTTCAGTGCGGACGGAAAGAAACTTTACGTTGCGAACGAGTTCGGGGGCAGCATTTCCGTATATTCGGTCGCGGCGAACGGCACAGTTCAACCTGTGCAAACGCTGCAATTGCAACTGGCGCCGGGACAGATCATTGCGCCGGTCGTGCGGCTGCGGTTCAACCCGTCGGGCGACCGGCTGGCGGCGACCACGGGGATGGGGCAGCTCTACGTGTCGCAGGTCGGCGCCGTCGATGGGACGCTGTCCGGCACACAGGAAAGCATCGTGGCGGACGGGGCAAACCTCCAAGAAGTGATCTTCGATCCTTCCGGCCGGAACATTTACACCGGGGATCAGGACAATGGTGGACTCTACGAATTTGCCGTAGCAAGCGACGGCAGCACTACCCCTCTGACGGGCTCACCGTTGCCAACCATGCCGCTGCTCACTGGAATGGTCACGAACTCGGCGGGCGATCGGCTGTACGCGCTGAACGCCGGGAATTCCGAAGTCGCGACGTATCTCCGCGACATCGCCACCGGCAAGCTCACGGCTACCGCAGAGGTCGTAAGTAGCGGCGGATTCCTGCCGGGCCGCATCGTGCGCGTGCCAGCTCATTGAGCGAACAACGGCGGCCTGCGGAGTTGTGGATGCACGCGCTCATAGGCGTGAGCGATCTGCAGCAGCGTCTGCTCGCCGGTATGGCGTCCGATGAGCTGTAGCCCAACGGGCAAACCAGAGGATGTAAAGCCGCAGGGAATGGACAGGGCCGGGATTCCTGCGAGGTTCGCGGGACGGTTGTTTCGAAGCAGAAGTGCACGAGTGGGATGTTTCGCCGCGGCGAGGGACGTGGTTTCTTCGCCGATAAGCGGGGCAGAAATAGGCGTCGTGGGGACAGCCAGCACGTCAACGCTTACTTCATCCATAGCAGACAGCAACTGGTGAATAAAACGGGTTCGAAGGTAGAGCGATTGCAGATAACAGGTTGCCAAAACCTTCGTGCCCATCTCCAGGCGTGCGCGAACATCCTCGCCATAGTCATGGGCGCGGCCAGGAAAGTGTTCCGCTTGCTGATGGTAGTGGGTCGCCTCGGCCCAGGCGATCTGATTGCCGGCCTCTTCCGATTCGTTGAGGAGCGGAACCGAAATTCTTCTTACATCCGTACCGAGCTTTCGAAAATCGCGGAGCGCCGCCTCGAACGCCTGGCGAATTTCATCCGACAATGGATCGAAAAAGACTTCGTTGGGCAGGCCGAGACGGCACTTGGGAAACTTGGCTGCAAATCTCCGGGCGGACGAGGAACCAGAGAGAGGACTGTCAGACTGAGCGATTGCGCCCAGAAGGATCGCGGTATCACGAGTTGTTCGAGCCAGCGGGCCAGTGCAATCGAGAGTTGGTGAAAGAGGAATGACACCGGAGTCGCTGACCTGACCGCGAGTGGGTTTGAGGCCGACGACTCCGCACAGAGAAGCCGGAATGCGGATGGAGCCTCCGGTGTCCGTGCCAATACTACCGAAGCAGAGGCCGGCGGCGACAGATGCAGCGGAGCCACCGCTGGAGCCACCCGGAATGCGCGCGAGGTCCCACGGATTGTGGACGGGACCATAATGCGGATTGTTGGAGGTAACGCCGTAGGCGAACTCATGCATGTTCGTCTTGCCAAGCAGAATTGCGCCGGCTTCTTTCAGCTTCGTTACAACTAGAGCGTCCTGTTCGGGCACGAAGTCCCTTAGAATCTTGGACCCAGCCGTTGTGCGAACACCCTTGGTGCAAATGTTGTCCTTCCATGAGATGGGAATGCCGTGGAGCGGCCCGCGTTCGCGATGGCCTTTGCGCCCGCGCGGAGCAAAAAGTTCTGCTTCGGCCGTCTTGGCTTGGGCAAGGGCGATCTCAGCGGTCACGGTAATGTAAGCGTTGAGTTTGGGATTGAGCCGCTCGATGCGCGCGAGCATGAGCTTGGTAAGTTCGACGGGAGAGAGCTTGCGCTTTCGGAAGAGTTTTCCGATGTCTTCGATGGAAGCAAAGGCCAGATCGGTGTCGTTCATGCTTAGAAGATCTTTTCCTGGTGGCGAAGATTCCCGAAGGTGCCGATATTGGCGATCATGAAGGCGATGCGGAACTGATTCTCCGTGCGCACCTGGCCGAGGTTGATGCGGCGGTACTCGACGGCCAGGCCACAGCAACCGCCGTTGTAACTGGCCTGTACGATCTGGTTTTGCAGCGTCTTATTTGTGAAATCGTAGCCGATGCCGGTGAGGAAGTTGAAGCCTTTTCGTGTTTCGCTGCCATATCCGATGAGCGCGCGCAGCTGATTCGAAAGCGGCTGATTGAACGGCACGAATTGAGGCGGCAGCGGATTGGGGAGATCACCCGGCACGGGATTGTCGTCGAGGCGGAAGTGAGCCAGGGTAGCGAAGAACTCCCGGTAAGGCTTTACCTTCAGCAGTGTGCCGATGGTCACGAGTCTTTGCGACGTCGGATCGTATTGGAGGATTTGCTCCAGATCGTAAGGACCACCGGGGGTGATTTTGAAATCGCTCACGATGGGCGACCAGCGGCGCGGCCCGAAGGCGAACGCGAAGGGGGTGACAGAGTTGAGCGCCTGGAAGACGTTACGCTGCCCGTCCACAATGGCGCCGCCAAAAGTGGGATCGAAGTAATGTTTCTGGTAGATGCTCCAGGAGAGAATTTCGTTGGGCTGGCCGTCGCCTTCCTTCAGGAAGAGGCGCTGGGTAAATCCGTATTGGATTTCGTTGGTGTCGGTAAGCGTGGCGTTGGAATCGAAGCGGACAAAATCCGCGAAATTGTTCACGCCGGTGACGTAGCGGTAGCTGAAAGCCGGCTCGATGGTGTGTTTGTAGCGCCGGCGAGTTTTATCCTTTCTCAAAGAAGTGCGGTCAAAGAAGCGTTCGAACACCGGGGGGCGGAACTCCACCGCAAATTCGCCGGTATTGCGGACGATAGAAGCGCCGCTGAGCACGCCGGAAGAATTGTAGGAATCGCCGTAACGGGTGGTGCGAAACGCGGCGGAAGTCGTCACTCCGAGCCAAGGACCGAAGTGCAGGGGAACAGTGACGCGCGGGGCGAATTCGGAACGGTCGACGAAATCGGGAGTTTGCGTGATTGCATCGTCGCGATTCACGGCGCCGGTAAAGGCGTCAAAGGCGAAGTAGACGGGGAGGCTGCTCCACGGAGCCTGTTCGACCGAACCAAAGCGCGCTTCCGGCGCGTTGCGGAGAGCCACACTGGTGGCGGGCACAGTCGTGACGACGCCGGTGGACGAAGTGGTGGTTGTGGGAAGCGTCAGAAAACTCTTGTCGTTGAGCGCCGCGAAATTCAGGCTGAATCCCCGAAAATTGTTGGTAAGGAAAATAGCGCTGCGAACTTCGGAGTTGACGGCTTCTCCAAACGTGTCGGCGAACGCCAGGCGGAAAGTGAGCGAGGAGAGTTGGTTGTAATCGGTGACGAACCGCCAGCCACGGGGCAGCAAGGATTGGACTTCCACGCGCTGCTGCTCGCCGCCCTGCGGGCTGCGGGTACCGTCGGGATTGAGAAGGCCACGGTCCTCCACGCCAAAATAAGTGTAGGCGATCGAAGTGTTTTCGAAGGGCTTGGCGCGAAATTCGCCGCGCTCGAGGACGCCGCGGCGGCTCATGAACTGCGCACCGAGAGTGGTGTCCATCCAGGGGGTAGGCGCGAAATAGAAAGCGTCACCCAAAATGAAGCCTTTGCGCGAACTCTGGCCAATATCAGGGATGAGAAATCCGGTTTGACGGATTTTTTCTCCGGCAGGAGCGCTGGCATAAGGAAGCCAGATGAGCGGGACACGAAAAAGACGAAAGTTGGCGTTAACGAGCGCGACAGTCTTGTTGAGCCGAATACGCGCGTTGGGGGCGTAGAACTGCCACTTGGGATGTGCTGGATCGCAAATCGTAATCCAAGCGCGGTGGACGAGGTAGACGTCGCCAGCGAAACGCTCGACGTCGCGGGCTTCGAAATAAAGAGGATTCCCGGAGATCAGGATGGTGGGATTGGGAGCGCGTTCGATTTTCACCGTACCGCGAACATTGTGGAAAGTGCCATGGCCGGTGCTGACGTTGTAATGAGCTTCCTCGGCGTCGAGGTGTTCTTTGTTGTAGTCGAGCTGGACGTGCCCGGTGGCTACGGCTTCGAAGGTCTTGCCGTTGTATTCGACGTGGTCGGCGCGAAGACGAGTGTCCCCAAAATGGATGTCTACATCGCCGTCGGCGGTGGTGACGTCGCCGCGGCGGCTTTGCATTTTTGATTCCAGGTCGGCAACGCCGGTCTTGGAGGAGGGACGATGGACTTGCTGAGCTGCGGCCGAGGGTGATTGTGGTCCGGTGAGTGCGATCAGCAGCGCAATCAGGAAGAGAAAAGAACGCAGTACGGAGATGGTCCGCACACGGGGATGAAATTTTGCGTCAAACATGCATTCAATGAAAACAGTGGGATAGCCTAGCACGGGGCTGAGGGGAATTGAAGGAAGCGTTCGAGACCCACCTGCGCGCGGAGAGGCATCCCGCGCAAGTTACGTGGGCGTGAAACGTCGCAAGAGGACGGCGCGTCTTTCTTTGCACGGGATAGGTCTGCCCTTCCAGAAACATATGATGCGTGAACTGGGCCAGGAGGAGTAACATGCCGGGCCTTGCTTACAGGAGAATGAAAATGAAGCATGTTTCGAATGCTCTCGGGATGTTTCTGACCGCTGTGATCTGGCTTGGCCCAGGCGCGCGGCATGCGCCGGCGGCACCTGCGGATCAGCCCAAGTTCACCGAGCCGCTGAAGAACCTGGAGTTTCGTGAACTCGGACCAGCAACGATGGGCGGGCGCATTGATGATTTTGCGGTGGTGGAGAGCAATCCCAACATTGTTTATGCCGGCGTGGCCTCCGGCGGCGTCTGGAAGACGACCAACAACGGAACGACCTGGGAACCGGTGTTTGACAAGGAGAGCGTGTCCACGATCGGCGACATCGCGATTGCGCCGTCGGACCCATCCGCCGTGTGGGTCGGCACGGGTGAGCCGAACAACCGGCAGAGTTCGTCCTGGGGCGACGGAGTGTTCAAATCGCTGGACGGCGGGAAAACCTGGAAGAAGATGGGGCTTGAGGCCACCCGGCACATCGGGCGGATCGTGGTTCATCCAAAAAATCCGGAAGTGGCATACGTGGCGGCGCTCGGGCATTTGTGGGGGCCGAATTCCGAGCGCGGCGTATACAAGACGACGGACGGCGGGAAAACCTGGTCGCACGTGCTGAAGATCAATGACGACACGGGAGTGAGCGACATCGCCATGGATCCGGAAAGCCCGGACACGTTGTATGCCGCGGCCTACGAGCGGCGGCGAACGCCCTACGGATTCAACGGCGGCGGACCCGACAGCGCTATTTACAAGACAACTGACGGCGGCGCGACCTGGAAGAAATTGACGAAGGGGCTGCCGTACGAAAACGGGGGAGACACCGGGCGTATCGGGTTGGACATTTATCGCAAAGATCCGAACATCGTTTATGCGATCGTGCAGCACGAAAAAGGCGGAACTTACCGCAGCGAGGACAAGGGCGAAACCTGGAAGAAGATGGGCGACACCAATCCGCGGCCGTCCTACTACAGCCAGATTCGCATCGACCCCAACAACGATCTCCGCATCTGGGAACTGGGTGCGCAGATGTTCTACTCCGAGGACGGTGGAAAGACGTTTTCAACCGCTCGCATCAGGGCGGGTTGCCCACCGCCCGGCTCCTGCCAGGGAATTCACGGTGACTTTCACGCCATGTGGATCGATCCGGCGGATTCGAATCACATGATTACGGGATCGGACGGCGGAATTCACTGGAGCTATGACGCAGGGAAGACCTGGGACTTTCTGAACACCATCGCAATCGGGCAGTTTTATGAGGTCAGCCTCGACAACCAGAAGCCGTATCACATCTGCGGCGGCTTGCAGGACAACGGAAGCTGGTGCGGGCCGGTGCAGACGCTGGCGCGTGACGGAATTGCCAATGAAGATTGGCAAGTGATCCACGGCGGGGACGGGTTTTATGCGGCCATCGACAACGTGGAACCGTGGATTGTCTATACGGAGTCGCAGGACGGGTTCATCGATAGGCGCGATTTGCGCACGGAGCAGCAGCGCTCGACACGGCCGGAAGCGAAGGCGGGAGAGCCGCACTACCGGTTCCAATGGAATTCGCCGGTGGCGGTTTCCGCGCACGAGCACACCACCGTCTACTACGGGGGCAACTATCTCTTCAAGTCTACGGACCGCGGAGACAACTGGACGCGGCTCGGTGGTGACCTGACCACTGGAGCGGACCGCAACAAGCTGCAGATTTTCGGGAAGACGCCGGACAAGAATACGTTGTCGCGGCACGACGGAGTGCAGGAATACCCGACGATCACGACGCTGAGTGAATCGCCATTGACGCCCAACGTGCTTTGGGTGGGGACGGATGACGGCAATGTGCAAGTGACACGCGACGGCGGAAAGACATGGAAGAACGTGGCGCTGAAAGTGCCGGGGGTTCCGAGGGGAACGTACGTCAGCCGGGTAGTGGCGTCGAAAACGGGTGAAGGCTCGGCGCTGGTGACGTTTGATGGCCATCGTGGTGACGACTACAACATTTATATTTTTTCCACCAGCGATTACGGAGAAAGCTGGAAAGCCATCCGCAACGGGATTCCGGAATCGGCGGGCAGCGTGCACGTGGTGCGCGAGCATCCGCGGAGCACCAACCTGTTGTTCGCCGGCACCGAATTTGGGTTGTGGGTGTCCTGGGATCGCGGAGCAAACTGGACGGCGCTGAAAAACAATTTTCCAACGGTGCCGGTGGATGACATCGAGATTCAAGCGCGGGAGAACGATCTGGTGCTGGCAACGCACGGGAGGTCCATCTGGGTTTTTGACGATATGACGCCGATCGAAAAGATGGATGCAAGCGTGGCGGCGTCACCGATGACTTTCTTCCCGCCACGCGCGGCGACCACCTGGCACCTGCGGAACCGCCGGTGGAGCGCGGGTCAGAAAATGTTCACGGCAAAGAATCCGCCATATGGGGCGATCCTCAATTACTACCTGAAGGAAGCGGTGCCTGCGGAGGCGCCCAAGAAAGACAAAGACGATAAGGACAAGAAAGATGCTGCGGCGGAGAAAGCGAAGGACGATGCCGCGGCGAAAAAAGAAGGCAAGGTAAAAATCAGCGTTACGGACAAAGAGGGAAAGCTGGTGCGCGAATTCGACGGGCCGGGCGCAGCCGGCGTGAACCGCGCGAGCTGGGATCTCCGCTGGAATTCTCCGGCGGAGGCGACACCGGAACAACTGGAAGCGATGGCTGCGGGATACGGGTTCGGGCCGCTCGGACCGTTTGTCGAGCCAGGGGAGTACATCATCAAAATAAAGGCCGGTGACAAGGAAGCCACGCAGAAAATTACGGTAGAAGAGGATACGCGCATCGTAATCTCGGCCGCGGATCGGGCGGCACGGCGTGAGGCGATTGACCAGCTATACGGCATGGCCAAGACCACGGACAAGGACCGTAGAACGATCGAGGGGATTCAGACGGCGTTGAAAACGGCGCGAGAGCAGTGGAAGAAAGATGCAGGAAAACCCAGCACGACCAAAATCCCTGAGGAAATCGTCAAGGCTGCCGACGAGCTGCAGAAAAAAGTGGATGCGGTTGCGGAGAAGTTTGTCCGCGAGCGCGAGGGGCTAGGAAACGCGGGACCGCCGTTCGAATGGAAGCCCGAACCGCTTCCAGGCCAGGTCCAGGACTTGCTATCGGACCTGGACGGATTCGCGGCAGCGCCGGGTGGGCAGCAAAAAGACAAACTGGCGGAATTGACGCCGCTCGTGAGCGATGCGTCCGGGCAAGTCAAGAAGCTTGCGGAAGAGGATTTGCCGGCGCTAAACAAGAAAATGAACGACGCGGGCATTCCGCATATCGTGCCCGCGCCGCCGCAGGGTAGAGGAGGGCGGGGTGGTGAAGTCGAGGAGGAACCGTAAGACGGGCCTCCACGGCTGCGCCTGAATCGAGTTCTTGGGCAAGGCCAGCACGGGCTAAGAGCTATTCGAAGGAGACGGTTCTGTTCCGCGTCCGTCCAAAAGCTGGAAAAAGTTGTGTCATCCGGCCCGCCGATTGCCTCGGCGTTGCCAGGGCATGAATTCCGGTATCAACATTTGAAAAAGGTACGGAGGAAAAAAAGCATGAGTGCGAAGCTGCCCGGTCTGCGCGTAGGGAAGTGGTGGATGGTGTTGGCGATGCTAGCCGGTTTCTCTTTCGGAAGCGCAGCCGCGCTGAAGGCGGCAATTTTGCAGGATGCCGCCGAGCAGGAGAAAGACAAGAAAGAAGAGAAGAAGGACGAGAAAAAGGCCGACAAGAAGGATGAAAAGAAGGGGCTGCCCCTCAAGTCCGACCGCAAGGTCGAATTCACTACGGATGAGGGCACCTGGCTCTCGCTGGATGTTTCGCCGGACGCCAAGACGATTGCGTTCGAATTGATCGGTGACATCTTTACGCTGCCGATCGAGGGCGGGCAAGCGAAGCTGATCTCCGGCGGGATGGCCTTCGACAGCCAGCCGAAGTTTTCTCCGGACGGAAAGTGGATCGCATTCGTTTCTGACCGCGAGGGAAGCGAGAACATCTGGATCATGCACCCCGATGGCACGGGCGTAAAGCAAGTTTCGAAAGATCCGAACAGCGATTTCACATCACCCAGCTGGGCCCCGGACGGCAAATACATTCTTGTTTCGAAGGCGGCGTTTGGAATCGGGTCGAGTGAAATCTGGATGTACCACGTGGATGGCGGCACGGGTGTGCAGATCACGAAGTCAAAGCCAACGCCGAACACCCCAAGAAACCTGCGGCCGAACGCCGTGGGCGTGGTGGCTTCCGCGGACGGCAAGTATCTTTACTACGCAACGAAGCTGGGCTCGCTGGCCTACAACCAGCAGTTTCCTTCCTGGCACATTGCCCGGCGCGACCGCAAGACCGGCGACGAAGACAGCATCATCAATCAGATCAAAAGCGCGTTTCGTCCGGTGCTCTCGCCCGATGGCAAGCAGATCCTTTACGTAACGCGCTACGAAACGGAATCCGGCTTGCGCCTGCGCAATCTGGAAACCGGCGAAGACCGGTGGGCAAAGTATCCGGTAACG
>Ga0210404_10000921_pt1 | contig 13481 bp, 16 predicted proteins | sample IncBWH28MmetaG_FD_155455 | JGI IMG/M metagenome (GOLD analysis project Ga0210404, IMG submission 155455) | Forest soil microbial communities from Barre Woods Harvard Forest LTER site, Petersham, Massachusetts, United States - Inc-BW-H-28-M | ecosystem: Environmental > Terrestrial > Soil >... | reverse complement strand
ACATCGCCTTCGTTTTTCAGATCGCCTAGAACGACTTTCGTGGATGGTTGAGGAAGGGACGGCGACGTCGCCTGCTGTGAGTTAGTTGCAAGCTCCTTCGCCTTATCCACGTCTCGGATGATTTGTTCGGCTAGCGCAAGCTTGTCGGGAGTGTCGCGAATGATGATAACGTTTCTCGTGCTCAACTGTTGTATGTACTGCAACTCGAGAATCTGGCGCAGCGCAGTAGTCAGCTGGGTCAACCCCTCGTGCGTGGTGGTGGCCGGGAGATAAAACGTTTGCACTACCTCTTTTTCGGAGTTGCGATGCTTTTGAGCGCTGGCCGGATCCGGAGAGGTCCTCCGCGAATCGAGGGGGCCGCCTCGAGGCGGTTCTGGTTGTTGTGGGAGAGGCGGCGACACCACCTGCGGCTCGACCGCCACCGAATTTTGTTGAGGCACCTTCGGCTGCCATGCGGCCAGAGACACAGCGCCGATTGCGACAAGAATCGCTCCGGCGAGGAACGGCGCCCAGGCGCCAGTTGCCCGCTCGGGGTGGAGCAAACGGCGAACGCGTTTCATAAGACTACTTCCCGTCGCAGCAATGGCTGTTTCGTAGGCCCTGAGACGGTTCTGCTCCAGCGCGGCAAGAGCGAGCGCGTATTCTTGAGTGTCGCGGCTGATGGACACAGCGATATCATCACAGCAGTTTTCACGTTCGGCGCGCATGACTCGGGAGATCCACCAGATCGCTGGGTGATAAAAGAGCAGTCCTTCTACCAGCCGCTGCAGCAGATTCATTAAGTAATCGCAGCGGCGAATGTGAGCCAACTCGTGAAGCAGGATAGCCTCGATCTGCGCTGGAGGCAGCCCGGCGAGCAGTCCAATCGGCATCAGGATCATGGGCCGCAAGTGGCCGAGAACCAGCGGCACTTCCGCCAGACACGATTCCATAAGTAGGATCGGTCGCGAGACACGCAACTTCGCACTTAAGTGAGCGAGCTCCTTCTGCCAGTGCACGGGCGCGGAACACACGCCGCGGCGGCGGAGTCGACGCACCGAAATAGCACCGGCCAATCGCCGAAGGTAGATGACACAAACTCCCGTAATCCAGAAAACCGCCAACCAGGGAACAAATGCAGCAAAGTTCGGCCTCCCCGCGTGGGACCCACCGCTCTCAGCCAAGTCATGCCAGGCGGGCAGTGTACGGGGTCCTGAAGTCCCGAAGCCGCCCATCGCTTTCGGCAGCGTGTGAAAGAAGGTAAAGCTGAATCCTCCAACCATCACAAGCATCGCCGCACATGCCGCGAAATAACGGACGCGGGGTGACCGCACCGCCACCATCGCCGCCGCGAGGACACCAGCGACGATCGCACCCTGCCACAGCGAATGAAGCAGTACCCAACCAATCGCGCTCGCTAGCGGAGTTCCGATGAAAGATTCAAGTTGCCTCATTTTTCCTCCCTGCGGTGTTCCTCCAGCAATTTACGCATTTCCGCAAGTTCCTCTTTCGTAGCCTTTCGAGCCGAAAGCGCACCTACGAGGAGCGCCTTGGCCGATCCGCTGAACGCGCGCTCCAACAAATCTCCGGCAAGCTGGCGCTGCGTCCACTCGCGAGTCTTTGCCGGTTCGTAGACATGCGCGCGCTGTTTCTCATCCCTGCGCACCAGCCCCTTTTCGGCCATAATCTGCATGAATTTGAGGACGGTGCTGTATTGCGCCGGACGCCGCCGACGGATGACTTCGTAAACCTCGCGCACGGTTGCTGGCCCGATGCTCCACAACACCGTCAAGATCTCAAGCTCGGCTTCGGTTGGCCTGCGCGGTTTGTCTGTCATAGTACGAAGAACTTACTAGTAAGCGTTTCGTACGTCAAGAATTTCGTGATTCCAAGGGCAGCGCCGCCGGTGGTGTATCTTCAGCTCAAGAAACGCATAACCGCAAACGCGGAAGTCGTCAAAGAGAAGGCCGTGGCTAAGTCCTGACTCGCAGGGATTACCGGAAAAGTCCTTTCCCAGTACTCCCCATCTCCGGTTTGCACGATGGACTTCCCAGAACCGGACTTCTGGCCCGGAATAGTTTCCGGATTCGCCGTTGCTCGGAAACTATCGCCAATGTATGGAAAATGCTTCATTCGAGGTCTGAAAAACAAATGGCGGCCAGATCCAATCCGGCGCGAGAGATCCCGTCCCCCCATTCGAATGAGCCAGCCCCCCGTGATGCTTACCAGGACTTGGTCGCGCCGTCCGACGAAATGGCGTCTCCAACTATTTTGGCTCCACCAAATTTCATTGAGTGGACTCGTGTGCATCGGCAGTCTCGCGGCGGCCCTCCATCAAGAACAAGTGGAAGTCCGTGGCGAGCGGCTCAGCGGCAAGCTGCCGTATCATGAGCGCGACTTGACCCCGATGGTAAGTAGAATGGTTCGCCAGATGCTGCATCAGGTGAGCCAAACTGATTTGTGTTGTGCGAAGAGGAAGCATCCTTACCAAGGACTCGTTTGTTACGCGATTCACAAACTCGACTTGTTCTCTCTCGACTTCCGTCCACTTTGACTGCACGGCGGCGACGTCAGGAAACGTGATGGGATCAAATAGGGTGTTGTGTCGCGCCCACAGTTCTGTCACGAAGGCGGAACTAGGGGACGGCTCCTTCCAATACGTAAGCCAACCCCACTCGCCGCCAATGACATGCACGAGCGTGTCACGCACAGAACAGAAGCTGCCACCCAGATCGCGTGTGAACGCCTCAGCGCTGAGAGTGGAGGCCGCTTGCAAAGTCCTTTTGTTCGCCCAGCGGCCGTATTCGTAGAGTAGCTGAATGTCATCCTTAGTCATGGTGATGACCGCCCCTTTCCTCCGAGCAATCTTACCTTGCCTCCGATATTCGGCAAGAAGCGACATGCGGTCATTCCTGGCACCCTGGTACTTGTTCCGAGTTAGGCTCTTGCTCGGAAACTAGCAACGGTTGGCTCACAGCTTTACTTCCTGATCGCGTAGGCGAAAAGGACTAGGATTTTGTCTGTGAGTCGGGTCAGGGGAGCCTCCATATGAGTGAGTCGAATCACCCGCACAAGAAGCCATCATTGCTCGGCAATCTAGTTGCCGGCATCAGTTGCGTGGACGTGTTTCGTTCACTTGTCGAACGTGACGGTGCGGAGACGGTCACAAAGGCCCTGGTGGTCGTTATTGCGGAAAGGCAAAACCTCAAAGCTTCAGCACACAGGTCCGCGTTGGACGGCGAGGCCGAAGGTTTGGCTGATTAAGGTCTAAATTCATTTGGGGACTTGAACGGACGCCAATGGACCAAGCGCCTGATTAATAAGGACTTAGCCGCTGAGTTTGCCGTATACTTCCCGCCGGGCGCACTTGCCAACCGGGGGGAGGAATGCAAACTTTCGAACGTCGATCTTTGTTCAAGGCCCTTCTCGCTGCGATTCCTGCTGCTGTTATTAGGAAGCTCGCACTCGCTCAGACGGTATCGAGCGAAGTCAAAGTAGCCGCAGGGCAAGACCGATTCAACGTGGGTCATGCCCTCGGTGTCAGCGCAACAACGCGTAAGGTCGCAACACCAGATACTGCTGGGGCGCTCTTCGTGATGGAAAAGTCAAATTGGAGCCCGGGCGGTCCACACCTTCACCACGATCAGGATGAGTCTTGGTACGTGCTGGCAGGCGATTACGTCGTCGAACTCGGCTCCGATCGGTACCGCGCCCAGTCCAGAGATTGCATACTCGGGCCTCGCAACATCTCTCATGCTTGGGCGTTTGTTGGAGGATCGCCGGGGAGAATTTTGATCGCGCACACGCCAGCGGGGAGAATTCAGGAATGGTTCGAACGAGACAGAAAACCAGGCGAGTACAAGAATGATGCGGCCCTATATCATGCGTTCGGAATGGAACTTGTGGGTCCGCCTCTTTCTCTCAAGTGAACTGCTTCACTTTTCAGATCCTAAAACGCGGGACTAGCTGGAGCGCGTTCTCTCGCTGTATCTTGCGAAGATCGCCAAGGGAAATGTCAAATTTATTCATCGCGCCCGCGATTGTTTCGATCGCCCAAAATGGACAATCCGACCCAAACAAGATGTGATCCTTAGGGATCACGTTGAACAGGGCTAACATGGCCGTGGGACTCGCCGCGACGCTGGCGATGTCGTAGTAAAGTTTTTGCAATTCGTGCTCGAGTCCGTTGGGTATCATCGCGGCCCGCTCTTCGGGCTGAAGCCGGCGACCGGAAAGGCGTGACAGAAGCATCAAAATCGTCCCCCCGCCGTGTGAAAAAACGAATCGAATGTTCGGACAGCGCATGAGTGTGCCGCTGTAAACTAGAGCCGCAATCGTCCGCGCGGTGTCCGTCGGAAATTCGATGATCGTATGGTTCATGTGGGGAATGGGATCCGCGCAGCAAGTCACTGTGGGGTGGACGAAAACAACTGCCTTCCGACGATTGAGTTCGTCCATGACAGGCGCAAAATCGGCATGGCCGAGCAATTTCCCATTGTCGTAGCTCGAAAGCAAGCCAACTCCATCGAGGTTCAATACGTCGAAGATGTACTCGATCTCTCGAAGACTCCCTTCCGTATCCGGCAAGGGAATCGCGCCCCACATTCCAAATCGTCCCGGATAATCCTTGACCATCTGCGCGCCGTATTCATTGACGGCCCGCGCATTCCGGCGCCCCTCTTCGTTGTTTCCGAACCATATGCCGGGGCTCGAAATCGAGACAATGGCGGTCGCGACGCCATTCTCATCCATCTGATCGAGCGAGTAGCGAGGCGTCCAATTCGTGTAGAGCGAACTCGGGATATCCGAGGCGTCGTCCACAATACGATTCAGATTATCGGCTGTATGCTTGGGAGGATAAATGTGATGGTGGGTGTCGATGATGCGAGGTCCGTTCTTAATCGCTTGGGCGAAACAGTGGGGGGACGCTGCCAACCCCGCGCCAACCGCGGACAACATTGCAAGAAGCTGGCGGCGTGAATAGGATTTTCCGTCCGATCGGGGATCGAGAATTCGCTTCTCCGGGGAACCAGTTTCCTGCTTCAATGATTTTTCCTTTTTCAGCGCGGTGGGCTCGGCCTCCGTAGGAGATACTTCATACGAATCTCCTTTCTATCTTCGGACACGGTACCGGATACTACCACAGCCCGTCGAGCGTAAACACATTCCGGATTCGCTATCAAGGCGACTGGACGAACCTGAACTCTTGACGAATGTTGGTTGCGTCGGATTCTCGGACCTGTGAAGTAGCACTTCACTTGGACGGCTTCCGCGTGAATCAGGAGTTGAGAACCTGTTCCTTCCGCCAATGCAAGTCCTACATCGTCCGCAGTTAGTAGGCGGGATTGCTGTCGGCAGTTACCGTGCTAGCTTTTATTGACGACCTCAATATCGTGGCCATCAGGATCAAGCACCCAGGTCGCATAATAGCCGGGATAGTATTCGAGACGAGCTTGAGGTGATGCCTTACTCTTTCCTCCAGCTGCTAAAGCGGCCTTGTAGAATGCATCTACTTCGGAATGGTCTTTCGCTACAAATCCAACGTGAACGGCCTGAGGATCGGGCTTCCCTTCTTTGAGCCAGAAAAAATGGCTTTTGCCAACACCAAAACCTTTCAAGTCTGGGTGTCCGTCTTTGCCTTCGTAGTCTGCAAGGGCTGTGATCCCAAGTGGCTTCAGAGCGTTGGCATAAAAAGCAACTGAACGCTTGAAGTCACTGACTGTGAGGATAACGTGATCTATCATCTTTTCCTTTCTGTTTTGGTTGGCATCGACCTGAATGATCGATGGTCGTGCCATTCTCCAGCGAACCGTACGCCTCCCTGGATGTTTCCGTGAATGCGCATCTGTTAATTCATACCCTAACATGTTCATGGACCGGCGTCGGATAACCGGGCATTACAAGTCGTACTTCATTTTTCCGGTTAATCGAGCATGTCGATTACTGCGAGTGGTTCATCGCTCGACCGCTGCCCTCTTCAGTTCCTTCCATCGCTGATCATTCACGCCTTTCACAAGGAGCCATAGGATCAGCGATAGTTCCGCAACGCTGCCGGGCACCAGAATGTACGGGAAAAGACGAGCCGCCACCCCAGGTGAAAGGAAGGTCGCGAAACTACTGGTCAGGTAGCATAGGCCCGCGATCGCCATCAGCGCACCCAGAATTCGAGGAAGAAAGGTCGATCTAAAAATGAGATATCCGATCAAGAGGCAATAGAACCCGAAAAAAACTAGGCTGACATTGTATCCCTGAGCATGCAATTTGAGAAACATGAGCGCCAGCGCCTGCAACTGCTCCACGTTAAATCCGCTCACGTTGTGCGCGCTCCCTAGCACGATCAACGGGGCGAGTTGAAAGAGGCAGATCAGAGACGCAATTGCGCATCCCACGAGACTAAAGAACGCCGCAAGCAGAGAGAGGCTCCTGTTCACGGGCTTGAACAAGTCAAAGAAGAGGAGCGTCAATGCGATAAAGCACGGGTTCACGATGAGGTCGGCCACGAAAGCCAATCGAAATAACGGCTCGTGCGCTAGGATGTTGGTCGCTGTAGCCGCGGCGTCGCTATACACAACCAGCCTGCCGCGAACGACCTCGGCGAATCCCGTCGCAGTGGTGAGCAAGTAGAAGACACCGGCGATTCTGGCTTTCAGACGCGGCGACGCCTCTGACATCCGTTCCATCATTTCATAGCCTCCAGAAGGGACCGCTTCGGGCTATGTTGTATCATCGATACTTCGGAAACGCAGCTAACGCCTGGTTAGTCGTGCGAGAAAACAGCCCTACTGCTGCTACTGCGAATCGCCCTCAGAATATGCCAATAGCGCGTCTTTATGGATTGATGTTTACGCGACACGAATCGGCGCTGGCGGTACGACAATCTCAACAAGTCCGGTCGCCACGTCGTACACGAGGCCCGATATAAGCCACGCGCCCGGCAATGCGGGAATCGCCCGGAGCGCAGCAACGTCGACGGCGACCGCCGCGCGGGGATCGGTGACCGCTTTGGTCTTGAGTTCGGCTTCCTGTATTTGAAAATAGTGCGCCAGCAAGGCGGGGTCGCCGTTCAGGCGAGTCATGCCGCAATCGGTGTGCTGAAGCACGATGATGTGAAACTCGCCGCCGCCTCCGGGAATCTCTCCGGCAACCTCACCGATTCGCCCGAGTAGACCCAACTGCTCCAACAACCCCGGCGTGATTCGTCCGCCAATGTTGCGCAGCACAACGGCCTCGCCCGGTTTAATTCCAAGTACATGAGCCGGATCGACACGCATATCAGCGCAACCGATGATGACCGCCTTTACATTGGGCATCGCCCGCGGAAGCGAGGGCATTAGTGTGCCCGCAGCAGCCTGCTGAACAGCAAATTCTTTGTTACGTTTTGCCAAGTAGTCGAGATTGTTCATGCCGATTCCTCGTGAGATTTGTTTTAACAGCAGGATTGTAAAGCATCGCAGGTCTCAATAGAAACTCGAATGAGGTAGAGTAAGTTCCATTCCCGATGAGTCGGATTACGTGGTCGGATTACGTGGTCGGATTACCGGGCCCCCACGGCCCTTCCTGTTGTATAATCCGGCACAATACTTTCGTGCCCATCAACATCTCAGCGAGTCCAACAGAAGACGCCGCCGACATTCGCTTGCGCCGCCATATGCTTTGCACTGCAATAGGGGTCGCCGCGCTAGCGAACGTGCTTATCCCCGCCTTGTTGTTCTCGGTCACTCAATTCTTCGGCCCGACGGATCCTCGCTATCGCGCGCTGGTCGCCGGGGTTGTCGTGACCGAATATGCGATTGCTTTCCTGCTGATTCTACTTCACGCCAACGTGGGTTTTGCGGCCGGCTACACTGCGGCGACCGCGGCCGCCGTCACCGTCGGATCTGCGGTGCTGGCTTACGTAACCTTGGGTCCCGCCCGTTGGAGTTCAAGCGGTCTGTTCGGCGAGGTTCTTGTCGCTGGAGGGTTCACTTTCGCCGTCTTGTCCAATTCCGCTTTCTTGGTGGCCAGTATCCGTTACGGCCGTGCTATCCACCCTCGACTGCATCTTGGCGGCTTCTCCCTAGGCATCGCTGCCTACGTCGCTCTAATCATCGTGTACATGCACTTCTTCCGCTAGCAGATCCCAGTGTTCGCATTCGTTTTCCGGAAGACGCGGTTCTGCGCACTGTGCCATTTCGACCAACTCCTGGTTAGTTGGATTACCGGCTTGGTCTCGGTACCTACTTTTGTGGAGTCGAGTGGTGACGCGGTGGTTTAAGTTCAGGAGACTCGGTGTCCGAAACACACAGGGCCTAACTAATCAGCTGAGACTCTCTCTCGAACCAGGGTGTCTCGAGAACCCGACAGCCAGCGCCAGAGAAGATCCTCGGGATGGAGCGGAAGCGCTCCGAGACACTCAAGCTGTTTGTGGTTTCAGATGTTGGGCGTCGGAGCACGCTCCTGTCTTCCACACGATCAATACGATGGTGGCAATCTTCCTGGCCAAGGTCAGACGCGCCATCTCTGGCCAGGTATCCTTGCTCAGCAAAATGGTGAGATAACTGCGTACCAGTTCCTTCAGGCTTCGCGGGCTGGCTTTCGCCCCGATCACGCAAGCCCGCGCTTTGGTTGCACGTCGCGGCGCGAGTGCTCACCGTGGTCGATTCTTCTCCAATTGCGCAGCGACTTCCGGCGGCGATTCATTTAGGAGTTCCAGAAATACCGCGTTGGTCCATCCAAATCCGGTAACGTTCTGACTGTACCCCGTCACGATGTGCGTCGCCGAGGATTGCGTGACGACGTTGTATTTCTCCCGAATCGTATGATCGAGGCGAAAATTGCGGAGGATCATGGTCAGGAACTTGGACGTGATTCGGTCAGCATCGGCGGCATATCCGTAGCGGCGCAGCCCCTCGACGGCCACCAAATGGATGGGAGCCCATCCGTACGGATAATCCCACTGCGCCTGGCTCTCGAAGCGGCTCATCGCCAAGCCGCCGGCCTGTTCAAACAACGGCAGATTCCCCGCGACTGCTTGCGCCTCCTGCCTCGAAACTAGTCCGGCCCACAGGGGATAAAAGGTCGTAGCGTACTCGTATGTCGATTGCGAGTCAGTTGTGGAGTTGTAATCGAAGAAGAGTCCTCGCCTCTGGTTCCAAAGATACTTGATGATTCTTGCGCGCCGATCGGTCGCTTTGTGCGCCCACTCGCGAGCTTCATCTTTGCGGCCAAGCAACAGGCTCATCTGCTCGAGATCCTTCTCGGTTTTGAATAGCAGGCTGTTGAGACATACCGGGGCGTAATGATGAGTATCGGCACCGTAAGGTCCGAAGCGAAACGAGACATCGAATCCGGATTCGCGCATGCTGCGATCGCCCTTGTAGAAATCGGCGGTCAAAGAAACTCGGTCTGCTGTCGAGCAATCCGCCTTCGAAGTTTGCTTGGATTCCCGATCACATGCCGGAAGTTCGAAGACGGCACCTACGGCGTCGGAAGCAGGCTCCCCGGCGTCATGCCTGACCAGATGCGGACTGTTCTCACCCTCGTGACCCAGGAAATACTCCGCGGCGCCGCGGTAATAGTCGCTCGGGTCGCCCATGATTTCGGGAACCGGACCATCACCGTCGTCGAAGTAGCGAGACAGGCCCGTATCTCCAGCAAGATGAGGCTCGCGATTCCATTGCTCGTAGTCCTTGGCGGCGAAGCCATAAGCGCGATCGAGCCATTTGAGATCGGGCTTCCCAGCGGCTTTGTCCGCTTCGTACACGGCCAGGATCATGGAGCTGAGAAAGGGCGGCTGAGAACGGCCGAGATAGTACGTTCGGTTCGCGTTCAGGACGCCGCCGTAATGCTGAATCTCATAGAAGAAATTCTCAACCATTCCCTTTGCCAGATCTGTGCGCTGGTCCCGAAGCAGGCCGCGGATGATGAAATAGCTGTCCCAACCGTACATTTCGTTGAATTGGCCGCCGGGGACTACGTAGGGATTCGCGAGATAGAGCAGCCCGTGCCTTTGAATGGTGCCAAGGGACTGCTCCGAAATCATGGCTGGGAGATGTTTGACTTCTACGCTGCAGCGCTGCTGCATATCGGCTAAGCCAGGAGGAGTGCCGGCATCGGCGGGAAGATACAACATCGGCGCGCCTTCGGTCTTGACGTCCTTGAATGTCTGGCAATCCGTGAGCGAGCGTTTCAGATTGTCCCAGTCATCGGAGATGTATCGGAGAATGTCATCGAGCGACTCGAAAGATTCCTGTGGGTGTGTGGGCCGGGGTTGCGCGTCGCCAGGGGGGTTGCCGGTTCGGTTTGGCATGATCAGCAGGCTCGCAGCGAGTAAAAATCCAAGCACATGGGACGGCCTGATTCCTCGACGCATGGTCGTACCACTTCTCTCCCGTTCAATACCCGACTCAACGATAAACCTGTTTTGCTGCGAACGGAAGGCCGGTTCGCAATGCGGGTCAGGCCGGCTTGGTGCTGAATTTGTCTGCAGAACTTGGATCGGATTTCGAATTTGAGTGGTAGGCTAACGCGCGGAGGAAGCGAACGACGTGGACATCGTCAAGGGCAACATGGGTTGGATCGAGGTAATTGTGGGGCCGATGTTTTCCGGAAAGAGCGAGGAGCTTATCCGACGTTTGCGCCGCGCCGAATATGGCAAACAGCGCGTTCAGATTTTCAAACCGGTGATTGATCAGCGGTATGCGAAAAACGGGATCGTCTCTCACTCTGGCCTCGAGATCCCCTCCGAGCTGATTCGCACCGGCAGCGAAATCCTAGACAAGGTAGCCCCTCGCACCGAGGTGGTGGGAATTGACGAGGCGCAGTTTCTTGGGGAAGGAATCGTGGATGCTTGCTCGAGGCTCGCGGAACTCGGCAAACGAGTCATTGTGGCCGGGCTCGCGACTGATTTTATGGGAAGACCCTTTGAGCCGATGCCGCGCCTGCTTGCAGTAGCAGAGGAAATCACGAAACTTCTCGCCATTTGCATGCGCTGTGGGAATCCAGCGGTGCACACGCAACGGCTCGTGGCGTCGGAGGAGCTGATCGTGGTGGGCGCAACCGGAATGTACGAGGCGCGCTGCCGACGTTGTTTTGAGCCGCAGCTAGCGCACCAGAAAATCGAAGAAGAGAACCGAGCCGCGCCGTCGAACACCACCCTCAGAGCCAGCGCCGGATCGAGCTAGCCTGTCACCGCCGGATTATTGCATGCCGGCGAGCCGACTCGATTGAAGGCGGGGCTTCTGAGGCCAAGTCGGTTTAGGCTCCGCTAGTTTGGTTTCATGCTCCGCTATTATATTGGCTAATGATCGAATAGCATTCGCATGCGAACTGTTCTAGTTTTTTCCGATTCAAGATCCTGACCGATCCACGCATATAGATGATGATCTCCCGTTTCTGTAAAACGCCCGCGGCCAGGCTCACGCTGGGCCGATCGGTGCCCAACATGGTCGCGAGGAAATCGTGTGTGATGGGCACGTTTCCCGACTCCAGGCGATCCTGAGCGATCAGTAACCATCGAGCTAGACGTTCCTCGATCTTGTGGAGCCGATTGCAAGCGGCTGTTTGGGCGACTTGCATGGCCAAACCGGCGGCATAGCGACTTAAAATCACCTGAGTCTCCGGGATCGAATGTAAGATTTCTATCAGAGTGCTGATTCTCACCCTGAATCCGCTCCCCGCGATTTGAACAACTTCTCGAAGCGGACTCCTGCTCAGCCCCAGAACTGCCGGTATCCCCGATGCGCCATCTTTCCCGAGCAATCCGGCTTCGACACTCTTTCCGTCCTTCAACTCGACAACCAGAGAAATCAACCCTTCATTGGGGAAATGGGCGAATCTCACGGTGCGGTGGGGTTGGTGAAGGCTCAGATGATGTGGGAGGTTGATGAATTCAAGGTAGGGCCGGATTAATTGGAACTCCTCATCGCTCGCGGCCAGCAGGAGTTTATTGCGTATGGGTTTCCCATCCGGATTCGTTCTCTCGCCCGCCTGCACGACCTGGAGTTTGACGATGGCCATCGATGTTCACGCACTGGCTAAGAAAGTTGTCCTCCCCATTTAGAAGCGTTTCCCATCTCGAAAGCCAGCTGCGTCGGATGTAGGCACGTTCACACGGCCGACCACCGTTTTGGTCGGCGTGTGCATTGCGAAGTGTTCGTTTGGTGAAAGGCTGCCTAAATCCTTCAGTTTGGCCAGAGCGTTCTCAAGTCCCTGAGCGACCGCCCGCCACAATAGTGAACCATCAGGAAGCTCTTCGAAAAGGTCGTATTCGCGGTTCATCGGCCTCTGTCCTGCATCTCTTGACGTAGGAAGTACTAGGGCCGCACACCAGTATCACATCCAGGTGATTCAGTCGGTAGGGCATCCTACCGTCGCTTACTAAGAGCTCATGTAAGGTCTGGCTAACATATCTCGCTGCCCTTTGCGGATTTCCGGCTTGAATATCAGCGATCAGAGCGTAGAAGATAGCGACGTTTGTTGTGCGAGTCAGCGTTCGCGAGGTGAATGTGACCGACCATCGCCCGAAGAAGTCCGATCCGCTCATGGCGCTCCCCAACGTTGAGAAATTGGAGGAGGAGATCAAGTCGCGTTTTTATGAGCTGCGCAACGGCAAGGTCTGGTTCTCCAAGGAAATCAAACAGGAGCACCGGAGGCTGAAGACTTCTCTTGCCCGTTACGTTTTGCACTCGCGATTCTTTGCGATCGTCACAGCGCCGTTTATCTATGTCTGCATTCTTCCGTTTGCGCTGACCGATCTTTTCGTCTCTCTGTATCAGGCAGTTTGCTTTCCGGTTTACGGCATACCGAAAGCGCGGCGACACGACTACATCGCGATTGACCGGAACAAATTGAGATATTTGAACGCGCTCGAGGGCTTAAATTGCATGTACTGCTCGTACGCGAACGGGCTGCTGGCGTACGTCGTGGAAATTGCGGGGCGCACCGAGCAGCACTGGTGCCCGATCAAACATGCGCGCCGGATTCAGCACGCCCACGACCGATATTCGCATTTCCTGCCCTATGGAGATGCCTCCGCATATCGGGAGCAAATAGAGAAAGTCCGCAACAACTTCAAGGATCTGAAAGACGGAAGATAAATCGACTCGTCCGGACAGAGGAAACCTCGGTTGCTATGGGGCGTGCTGAAGGGCTTGAAGAGCTCAAACGCCGAGCACGTTTGAGCCCCGTTTGCCCCGAAGGTTACGGTCTGGCGTTGGCTTCGCGGACGTATCCACCAATCTCATGCAGCAGTTCGCGGGCCGACACGGGAACAGCAACTCTGCCGCTAAGAATTTCGTGGCGGTCTACGTCACCACCATACATGGCCTTATCGCCACTCTTGTCGGCTTGCACCACGGCGCCCTCCAGGCTCACCCCGGCAAAAACACCGTGGGTGCGCGAGTAAGACAGTATTTCCGCGCTCAGTTTAAGATCGGTGCCCGCGTTGGCATTTCGGCCCACGGGTCCGGCCGCAACAGACGCGTCGGCTCCGAGCTTGAATTTATCGCTGAGCAGACTGTGCA
>Ga0210404_10000920_pt1 | contig 13495 bp, 14 predicted proteins | sample IncBWH28MmetaG_FD_155455 | JGI IMG/M metagenome (GOLD analysis project Ga0210404, IMG submission 155455) | Forest soil microbial communities from Barre Woods Harvard Forest LTER site, Petersham, Massachusetts, United States - Inc-BW-H-28-M | ecosystem: Environmental > Terrestrial > Soil >... | reverse complement strand
CCACTGCGGGACGGCCAGCACGGCGGGTTAGTCCTCTCCGTCACTGGTCCGGATGGAAAAATCATCGGCAGGCCGGCCGAGACGCCAAGATGACCGGGAACGTTATCGGTCGAATTGCGGTGCGCCGCCTGCCATGGGCGATCGCGGTGACGCTCGTGGCGGGGTGTCTCGTGCCAGCGGCCGGGCAAACCTCTTCGCAAGAGCGCATCAAAGCGTTCGCCAAGCTGCCCGATTGGTCGGGCATTTGGGAGCTGGACGCTTTCGTGGGACAGGCCGACGGCCAGCAATTCAGCGCGGAAGGCCAGCGGAGATTGAAGGAGTATGCAGCCGCTCTCCGGCCTTCGTTCACTCCCGAGTATCAGGCAAAGTACGACGAGATTCGAAAAAAGGTCGAGGCCGCTATCGCGGCCGACCCAGATCATCCGCCTGTCACGCATGAGCCGCTGTGCGCCGCGCCGCCCTTTCCCGCCATCTCGACGCCGGGAATGTATCAGTGGCGCGTGACGCCGGAGGAGACGACATTCATCAGCACCGTGGGCGCGGTGCGTCACATTTACACCGACGGCCGGTCGCACCCGCCGAAAGACGAACTCTGGCCGACCCTGATGGGGGACTCCATCGGGCATTGGGAAGGCGACACGCTCGTCGTCGACACGATCGGAACCAGAAAGCGGCTCTATACGGGCGAGCTTTCGGGCTTCTTCGTGCCGGCGAGCGATCAACTGCATTTCACCGAGCGCATTCGCATGGTCAATCACGATCAGATGCAAATCGACTATACGGTGGAAGATCCGGTTGCGCTGACCAAGCCGATTCACGCGGTAATCGTTCACGCGCGCGTCACTGATTTCAACCGGATGATCGAGGAGACCGATTGCGAGCAAAACGAGCGCGATCCAGTCGTTAACGGCCGGTTTACAACGGTTGTGAAGTAGCATGGCGTTGCAATCGACTTCGTGCGGGTGTTGCGCTGACCCATCGAGCTCGCAGCGGTTGCTTAGACCTTGAGCGGGTTGTAGACTGAGCCGTAATTGGGCGGTGAACGATGCGCCGAGTTTCAGGTTTCGTTCCCTTCACTTCGTGTTTTCTTCTCTTCTCCCATTTGCTGTGTTCCGCGCCGTGCTTCGCGCAGCAACACACCCCGCCCCCGACGGCCCCGCAGTCCGGCGTAGGTTCGACCCAAGTCCGCAGTCTTTCGGTCAGCGGCAGGGTCACGGACGCCGTGAGCCACACGCAGCTTGATAGCGCAAGGGTGGAGCTTCGACCCTTCGGCGGTGGTCTCGCCAAGATCGCTTCCACCGACGGCAGCGGCGGCTTTCAGCTCGACGATGTCGCGGCAGGGGATTACACCCTGGTAGTGAACAGAATTGGATATCAGGTTGCCAGTCTGCAAGTCGAAGTCCAGGACTTTTCCGTCCCCGGGGTTCAGGTCGAACTTGTGCGGACACCTGATGCCAGCACAGCAGGCACCGCTGGACCAAGCACCGTCTCCCTGCGCGAGCTTTCCATCCCGCGCAAGGCGCACGACGACATGGAAAAGGGAATGGCGCTGTTGTATGGAAAATCCGACTACCAGGGCAGTCTCAAGCCGTTTCAAAAAGCCATCCAGGAGTACCCTGATTATTACGAAGCCTACACCCAGATCGGCGTCGCCTACATGAACCTCACCGATGCCGCGGACTCCGAGAAGGCATTCCAAAGGTCGATTGAAGTGAGCCAGGAGAGCTACGCGGAAGCTTATATCGGGCTCGGCGAACTTTTCCTGAAGGGAGGCCGCTTCGCCGACGCCGAACCACTTTTGCGCAAGGCTGCTCAAATTGACCCCCGTTCCTGGCAGGCTGATTCACAGCTCGCTCGCGCTCTTCTTGGACTCCACCGTTCCTCCGAGGCCGAAACAAAAGCGTTTGCTGCAATCGCGCTCAAGCCCGACAATGCAGAGCTCTACCTGGTACTCGCCAATGCCCACGACCAACTACAAAATGAGAGGGCTCTGCTCGACGACCTGAACCACTACCTCAAGCTCGCGCCCACAGGCCCTTTCGCTGAACAAGCCCGACTCTCGCGGGACAAAGTCCAACAGGACCTTGCCGCATCGCCGGCATTGCCAGCCGCCTCGTCTACGACCGAACCCCAGGTACGTAACCCGGCTGAGCGATGAGTAGGCGCGCTTAACCCATATCTCTTACTAGGTCGGCAATTCGGTCGCCCTATGGGTGCGGCCTGACTCGGTGACCCGCTTGGTCCGCGGCGATCGAAGCATAGACGAAATAGCTGGATGATTCATGGGTCGAGCGTAATCGTCGACCACGCAGGCCATCACCCCAGATCCTTGATCGGACGAGCATGCTGGAATATAGTCTTCGCCATGGCAGCCACACCCATTCCGCACTCGCAAAGCCGTCTGGATCTATTTCGGGTCGAGACGGAAGACAAAGTTGCACTAAACGGCCTACTGTGGGAGCCCGAGAAGGCCAGCGATTCGCTGGTCGTGATGGTGCCCGGGGGCACGACGGGCGCGGCGCTGTTTCCAGCGCATGATTACTCTCCTCTTGCCAACTCACTGACAGATAACGGCTACGCGTTCCTGCTTTGCAACATGCGCGCCTCGTACAACAACCCTTACGCGGAATATAGCGACGCGGTGAAGGATATCGCTGCCTTCGTCGCGTACGCAAAATCGAAGGGTTACGCGCGGATCGCGATTCTGGGCATCAGCCTCGGCGGCCCTCGCATGGCGCAGTATGTGGCTGAGCGAAACGACCCTGCGGTCAAGGCGGTCGGCTTTATGGCTTCGATCCCATCACCGTATCTGGAGTTTCAAGTTCGGAGCAGCGAAGCGGACAAGCGGCGACTGCAGGACACGCTCAAGCACGCACGCGAATTGGTCGCCCAAGGCAAGGGGCAGGAACCCGTCGGGTTTGAGAACTGGTTTCCAGCCGGCGTGTCAATCATGGGAACAGCAAAGGCGCTGATCAGCTTCTTCGGAGCGCCGAGCGACCCGGGCACGCCCAGCTCAATCAAGTACGGAGGGAAGATTAAAGTTCCCGCCTTGGTGATTCACGGCGATAAGGACGAGCTGGCCCTCCCGCCGAACGCTCAAGAGATTTACGACAGCCTGACGGCGTCGCCGCAGCGCGACTTGATCTGGGTTAAGGGCGCGAGCCACTATTTGACGCCTGGCCCGCTCGCGGAGTCCTACGCCAGACTGACTGTCGATTGGCTCGTGAGAAACTTCCCCGCCTCTGTTCGCCGATAGGCAGTCGCACCCGAACGGCGATAGCCACTCCACGATCACCAGGGCCGAGCAGAACATTGCGAGAATGATCGCGAACATGAGGTCCGCAAACTACAGGGATATCCATCCCAGTTCAACCGATTCAACGAGAACGGACTTCTTAGTAGGGACAAGACGCGTGCCGCCCCGGGCCTTCTTGTTCACCCAACCTCGCGCTAGAATGGCGTGATGCGCGTTCGCGTGCTTTTTTTCGGGCAACTGAAGGACATTACTGGCGTCACGCAGGAAGAGGCGGAGCTTTCCGAAGGCGCTCGCGTGGAGGATCTATTCGAGCGCTACGGGCGACGTTTTCCGAAGCTGGCCGAATTTCGGTCGTCGATTGCGGCTTCGGTGAACCAGGAATATTCCGGGTGGCGCGCGCCGCTCGAGACCGGCGACGAAGTGGCGTTTCTTCCTCCGGTCAGCGGAGGGCAACAGGGCATGTCACAGACGGTGATCGAGGGCGACGTTTTCCAACTGGTGCGCGAGCCGATCCGCCCGCAAGAGCTGCTGGAATCGCTGAAAGCACCCGAAGACGGGGCGCTGGTGGTCTTCGACGGATTCGTCCGCAACAATTTCAAGGGCGGCAAGACGCTGTACCTCGAATACGAAGCGTACGAGCCGATGGCCTACGCGAAAATGCGCTCGATCGGCGCGGAGATTCGCGAAAAGTTTTTGATTCATCGCGTGGCCATGGTGCATCGGCTGGGGCGGCTCGAAATCGGCGAGACCAGCGTGTGGATCGCGGTGAGCGCGGCGCACCGCGGCGCGGCGTTCGACGCCTGCCGCTACGCCATCGACACGCTCAAGCGCGCCGTCCCCATCTGGAAGAAGGAGTTTTTCGCCGGCGGCGCGGTCTGGGCCGAAGGCGAAGTGCCCTCGCAGGAAGCCATTTCCGCCCCGAGCGAATCTAGTACGGAATGACCAAAGCTCAGGCAGCGCGCATGGCGATCTTCTGGGCGATGACCACGGGCGCAATCGCGGGCGCATCGCTCGCCGGCGCCGGACAGCAGCGCAGCGGCACAACGATCCGGTCGCAGACCGACCTGGTGACGATCCTGGCGAGCGTCATCGACTCCAGCGGCCGCCCGGTGCCCGACCTGACCGAGGACGCGTTTCAGGTTTCCGAAGAGGGCGCGCCGCAGAAGATCGAGCGCTTCGAACCGGAAACCAACCGGCCGCTGGACCTGGCGCTGATGGTCGATTCGAGCATCAGCACCTGGAAGGACCTGAAATTCGAGACGGAAGCGGCGGCGCACTTTATCCGCCAGGTGGTGCGGCCCGGCGACACGCTGAGCGTTTTTGAATTTGCCGAGAGCGTGACGCGGCTGGCGGATTTTTCCTCCAACGTGCCGAAGCTGCAATCGGCGGTGCGCGGGATCACGCCGGGCGCGGGCACCTCGATCTACGACGCGATCGTGCTGGGATCGGGCGCGCTGCGCGGGCGGCCGGTAGACCGGCGCCGCGCCATCGTGCTGGTGACCGACGGCGGCGAGACGACCAGCGTCTCGAAATTCGACCAGTCGCGGCGCGCGGGCGTGAAATCCGCCGCGTTGCTTTACACTGTATTGATCCGCCCGGTGAAAAATGAGGGCGGGCGCAACACCGCCGGAGAGCACGCGCTGATCACCATTACCGACAGCATGGGCGGTGACATGTTCACGCTGGACGAGCTGAGCCAGATGGGCGACATCTTCGACCAGATCGATCGCGAGCTGCGCACGCAGTACCTGATCGCGTACTATCCGCAACCGACGCCGCCGCCCTCGAGCAACCGGCACATCCAGGTCACGGTGACCGGCGGCTACACCGTGCGCTACCGAAAGGAATACTACACACCCGCTGCGGCGAACTGACGTTTTCCCCGATGGCGAGCCGCGCCGTTCGAATCTCATGAGCCAATTCCTGGATCTGGCAGTCGAGACAGCGCGCGAGGCCGGTGCGATTCTGCGCGCGGAGTGGGACCGGCCGAAACAGATTTCGTACAAGGGCGAAGTGGATATCGTTACCGAGTCGGACCGCCGGTCAGAAGCACTGATCGTCGAGCGGCTGCGGAAACGCTATCCGGATCACGGAATCGTGGCCGAAGAAGGCGGAGGCGCGGCTGCGGCCGGCGCGAAATTCTGCTGGCACGTGGATCCGCTGGACGGCACGACGAATTTCGCGCACGGCTATCCGTGCTTTGCGGTGTCGATCGGGCTGGCGGAGGATGGGCGGCCGGTGGCGGGCGTAGTGTTTAATCCCGTCACGAATGAAATGTTCACGGCGGCGCGCGGGGAAGGCGCGTTTTTGAACGGCAAGAGGATCCAGGTTTCCGCGGTCGACAAGCTGGCGGTGAGCCTGGTGGCCACCGGATTTCCGACGCACCAGCGCAAGCGCAGCGCCAACATCAACTACTACTGGGAATTTACGCTGCGGTCGCATGGGGTGCGGCGCGACGGCGCGGCGGCGATTGATTTGTGCTACGTGGCGTGCGGGCGCTTCGACGCGTTCTGGGAATTCGGTCTGAAATCGTGGGACTGCTGCGCCGGCGTGTTGCTGGTGGAGGAAGCGGGCGGGGTGGTGACGGATTTGAACGGCGGCGCGTATCCGCTGGGGGGCCCGCACGTGTTGGCCACGAACGGGCGGATTCATGGCGAGGTGCAGGAAGTCGCGGCGATCGCCGAGCGCGCGGGCGCCCGCATCTGACGAGCTGCGCCGTGAACATCCACGATTTCGACTACGAGCTTCCCTCGACGCAAATCGCGCAGCGGCCGCTGGCCGAACGCGACGCGTCGCTGCTGCTGCTGCTGCGTCGCGCCAGCGGCACGTGGGCCGATCGTCAATTCCGGGAATTTCCCGATATGTTGTGCGGCGACGAGCTGGTTGTCGTCAATAACACGCGGGTACTGCCGGCGCGGCTTTTTGGCCGGCGCGCGGGAATCCACGCGCAGGAGCCGGGCGTGCACAATCCGGCGCGCGGCGAATTCCTACAGACGCCGATCGAAGTGCTGCTGGTCCGGCGGGCCGACGCCGAGTGCTGGGAAGCGCTGGTGCGGCCCGGGCGCAAGGTGCCGGTCGGCGAGCGGATCGTTTTTGGCGACGGCCAGCTCGAGGCGCGCGTCGAATCGCGCGGCAAATTCGGCCTGCGCGTGCTGCGGTTCAGGGCGAAGAACGGATTTGCGGAGGCGCTGGCGCAATTGGGGCACATTCCGCTGCCGCCTTATATCAAACGAGAAGACGAGCCGGCGGACCGCGAGCGCTATCAAACGGTGTTCGCGCGCGAGGGAAGCGCCGTTGCGGCGCCCACGGCGGGGCTGCATTTCACGGCGGCGATTTTGGAGCGGCTGCGCGCGCGCGGAATCGAAATTGCGGAGATTACCCTCGATGTGGGACTGGGGACATTCGAGCCGGTGCGCACCGAGCGGCTGGAAGATCACAAAATTCACGCCGAGACGTACGAAATTCCGGAAGCCACGGCGCAGGCCATCGCGCAGGCCCGCCGCGCGAATCGCCCCGTGCTCGCGATTGGAACCACGGTGGTGCGTGCCCTGGAAGATGCGGCGGAGAAGAGCGCGGGGCGCGCGGAGATGATCGCCGCGGGGAAAATGGAAGCGACGATTTTTCTTTACCCGGGGAAGCCTTTCCGCATCGTAGATCAGTTGCTGACGAATTTTCATCTGCCGCAATCAAGTCTGCTGGCGCTGGTGGCGGCGTTTGCGGGACGCGAGCACGTTTTGCGCGCGTATCGGCATGCCGTCGAATCGGGGTACCGGTTCTACAGTTACGGCGACGCGATGCTGATCCGTTGACAATTGAAAATTTGGTCGCGGCGCTGGCCGTGAGTGCAAGCGGGCGCGTATTCGTCTATTATGTTCGCCTTGCCTAAGGGAGTTTGGGTGTGAAGTATCTGATTCTTAGCGACATTCATGCGAACATCACGGCCTTTCGAACCGTGCTCGACGCGGCGAAGGGGAAGTGGGATAAGGCCGTATGCCTGGGCGACCTGGTCGGCTACGGGCCCGATCCCAATGAAGCCATCGAGCTGGTGCGCGAATTGGACGCTGTCACCATTCGCGGCAATCATGACAAGGCCGTCACCGGCCTGACCAATCCCGAGGAGTTCAATCCCGTCGCGCACGCCGCCGTGCTGTGGACGCGCGAGCGCATCTCGCACGGCAATCTGGAATATCTCGAAAAACTACCCAAAGGCCCGGTGAAAGCTGGGACGTTTTCCATGGTTCACGGCGCGGTTTACGACGAAGACGAATACGTTTTCGGCCCGGAACAAGCCGCGGACGGTTTGCTCGACGCGCCCACGCCCGTGGTCTTTTTCGGCCACACGCACATTCAAGGCGGGTTCACGTTGCGCGGCCACGACATCGGCACGCTGCAGACGAGGCCGCCGCTGCCGAACGAAACGCTGAGTATCCAGATCGCGAAGGGCACATCTTACCTGTTGAATCCCGGCTCGATCGGGCAGCCGCGGGACGGAGACACGCGGGCAGCCTTCGCCATCGCGGATCTCGAAAATGGCTCGGTGGAATTTTGGCGCGTCCCCTACGATGTGCAGGATGTGCAGCAGCGCATGATGCAGGCCGGGCTACCCGAGCCGCTGATTTTGCGCCTGTCGTTCGGCCGCTGAGGAAAACTGTGGAACCCGACGAGAGAATGGAGCAGCAGGAGCGCAGCCGGTTTCCGGCGGCCTTCGTTGCCGGCCTGATCGTGATCGCAATCATAGCGGGAATCGCCGTGGTGGCGTCCCGTTTCATTAAGACGCCGCAACAGGCCGTCGACGCGCCGCTGCCGTTCGGTCCCGCGGAGCAGGCATACGCGCCGCAGATCCATTTTCAGAACCTGCAACTTTCGCAGTCCGATAATCTGATCAATCAGCAGTTCACCTACGTCGCGGGAATCGTGTCCAATGATGGCTCGCGCCCCGTGGCCGCCATCGAAGTTTTGGTCGAATTCCACGATCAGTTCAAACAGGTCGTGCTGAAAGATACTTTGCGGCCGCTGCGGCGCAGCGATGCGCCGCTGAGAGTGGGCGAGAAGCGCGAATTCAACCTGGCGATCGACCAGGGACTTCCCTCGACGTGGGATCAGCAGTATCCTGCTATTCGCATTACCGGCCTGGTCCTTCCGTAAGGGGCAATAGCCGGCGGCTCTGTTTGCTTATCAATCTGGGAGCGAGTGTTGAATTCCCGTTAATCGGACCAAGCCAGATAGCCGGGCACGATGAGGTTCACGAGCGGGATGATGATCAGGACGCCCCACCAACTTGGTTTGCTGCGCGCCTCCGCGAGCCCCACCCACACCAGTATCGCCATGACGATGTTCACAAGAGGGATCAGAAACAGGATGATCCACCAAATCGGCTTCTTGGCGATATTCAGCATCAGGATGATATTGGCGATGGGAATCCATGCCAGCCACCCGTTTGCCGTGTTGGTTTTCTGAGCGATCGTTTGCAGCGCCAGCGAAACGTAAACGTACCCCACCGCAAAACACACCAGAACAAACCCGATAGACATTCCCGCTGGAAACAGCCCGTGGTCGTTCATTGGCAGAGCCTCCTATGGCAACCGGTCGGAATCAGCGGAGCGGGTACGCTCCCCATCTATAATCATCACCCGTGCAGTGGCCTATTTCTTAGAATTGCCGATGTGATTGTTCACATTGGTTAACACCTGGCAGGACGGCATCACGCGATACCCAACAACGGGATCCCATCGCGGCGATGGAATGTTGCCTTAAAAAAGGAAGGGAAGCGGATCGGTTTTGGCCGGTCTCGCCTCCCGGGGTGTGTCCTAGAAGCGTTTGAATAATTAGACGCTGGGCGGCGGAAATGGTTGCATGTTTTTCGTATCTGGTCGGAACTTAAAAACCACGGCTGATTCACCCGGCGGCAGAGGACGAAATCTTTCTCGCGAGAGTGCGGTCGCTCGTTTTCGGCGCGGAAGTCCTAAAAGCACAGACCAAGGTGTCGGTGCCACTCAATCGGAATCAGTAGAAAAGATATTTGCGCCACTTTTCGTCGCGATGCCCGATCAGGCGCATCAATTGCCGCGAAGTATGTAGCGTGAACGGACGCGGACGCCGGCGCAATTTCAGCCCGGCTTCTTCCGGCGTGCGGTCGCCCTTGCGGTTGTTGCAGGTGTAGCAGGAAGCCACGAGATTTTCCCAGGACGAGCGCCCGCCGCGCGAACGGGGCATCACGTGGTCGAGCGTGAGCTCGGAAGCCGGCAGCGCCTCGCCACAGAACTGGCAGGTATTGCGGTCGCGCAGCAGAATATTCTTCCGCGAAAGCGCGCGGCTCTGCTGCGGGATGTGCCGGTAGGAAAGCAGCCGGATCACAGACGGCACCTGGATGGCTTTCGAGGTCGAGTGGACTTCGGAATGGTTCGTTTCTTCCGCCTGCGCGACGCCTTTCAGCATCAGCACCAGCGCACGACGCACGGCCGTCACGTTGATCGGTTCGAACGTGGCGTTCAGAACCAACACGGGAGCTTGCATCACCGAGGGGCGGCTGGCGGGAGCAGGCGCCGGCATAGCCGCCGGCTGGGGAGCCGTCACACCCTCGCGCGCCACTCCGCCGAGCCCTAGATTGGGCCGGGGACGTAGGCCGACTTTGTGCCGGTTCTCCATCGCGTCGCCTCTGCGCCGCTCAGACAAATCGACGTACCAAATTGGATGCGATCTATTCTAGCTTGGTTTCCGCCGGCTGCGCCCTGCGATCGCCGCCATAGCAGACCCACTCCTGCGGACCGAACCCGCGCCACCGTAAGACCCAGTACCGCGGCGGCGCCCGCTTTCTTGAGCGCCCTGGCGCAGGGCATAGATAGAGGGTCGCGCCAGTCGTCAATACATCATCTACCAGCAGGACGCGGAGGTTGTCAACCTTCAGGCCTTCGCGCGTAGCGTAGGCGCCACGGCCGGATTTCCAATGTTCCGTGCGAGATAGCACCCGCTGCGGTGGGCGGGGCCGCGTGCGCGCCAGCAGGTAGCGTTCCAGCTTTAATTCCAGCCGTTCTGCCGGCCGGCTCTGCCGCAATGGCACATCGGCTCCTATTGCTGAGCGCCTGGCGCAAATCCGGCAGGGGCCGGGGAACACGACCGATGCCAGTGCGCCCAGTGGATCTTTCAGAATCACGGATACGCTGTGACGCAAGGTCGCGCTGCGCGGGCCGGCACACCCACAGCGGAAACTACGGCAGGGGAATTACAGAACCGCTCAGAGCAGGCCCTTTTCCTTCTTTTCCTGGCAGGTAATGCAGTAGCGGGTCCATGGCACGGCCTCAAGCCGCTTCTGTTGCAGCTCCTCGTGGCAGGAAACGCACTCGCCGAACGCATTGTCCTTGATGCGCGACAGGGCGTCTTCCACCAGCTGAAGAATGGCGCGGTCGTTGTGAGTTTGGCCGAAGAGGAATTCCTTGGTGTAGGAATTCGCGGCCTTATCTGCGAGATCCACCGTGGGATCCTCGTCCGCCTCGCGGCCTTCCTGCTGCGTGCGCGCGATTCCCCGCATCAGTTCTTCGCGACGCGTTTGCAGCTTCTTCTTGTAATACTCCAGCCGCTTCTTATCCATGGTTGTGGCTTTCAGTTGAGGTTCACGAGCCATTCAAAACCCCCGATCTTAAAGACATACGCGCGCCTTGTCAAACCTGACGTCCGCGCGCGATGCCTGCAACGACACTTAGATGCAGCTCGATCGTTTAGGTTGCAAATCGGAGCTTCGAGCTTTCACTTGCGACCGCCAGGGGAAATCACCTAGCCGTGGATTTTTCCGTGGGAAACAAAAAGTGGATCGCCACCACCCACAAGACCAGCACCACAAAAACCAGCCAGCTGCCTTCCGGCCCGACGGTTCCGCCGGTCAGCCATTTCGCTCCGTGGAAGGATGAATTGAATAAGTGTCCGGTCGCGAGAATTCCGCTATCCGGCGTGCCGTAAAAATACGTTTCGCCCCAGTCCCACGACGTGTGCATCCCGAACAGCAGCCACAGACTCCCCGTCCGGCTCAACGCAAACGCCTCCATAAATCCGAACATTCCCGCCGCCAGGCAGCCGAACAGCGCCTCGCCCTGGTTGCTCCAGTGAGCCGCTCCGAAAATCACAGCTAGGATCAGCGCCGCCGGCCAGAATCCGATCCCCTCGGCGAGCGCGGACTGCGGGTAGCCTCGAAACATGAAGTCTTCGAAGACGCCCACAAGAAAAAATGCGAGCGCCCACAGGAGCCCGAATTTCACCGCCGTGGCGCCCCTGACCGCCAGCCCGGCGAGCGAAAACCCGTGCAGCGCCCAAATCGCCGCCAGCAACAGGCTGAGCATCGCGAACCCCAGCGCCAGCCCTTGCCAGAATCGCTTCCCGAACGCTTGATTCATCGGCAATCCGTAGTCGGCGAACGAGCGCTTCTCGATGAACGTCATGAGGAACGCAGCCAGGAGGACGGTCAGAGCCCTGAGGCCTTCCACGACGATCACGGGCGCCGGCGACTCCTCGCCCGGGGCCGCGGTGACCTCTTGTATGAAATGTCGGAGCGGCTGGATGTGGTCGATATAGCCCAGCGCCACAACCAGCGCGATAAACATCAGGATCCGCCAGCCCGCACGCAGGCCCTGGGGGCCGAAGAGCACCGGATTCGGCCCGGACGATGCCGGCGGCGCTGGAGCCGTTTCGTTCGGCGGAACACTTGGCGTGACGTCGGATTCCATCGCAGCCTCCCGCTAAACCGATCCGCGCGCGTGCCGATTCAATATTTCGAGCCTCGCACCTTATATCACGCTGGCAAATTAGCGGCCACGCAACAGCGACGCCGCACCGACCGGGGTTGCAATCCCCTCGGCGGCTGCTAAACTTGGTATTTCAGACGGATGAAGCCACCGCTTGGTAATCAAACCTCCGCGCCAATCCGGCTCGGAATCAGCGCATTCATCGGGGAGGGCTCAGTTGGCTAAATACGATCTTGTGATCATCGGCAGCGGTCCGGGCGGCTACGTGGCCGCGATCCGCGCCGCGCAGTGGGGACTCAAAACCGCGGTGGTCGAAAAGGACCCTTTCCTCGGCGGCACCTGCCTGCACGTCGGCTGCATTCCCACCAAAGTTTTCCTGCACCACGCGGACATCTACGACTATTTCCAGCGCGCTGAAGAATTCGGCTTCGAAGTGAAAGACGTCAAGATCAACTGGCCCGCGATGCTCACGCGCAAGGACAAAATCGTCAAGAAACACGCCGGCGGAATCGCCATGCTTTTCCGAAAGCACAAAATCGATTCCATCACCGGATGGGGACGCATCATCGGAGCCGGCAAAGTCTCGGTCGAAAAGGATGGCCAGGTCACCGAAATCGAAACCAACTACACGATGATCGCCACTGGCTCGGAAGCGCGCACGCTGCCCGGAGTTGAAATCGGCGGCGACGTTATTCTGAGCAATCGCGAGATTTTGCAGCTCGCCACCATCCCGAAATCCATGATTATTGTGGGGGCGGGAGCCGTGGGCGTCGAATTCGCCTCGATTTTCCGCACCTTCGGCACCGAGGTCACCCTGCTCGAAGCCCTTCCGCGCATCGTACCGCTCGAAGACGAGGAAATTTCTCCCGAGCTCGAAAAAGCCTTCAAGAAAAAAGGCATCCGCATCGAAACCGGCGCCAAGGTCGAAACCGTTAGTAAGGATGCAAAAAAAGGCACAGTCACCTTCACTGACAAGACTGGCAAATCCCAATCGATTTCCGCCGACAAAGTCCTGATCGCCGTCGGCCGCCGCCCCCTCACCGAGAATTGCGGCCTCGAACGCACCAAGGCCAAACTCGAGCGCGGATTCATCCACACCAACGCCTACATGGAAACCGACGAGCCGCGTCTGTACGCCATCGGCGACATCGTCGCCGGCCTGCCGCAGCTCGCGCACGCCGCTTCGATGGAAGGCATCATCGCCGTTGGCCGCATGGCTGGAAAGGACGTTCAGCCCTTCCATCGCGAGCGCTGCCCCGCCGCCACCTACTGCGAGCCGCAAATCGGCTCCGTCGGGCTCACCGAAAAGCAGGCGCGCGACGCCGGCTACGAAGTGAAAACCGGCAAGTTCCCCTTCGTCGGCAACAGCAAAGCAACCATCCTCGGCTCGCACGAAGGCTTTATCAAAGTCGTCTCCGAGGCCAAGTATGGAGAGATTCTCGGCGTCCACGCCATCGGTCCGCTCACCACGGAGATCATTGCCGAGGCGGTCACCGCGCTCGGCCTGGAA
>Ga0210404_10000919_pt1 | contig 13501 bp, 12 predicted proteins | sample IncBWH28MmetaG_FD_155455 | JGI IMG/M metagenome (GOLD analysis project Ga0210404, IMG submission 155455) | Forest soil microbial communities from Barre Woods Harvard Forest LTER site, Petersham, Massachusetts, United States - Inc-BW-H-28-M | ecosystem: Environmental > Terrestrial > Soil >... | reverse complement strand
CCCCCCCCCTATTCTTACAACCAGGAGTTTGGATTCGAAACCTGTTATAATAATCTTATGAACAAAACTCTAACTGCAATTAAGGGTGTTAAAGTTGGACATTCCACACATTTAGATAAACTTACCGGAACAACAGTTGTACTTTTTGACAGAGATTTTCCGATGGCGTACAAGTCATATGGTGGTGATCCTGGCACATTTAATACTGATACGCTAAAAAACGGCAGATCAGATTATAGAGGTCATGCTATGTTTATTTCTGGTGGTAGCTGGTCAGGGCTTAGAGCTGGTGCTGAAATTATGACAGTGTTAACTGAACGAAAAATTGGATTTAAAAGTAACAAGATTATAAATCCAAATGTTACCGGTGCAATTGTGTATGATCTAGGAACAAGAATTGAACAGTTTAACCCTGCTTTTGGAAGAGAAGCAGTTGAGAATGCAACCTCTGATCCTGTTGAGCGAGGGAATGTTGGTGCTGGTACAGGTACATCAGTTGGAAAATTTCAATACCAGAATTACGGAAAGTCTTTTGCCGGGATGAAAGCTGGAATTGGATGTAGTCGGATTGATTTGGGTAATGGTGTAGTTGTCTCAGCACTGACAGTACTAAATGCGATTGGAAATATCATCTTACCAAATGGTGAAATTCTTGCAGGAAATAGGAGTGCAGTTGACGGTGAAAAATACAAATCATTTGAAGATTTTTCTGAGTTCTTAACGCAAGAAAAAGCAAATACCACAATATCCATAGTAGGATTAAATGTTGACCTAAAAACACGTGAAAATTATGAACGTGTTGCTCAAATTGCAACACATGGACAAGTACGGGCAATTGACCCAGTGAATACTTCTCTTGATGGAGATACAGTCTTTGTCTTCTCAAATGAAGAAGTTAAGGATTTTCTTACACCCTTAGGTGAACAAATTGCTCGTGACAGTTGGGCAAATCTTCAAATAGATATTATCAGTCAAGCTGCTGCCAAAGCAGTACAAGAAAGTATTTATGACGCTTGCCGACAAGCTGATACGATTCCTCTTGAAGGTGCCTATGAAGGAATAGTTCCTTCCGCTAAAGATTATTCCAATTGATGAAAAAAGTAAGAAATAAAATAATTCCTTCAGTCTTTCTTCTGTTAATACAAAATAATAAAATTTTCATGTTAAGAAGATTTAATACTGGTCATCAGGATGGAAATTATAGTTTAATTGCCGGCCATGTAGAGAAAAACGAGACACCAAAACAAGCAATTAAACGAGAAGCAAAAGAAGAAGCAGGAATAGAAATTGACTTAGATAAATTGCAACTTATCCATACTGTCTATAGAACAATGGAGGAACGCATTGATTTTTTCTTCACGATTGACAAATGGAATGGTAAACCTAGCAATAATGAACCTGAAAAGTGTGATAATGCAGCGTGGTTTAATTTTAATGTTCTCCCCCAAAATATTGCCCCATATGTTAAAAACGCGTTAGATAACTATTTCAAAAATATTCTTTACGCAGAGTATAAATGCTTGTTATAAAAAATTTGTTCAGGCTCTCCATTCCTGTTATCAATAAATATATACAGTAAACTGTTCGTCATTGCTTTTAAACCTGGCGATGGCAGCGCAGTGTTAAGCAGAGCATGGAAGATTGAAGATGTTGCGAATTAATTTAATAATTAAAATTATTTATGAAGAATTAAAAGTGTGATTGCTATACCTATGATTAATAATATACCTACCCCTAACGAAGCAATTTGAAACACTTGGGGAAGAGTAGAAGAATACATTGGAGGAGGTTTTAATTTTTCGTTTTCCTTTTCAGCACTTTGTAAAGTTTCATTACGTTTTTGATGATAATTACTGGATCGTGAGGCGTTAAAGTTTGTATATTCTCTAAAAAAACGCGCCGCAAGAAAAATATCAATAACTCCAAAAATCATTGAAATGAAGAAGAAAATTAATGAACCTCCGACAAGTACTTTTAAAGCATCGTTTAAAGAGCCCAAAGTTAAAACAATAGAACTTGTGAGTGGGATTAATAATGCTGTTACTCCTAAAAGTTGTTTAGTAATATCACTATTTTTATCGTTCGCCATTTTATTCCAATACATGGTTTCGTTTCCTGCTTGGAACTCAGCTTGCATTAATAATTCCGTTTCACTTGCCATGTCGGGCATTATACCATTACCTGATTACTTAAACAATAAATTTCGAATTGACCCTGCCAAAATATACGAAGGTTATCTTCTATCAAAGTTCTCAATTAAACCATTTTCGATCTTCTGTTAAAAATCTTTTTAAGATTTAGCAAACAAGCCTCTCTTTTTCTCATTGTCATCTTTCACAACATTTGGTATATTGCACATTAAGCTATTTCTTCTGCCTCCTGCCACATTGTCCTAGCCATGACAACAAACGAACAAATACTTACGCTTATTCAGCAAGCACAAAATCATACCCTTAATCCACTCAATGGCGTTATTCTTGCCTCTCTTGTTCAATTACCCGGTTCTCCTGAATGGAAATTGCAGGTATACCGCTTACTTGCTCCCTTTCTTTCAACACTTCATCCATCACCCCTGACGTTGACGGTCTTGATCATCTTATGGCCTGAATTAATTCTATTATTTGTCATTGTCTTCACTATATTTTTGGTACAAAGCATACAAGCCATATTTCCACACATTATGCGGCTAGTGCTCTTACAAAGGAAACCTGAGGTATCTTCCTTTCTTGAGCTTACCTTTCCTTCAGATACGAGTAAATCTTCCTACGCAACAGAACAACTCTATCAATTACTCCATACCCTCGGGAGACAACAGACGTTTCGGCAGCGACTCGCACAACATAAAAAACGGTATGCTCTTGAGCTTGTTGCTACAAGAAAAGAAGGTATTAGGTATGTTATATCTCTTCCAGAAAGAGAAAAAGATATTTTTAAAAAGAACCTCTTTTCCTATCTTTCAGGAATACAAATACGAGAAGTAACTGATTATCTCGACCAAGCGCTTTCCCGGACGACAACCCTGAGCCTTGCAGAATTAAAACTCTCAGGTCATCACGCGCTGCCGTTACAAAAACAAAAAGTACTTTCCATTCACGATCCCATTGCATATCTTACCGGCAATATGACCAAGCTCAAAGATGGAGAGATCATTTCCTTTCAAATTGTTACAACACCTGTTATAGCTTCTGTACATAGAAAAATATCAGGTGAAATGCGTAACCTTCGACATAAGATGTATCGAGGAAAACCATTGACCCCAGCTCTTAACAATGGATTCTTTAAAACAGTAACATCCTTTCCTGTCATTTCAGTTATTTGGCTTTTTGTCAAAGGCAGTATCTATTTTTTGATGGCAATCCTGAAATTTTTACTAGATATGATAAGCGCTTTTGCATCCAATGAAAGTGGTAGACAAGTAACAACATCTCAGATGCAACAATCAATGGCACTTTCCCAGGAACTTTTAAATCCTTATGAAAAAGAATTACAAACCATTGTCAAAGAAAAAATTGATCAACATTTATTTGAAGCATCAATCAGAGTACTTGTTGCAGGAAGCGATGCAGAAGAGATACAGGACCGCATGTCGGGACTTTTGGCGACGGTTGGACAAATGAATAGCACCTATCAATCCTTAACAACAAAAGGAAGTATCCTTCCCAGCAAATTTTTGATCAACCAGAGGCTGACACAATTCAAAAAAAGAATGCTCTCACCAAACAGAGCATTTAATCAAAATCCAATTCTTTCAACATCTGAAATCAGTGACCTATATCATTTTCCATATACAGCCACAACGAAAACTGAAGATATGGTAACTATTCATAGTAAAGAATTACCTGCACCATTATCTTTAAAACGAACAGACTCATTTGATGTTATTTTTGCAAAAAATACCTATGGAGGAGAAGAGACACCCATTGGCTTGCTTTTGGAAGAGAGACGACGACATATGGCTTTCTTCGGAGCAACAGGTTCAGGTAAATCAACCTTGATGCTTTCAATGATTAATGAAGATATCAAAAATGGAAAAGGTATTTGTGTAACTGACCCACACGGACAATTAGCGGAGCAGGTGCTTGTTTGTATTCAGCAGGCAGGTCGTTCTGATGATTTAGTATTGTTTAACCCTGATGATCTAGCACATTTAGTAGCAATTAACCTAATGGAATTAACACCAGGCCTGAATAAATATGATGCGCTACGGGAGAAAGAATTTATTTGTGAAAGTATTATTTCTCTTTTTCGAAAAGTCTTTAACGATTCGTTTGGTTCCAATCCTCACCGTATTGAATCAATCCTTCGAAATACCATCCACACAGCGTTTACCGTTGAAGGAGCAACGTTGTTTACCATCTATGACCTGCTTATTGATCCTGCAATGCGCGCAAAGACAGTAAGTAAATTAACTGATGAAAGGTTACAAAAATTCTGGAAGAATTTATATGGTAAAGCAGGAAACTGGCAACAGGTTAAAATGATCGCTCCTGTCACTTCACGAATTGAACGGTTTCTTTTCTCTCCTTCTGCATACGGCATTTTGAAAGAAAAACAATCAACGATCAATATTGATGCCATTATGGATCAAGGAAAAATCCTTGTGTGTAATTTATCAAAAGGCATGTTAGGAGAAGATACCTCACAAGTATTAGGCATGCTTATTTTGACAAAAATACAGCTTGCAACCTTGAAACGAGCACGAATACCTGAGGAAAACAGACGAGATTTTTATCTCTATGTTGATGAGTTTCAACATTTTGCAACGCTATCGTTTGTCCAAATGCTTTCAGAAGCAAGAAAATATCATCTCAATTTAATTATTGCCGAACAATCAACAGCACAACAAAAAGATAAACAGATAACCAATATTCTCTTTGCTAATACCGGAACCATTGGGACCTTTAAAACAGCAAGTCCGCAAGATGAGGCAATGATTCTTCCCCAATTTGAACCCTATGTTACAAAGGGAGAAATTCATAATCTTCCTGCATATCACTTCTATATGAAAATAGGAGCACTACATCCTGAAGAGCCGTTTTCAGGTGTTACCATTCCATTGGATTTAAAACCAGATAATAAAGCGTTAACAGCAATGATTACTCTGTCGAATGAAAAATATGCAATTAAGGAGACTAGTGAGCCTGAAAATGAAAAGATTGCCGATAAAAAGGTAAAACCCAGAATGAAGCAAACAACTTCACCAGTAACAAGTAAAAGAACACAAAAGGCAAAAGAAAACGCACCAAAGCGTCAGATAAAAACTGGTCAACCTGAGAATAGAAAGAAGCAATAAGTTAAATGAGATTTGTCCGCAAGCGTACGGACAATAAAACGTTAATTTTAGGATCAATTTTTGACAAAATCGCAGCTTCTTATTCTATATATAAATATATAGAGGTGCTGTACTACCTATTCACTTAAACTGAATATACATAACCAAAAATGCAACAACAAACACATAAACCTCTTACTAAAAAACAACAAGAAATTCTCTTCTTCCTCTACCGATTCCGCTTTCTCAATACTCACCACTTCCAAATATTCCTCAATCATAAAGATCCCAGACGTATCCAAAAATGGCTTAAAGAATTAACAACTAATGGCTATCTCCTATGCTTTTATGATTCAACAACCATAACAGGGAGAGCTATACCTGCTGTGTATGGATTAGAAGCCCCGTCTCGACATGTTTTAAAGGAAAACCCAGACTGTGATCCACTACTTCTGAGAGAAATTTACAAAGAAAAAAAGAGGACACAGGGATTTCGAGAACATTGTCTATTTCTGGCTGAAGTGTATTTTCTCTTTTTAAAAGAAGCAAAAGAAAATAATGAAACATTTCATTTTTCAACAAAAGTTGATCTTATTGGGTATCAACATTTCCCGCATCCTTTGCCTGATGCCTATCTTGTATTTATGAAGCGAGGAAAGAAACGACAACGATACTTTCTTGAGATTATTGATCCCCAAACGCCTTGGTTTGTGATTAATGCAAGAGTACAGAAATATATGACATATTTCGAAGAAGGAACATGGCATGAAAATGCTGCGTTACCGATTCCTTCAGTACTGTTTGTTTGTATCCATCCGAGAAGCATCCGATATCTCAAAAAAGCGATTAAGGTAGCCTACGAGGAATCGTATGAAACAGATATACCCTTTTTTATGACAACGCAAGATAAAATACGAGGAACAGGCCTTCATAGCTTGTTATGGCAAAAAGAAGAAAGAGCAGATACTGATTAAGAATGTTTTATTGAGATCATGGGGCACGGATAAACGTACCCCATGTATTTTCATTGATCTGTAGTTTTACCTTGTGTAACCTACTATATTGTCAAAGATTTTCTGGATGCCATAATCTAGGCTAATGGCTTGTCCAGTCGTTGTGCGACCCCACCAAATTCCATAATTATTGTCTAAGACAGGTTCTCCTTCTATTTGTAACTTTTTTCCAAACCAAGAAGAGACCAACCACCATTCAAGAATCTCCTGAGGCATCTGATCTGCCTCAAAGCACGTCTCACATTCACCTGTCTCACTATCAAGACAGGCAAACTCATTGTTACATTTGAAACAGACAGCTGGGGATAGTAAATTTCCATCAAATTCTCGATAAAGATTGTATATATCATCAACGGAAAACATCTGTTGTTTAAATGCTTCCTCAATCAAAGACGATTGGCAAGCATATATTTCTTTTTCAACAAATGCATTAATCGCTTGTTCTCGTGTCATTTCGTTCATATTTTCACCCCCCTTCTTTTTAGTATTCATAATTGATATAGTCGGCGCGCCTGTGCCGACGTACCTGCTACTGCATAAAAAGGGAGTGAAAAAAGCAATAAGGAATACGGAAACTACCGTAGGAAATTATTGCTTTTTGAGAGGGCTATGCCCTCTTTCATTAGAAAAACAGAAAATTATACAAAATATATAAAACTACTATAAAAGTTAACTTTGCAGAGGTATAATAGTGATTAACTATGACACTTATTGAATCTATAAAAAATCTACTGAAAGAAGAAGATAAAGAGCTTATTGAAAAACTAGATTTTAACAAAACAAACGAGGAAAACATTGCGATGCTTGTTGGGCTAGGTATTCTTAATTTTGAAAATAATGAAAATTAAAAAATTTGATGAGATTAATAATACCTTTTCATACTCATTCTTTAATTGGGACGCCATCAATTCTCATTCATTTACAGATAGGTTTGGAACAGTTCATTCATTTGACGGTAGTCTTGTAAAAAGTAATATTTTTTTTGCAGAGAACGGTAGTGGAAAATCAAATGTTATAAAGATAATTAAATCTCTGAATGGACAAACAATAGTATTAGGAAAACATTGGGATAATACTACAGAAGTCAAAATTATAAAAGTTACACTCGATGATGGAACAAATGTAAATTACACAAATAATGTATGGGATAGCGCGTTACTGAACGAAAAATTTATTATTTTTGATAAGAGTTATATAGAAAAATTTGTTTACTCCTTTAGCTCCAATAGCACCGACACTCCACAAATTCGTCAACAAAGAGGGAAAAATATTGTTTATTTGGGTGATTTTGCCCAATATCAAAAAGAAATAGACAGAATAAATAATCTTAAAGATGAAATATCAACAAAAAATAATAATTTCTTGCAGGTGGAACGTGTTGCTATTGAAATAGTATTACGTGATAAAAACATTACAATAGCAGTTTTAGAGTTAGAAAAAGATGATATATTGAACTTAAAAAGCGAGGAACTTGAAGATAAACAAGATAAACTGCAAAAAAAGAAAGAAGAGCTTGAAAAAATAGAAAAATCTCTAAAAGAGAAAAATAAAATCAACAACTTAGTATTATTGTCAGATACTAATGATAATCTAGCAATTGAAGAAGACTTCAATCCTGATTCATTGTTTAATTTCACAGTATCTAAGGGTTTGCAAGAAACACTACATAAAATTTCACATAAAAAAGGATTTATTATGGAAGGTTTAAAGCAATTGGGTGAAGGTAGTAAGTTTTGTCCTTTTTGTGAACAAAGTATTGCAAATCAAAACTATATACAAATAATTAAGGATTATAAAACAGTGTTTGATGAAACTTTCTCCAATGAAGAAAAAAGGATCAGACAACTATTAACAAAGTATAAAAACGTGCTTGAAAATTTGAGAGACCTGAGAGCTCCAGTCGAGAATAATAATCGATTAAGCGAAATAAGACAATTCTTGAATATTGATGAAAATTTTATGGAACTCATTTTAACCGACAATAAAAAAAATACTATTAAAACAGAAATAAGGCTGATTGAAGGAAAACAAAGCAATTTATTAGATAAAATACAAGGTTCACAATATGATGTAATCAAAAAAAATATTGAAGAGGCAAAACAAAATATTGTTGAATATAACAAAACTGTAAAAAAGATAAATGATATGACATTGCAGCTAAGAAAAGATCTTGATGATGGAAAGCTTAAGGAAAGAAAGGAATCAATAGCAAAAGAAATAACAAACTTAGATAAGGAAATATTTTATATTGAAAAAAAAGATATTTTTATAAAATATTTCGCTTCACTAGAGAAATATAAGGAAAATAATAAAACTATTGAATCTCTCGAAAGAATTTACCAGTCACTGAAGATAAAAATAGTTGAGAAATTTAATACCTTTGTTACAGAATATTTTGAATTAATAAAAAACTTTATTAAAGAAATAAGTCCAGCCATGGATATTCTACAAGTAGATGGTGAATCCACTCTTGACAGAAGGAATTCTCAGGATTCAGCTCAATGCGGCTTTAAAGTTAAATATAATGGAGAAGATTGTATGGACGGATTAAGCGAAGGAGAAAAGCAAGTAATAGCGCTCGCTTTCTTTTTTGCACAATTAAGAAAGGATAATGATAAAAACAAAATAATCATTTTAGATGACCCTATAACAAGCTTTGATGCTGGAAAAAGAAAATCAACTGCTGAATTAATACATAGAGAAACACAAGCATTTGATCAACTGTTTCTTTTTACCTGTGACCCTCTTTTTAGAGAGTATTGTTTAAAACAAATTAGCAGTGACAGAAATTTTTATTACATTTTTAAAACAAAAGGATCATCATCAATCCACTATGTTCCTCGAAATAAAGAAACAATATTTTCTTCATTTGAAGCAGATTTTAATAACATTGATACTATACTTGGTTCAGATGAAAATATTGTAATTTATGGACAAAAGTTGCGTTTTTGTTTAGAAACAAAAATTAAAGAAGAATATTTAGGATATTCAGAAGATAACCTTTCAGGTATTATTAACAAAGTTGCAAGTAGCACTATGGATTTGACTAAATTGATTAGTAATAAAGATGCTATTTTACAAATATACAGCTACTGTAATACAGGAGGATTAGCTCATTACCCAAGAGATGGGGCAACTTCTTGGACTGAATTAGTTGAGAAGATAAAACAATATTTAAATATGGACTTATAATAACTTGTTATAGTTCTATAGTTTATTTTAGAATTTTCCATGCTATGATATAATCACTATTATGAATAGTGATCCAAAAATTAGAAAAGAACTTGGAGATAGAATTCGAACTGCGAGGGAAAAAGCAAAACTTACACAAGCGGAAGTAGCAGAAAAAGCAGGAATAAATGTTAGTTATTATGCTTTTATTGAGCGTGGGGAAGTAGATACTTCTATCAGTAAGTTGGAAAAAATTAGTAAAGCCATTGGTGTAAAATCTTCTGATTTATTGCCTTTTTAGTCCAATAATCCTTTACTTTCGTTTTATCTGATATAATTCTTCTTATGCATATCCATTTTGTCTGTACGGGGAACGCTTATCGAAGTCGACTGGCTGAGAGTTATTTAAATTCAAAACAAATTCCGGGAGTTATTGTTTCTTCCAGTGGAACACAAGCAAAGAAGTACTATCCTGAGAATGGACCTATCTCTTGGGTAGCAATGCGACTCATCCAAATCCATAAACTTATTCCTTTTATGAAACCGATGTCAGAAACAACCACAGAAAATATGCTTTCACAAGCAGATATTATTATTTTTTTGAATAAACCGCATTATGAATATGCAAGACAACATCTTGGATATAATAAGACAAACTATGAAATATGGAATATTCTTGATCTTGATGATTTTCCTGATGTCGAGGTAATTCGCCAAGATGAGAAACTAAAAATAGAAGTTACAGAGAAAACCTTTGAAGACATCAAACATAAGGTTGATCATTTAGCAAGAAACTTGCATTGACAACTCTTAGTATTAAATATGAAAAACACATCTCAAATTGGAAAATGTCACATATGCGGAACTATTGCAAAACTATCTTACGAACATATCCCACCTCAAAAAGCATTTAATGGGCGAAATGTAAAAATGTTCAATGGAGCAGATTTCAGAAAAGTCGTGGAGTCAAAATATTCTTACTGGGAGTATCCCAAATTAGATCTCAAATATAGCCAAAAACAATCGGGAGCAGGATGGTATACACTTTGCGAATCATGTAACAATAATACTGGTAGTTGGTATGGAGATTCGCTAGTAAGATTCATATACGAGGGCTATATAAATATCAAACTTCTTGGTGGAGAAAGAAATTTACATCACATGAATAAATATAACTTCATTTTTAAACAAATTTACCCTTTACGGATTATAAAAGAGGCATTTGCTATGTTTTGTTCTATAAATCCTCCTGAGTTTGCAGACAAGTTTCCTGATATTAAAAACTTTATTTTAAACCGAGATTCAAACGAGCTTGATATCACTAAATATGCAGTGTATTTATATATTATTCAAGGTACTATCGCGCGATATGTCGGTGATGCAAAAATGGGCCAACGTCAAAAAGATGGTAGCATGATTATTAAAGAGTTATCAGAGTGCAACGCACCTCCATATGGGATGCTTCTTGAAATTGATCCCAAACCTTTTGCGTTCCCAACAGTAAATATTATCGACTTTGCAAAATATAACTATGATGATAAGGTGGATTTACAGATAGAAATTCCTGTGTATGAGTGCAATTCCATGCTTCCTGCTGACTTTAGAACAAAAGAGGAAATTGAAGAAACAGGGAAAATAAACAGAGCAAATAATACTCCTGGCATAATTGCATTCAAGAAAAACTAGCAATTTATGTTATCACTTCCAAAAATGTATCCTTCGACGTGCAACTCCTTCTAACATATCAATTTAAAGTTTTATCAGTATTTTTATAAAAAGTTAGCTTTAAATTTTCAATCCAGTTCATAAAGTGTTCGAAAGAAAATGCAACGGGGTCACCAAACGGTAGAGGCATCTCTTCAACATCTCGAAAAAATTGATATATAGCGCTAATCTCATGACCTAACATTTCAAAACGGGCGCTTTTTAAAATAATCTAAATTCAAATTGATTAATGCCTCATAACACTGATCTGATATAATTGAATTCAGAAAAGAAAAACGTGTACTCGCCACTATCTTATAGACACAACTTCTTCTGATTTATTATGATTATAGCCAAAAATATTTCTTATGGATACTCACGTTTAACCGTGTATGAAGAATCTAATTTTTCAATTATTAAAGGAGAGCTCGTAGGTCTTGTCGGTCCAAATGGAGCTGGGAAATCTACTTTATTCAAATTACTCAAAGGTGAGGAGCATACAGCGACCGGATTATTAGAAATTCGAGGTAAAGTGGGGTATGTCCCCCAGGAAGTGAAGCATGATCCTGAACTTGAAAGTGCTGTGGATATCCAAAGTTATATCGATCCTGAAATGAAGAAAGAAATGTATGAACTGATGATAATGCTCGAATCATTAGAAGTGAATGCAGAGTTAGATAGCAAACCAAAAATCTTAAGTGGAGGGCAACGCACAAAATTAGCTATCTTACGCGCTATTATTCAAGAACCTGACATCTTGCTGCTAGATGAACCTACTAACTTTTTGGATACAGAAGGAAAACGATGGATTATGGAATTTTTGAGTGATTATCCCAATACGCTTATCGTCATCTCGCACGATATTAATCTTCTCGACCAGCATATCGATAAAATTATCGCAATTAATCCACACACCAAAAGGATTGAAGAATATAAAGGAAATTATTCAAAATATGTCAAATTAAAAGGTAATAATGACGCGATGCTCAAAAAGAAGTTTGAAAATGACCAAAAGGAAATTTCTCGGATGAAAAAAAGTCTTCAGAATATGGCAAGTGGTGCTACAAAAAAAGGCGCACGAGCTCGCGCAAATGTACAGACACGTATTGATCGTATCAAAGATAAACTGCCTGAATTACCAAAAGAAATAAAAGATATTAAATTTACACTTCCTGATCCACAACGCACCAGTGAAATTCCACTCCAAGCGAAAAATATATCGATCAGTTTTGAGGGGGATACAATTTTGTCAGATGTCTCCCTCTCTATCAAACGTGGTGAACGCATCGCTCTTTATGGACCAAATGGAGCTGGAAAAAGCACCTTTATTAAAATCCTCATGGGGAGATTGCATCCGGATACAGGCGAAATCATCTGTGATCCGCAGCTTCATATCGGTTATTATTCACAAGAATTTGAAACATTTGATTTTACTAAGACAATTATTGAAATGGTAGAAGAACATTGCAATTTGCCAATGTCGCAAATCCTTCCAATTCTCGGATCTTTTAATTTTCAAAGACAAAGAATTTATCAAAAAGTAGGAACACTTTCAGGAGGCGAAAAAACTAGACTTTCAATTGCAATGCTTATGCTGCAGAATTATAATTTACTTATCCTTGATGAACCGACGACATACTTGGATATGGTTTCGCAACGAACAATTCTAGAAGCGCTCAAATCATATAAAGGAGCCATGCTTTTTGTAAGTCATACCGAAGAATTTGTAGAAGGTCTTTCACCCAGTCGAATTATGCTTCTTCCCGAAAACAAAATCAAATACTGGATCCCCAAAGATATTTCCAACTTCAGTGATTAGTTAAATATCTAAAAATAATTACTCTGAAACTGCTCTATTCAAGTATATGCTGGAACTTGAATTTTGTGCTGTTGCAATGTCTGATAAATTCTAAAAAAATAGGCTTCAAAGATGTTCCATTTTACTCCGAAACGATTCAAAAGCTCAACAATAAAATGCGCAAATAAATAAAGTTCTGCAAAGTCTGCAATCCTTGGCTTTTTAGTAAAATACATGAATACTACAAAAAAAATACCAGTAAATAATATCGTTATATAATAAAAATCTTCTTTAACTCAGTTAACAAAACAATCTTTTTATCTTCACCATATGTTATGTCAGTGTTTTTTCTATCGATAAATATTGCATATAAGCCTGCATCTTTTGCTCCTTTCACATCCTTTTTCTCATTCCCAACGTATGCCAAATCTTCAATATTCACACCTAATTGTTTTGCTAAGGTAGCGTAAATCATTTTTTCTGGTTTTCGGTAGCCTACCTCTTCTGAAGTAATGAGGACATCAACATATTCTTGTATTTTCT
>Ga0210404_10000918_pt1 | contig 13531 bp, 11 predicted proteins | sample IncBWH28MmetaG_FD_155455 | JGI IMG/M metagenome (GOLD analysis project Ga0210404, IMG submission 155455) | Forest soil microbial communities from Barre Woods Harvard Forest LTER site, Petersham, Massachusetts, United States - Inc-BW-H-28-M | ecosystem: Environmental > Terrestrial > Soil >... | reverse complement strand
GCCATTCAGCGGCAGTTCATTGATCACTTGATTGCTGAGCGTGCCACCTAAGGCTGAGGATGTGGTGTTCTGCAGCGGCAGCTCCAGCGTAACGGTGATTACTTCGTTTGAATCTCCGGGCTTGAGCGTAAAGTCCACGCGAGCGTCCGTTGCCACCTCGAGCACGATGTTTTGGCGCTCGACGCTGTTGAAACCCTTGGCCTCCACACGAATCTTGTACTCACCGGGAGTCATGTCGGGCGCGTAGTAATCCCCGGAGTCGTCCGTGGTCAACGCGCGTGTCACTCCTCGTTGCACGTCGGTGACGATGACTTTGGCGCCTGCGACGGCAGCGTCCTGCTGGTCATGAACGGTACCCAAGATGCGGCCAGTGGAGGTTTGAGAGAAGGACGAAACGGCAAAGAGAAATAAGGCAGCGGTGCCGCAGCCCACTATGCGAAGTCCACGAATCATGATTTGAGTCAGTCGATCAAAAACACCTGCAGGTGAAATAACCATGCACACCCCCTCACAGTCGGACTACCCCAATGATGATCCAAAATATCCTCTGGTCGAATGGTAGTACCACCGTATCATTCATAGTGTCAAGAAATTTTTCCGATGGAAGCTCCTAGATTATGGTATGGTTTGTGGACCATTGACGCTCGGTCGAATGCCGAATGGCCCCCCTTCCAGGGTGCCGCGAGGGCCCAATGACATATTGATTTGCGCGCTTAGACAGGGTCTGTTACCGGCTCAAAAGATAAGGTCTTGACCGCGGGCGAGACTGCCAATGTGCCCGCAACAGTTAGACAAACGCGTGATCTCCCGGAGGAACGGCAGCGATGGCCATAGCGACGATTAATCCTGCAACGGGACAGACTCTGAAGACTTTTGACTCTCTCTCGGATTCTCAGATTGAGGAGAAAATCCAGCGGGGAGCCGAGACCTTTCCCAGTTTCAGCAGGCTTTCCTTCGCGCACCGCGGACAAATGATGTTGAAGGCCGCGGACATTTTGGAAAACGAGAAGAAAGAACTAGCCCGGCTGATGACAACCGAAATGGGCAAGACTTTCCGCTCGGCTATCGATGAAGCTGTAAAATGTGCCTGGGCTTGCCGCTACTATGCGGAGCACGCCGAGCAGTTTCTTGCCGATGAAGTCATCAAGACAACGGCAAGCCGCAGCTACGTGCGTTACCAGCCGCTGGGAATCATTCTTGTCGTGATGCCCTGGAACTACCCCTTCTGGCAAGTATTCCGGTTCATCGCTCCGGGGCTGATGGCCGGAAATGTCGGGCTGCTCAAGCATGCCTCAAATGTTCCGCAGTGCGCACTGAAGATCGAGGATATTCTCCTGCGTGCCGGCTTTCCGGAAGGAGCCTTCCAGACGCTCCTAATTGGCTCGGGTCAAGTAGATAAAATATTGGGTGACTCGCGCATTGCCGCGGCTACATTGACGGGAAGCGAGGATGCGGGAATCAAAGTGGGAGCAGGAGCTGCGCAGAGAGTAAAAAAGGTGGTGTTGGAACTGGGCGGAAGCGATCCCTTTATTGTCATGCCGAGCGCGAATCTGGAAGAAGCCGTGGCCACAGCGGTCAAGGCGCGTACTCTCAACAATGGGCAATCTTGCATCGCCGCCAAGCGCTTCATCATCGCGGAAGAAATCGCCGATCGGTTTGAACAGGAGTTTGTGAAGCGGATGAAGGCATTGACGTTGGGCGACCCTTTCGATGAAAAAACGGACGTTGGACCTCTGGCCACTGCGGATGCAGTTACCTCGCTGGATGCGGATGTGCAGAAATCGGTCGCAGCAGGCGCACGGGTTCTAGCCGGCGGAAAACCGGCGGATCTGCCCGGCTACTTTTATCTCCCTACCGTGCTGCGGGATATTCCCCGAGATTCGCCCGCTTATAAGGAAGAGCTCTTTGGCCCTGTGGCTTCGCTTTTTCGGGTGAAAGGCATTGAGGAAGCCATTCGGATCGCGAATGACACGCGGTTTGGCCTGGGTGCCAGCGCCTGGAGCAACGACAAAAAGGAACAAGAGCGCTTCATCAACGAACTGGATGCGGGAATGGTGTTCATCAATCAAATGGTAGCTTCCGATCCGCGAGTACCCTTTGGGGGAGTGAAAAGATCAGGCTACGGACGAGAGTTGAGCACTTACGGAATCCGGGAGTTCACCAACGTAAAAACGGTTTGGGTGAAGTAAGAGTCGAATGAGAAGAAGAGAATTTGCAGGAAAAATCGACCCTGTGATATGGTGGCTGTACCATCAGACCACATTGAATCAGATCTAGGCAAAGGAACAGGATGGAGCGGGGCTTGATACTGGTGGTAGAGTAGGCGGACCTTAGTTCCCTGAAGGGCCGCGAGGGATATGCCGTGTACAAAGTGGTTCAAACATCTCGTCTCTACGAACAAATCGTAGTCCAGATTGAGGAATCGATCACGAAAGGTGTGCTTAAGGAAGGCGACCAACTTCCGGCAGAGCGCGAGCTGGCGCTGCAATTCGGGGTGAGTCGTACAGCGGTTCGCGAAGCGGTAAAGGCATTGCGAGAGAAAGGTCTTGTAGAGGCGTATCCGGGCAAAGGAACGTTCATAACCAACGGGACCGGCAATTCGATTCGGCAAACCCTGGACCGAATGATAAGGGTTGGCCAACCAGAAGGGACAGCCAACCTGGCCGAGGTTCGAGAGATTCTGGAACCGGACATCGCGGCACTCGCGGCAACCAGAGCCGATGAGGAAAACATTGCGGCGATGCGCGAGGCCATTGCCGTCATGGACAGTGCGCGGCAGGATGCGGACGCCTTCATCGAGGCGGACCTCGATTTCCATCTTGCGCTGGCAGAAGCAGCTTCCAACCCGCTGATTCTTTCGCTGATCGATTCGATTGTCGGACTGTTGCGTGAGCAGAGGCTGCGCACCTTCTACGTGGATGGCGGACCAGAGCGCGGCCAATATCATCACAAGCGAATTCTGGAGGCAGTGGAGCATCGCGATTCGCAGGGTGCGCGCGACGCGATGCGGGCGCACCTACGGCAAGTTCGCGCCGATTCCGGCAACACATCCAACGGACCTGAAGCGTAACTATCGAGTATTTCTGCAACCGCGGAGAGTCGGAATCATGGCAAATGTTGGCTTCGTCGGGCTCGGAGTGATGGGCAGCGAAATGGTGCTGCGTCTGCTCGCAAAGGGACATACCGTCACCGGATACAACCGCACGCGAGCGAAGGCCGAACGGCTAGTTCAAAAAGGGATGAAGTGGGCGGAATCGCCTCGCGCCGTCGCCTCCGCCGTAGACGTAACTTTCTCCATGGTGACAAACTCCGCGGCACTTGGCGCAATCGTGGATGGGCCAGATGGGATGCTCGCCGGGCTAAGCGCGGGCAAAGTGCTGGTGGACATCAGCACCGTTAGTCCAGCCTTCAGCCGATCCGTCGCCGCCCGAGTGCGCGAAAAGGGCGCTGATATGGTGGACGCTCCAGTTTCCGGCAGCGTCATCACTCTTCAAGAGGGAAAGCTGTCAGTAATGGTGGGAGGCCGGAAGGAGACGTTTGAACGCCTGAAGCCTCTGCTGCAAGACATTGGACCGAAGGTCACTCACGTTGGCGACAACGGGCTGGCATTGGTGATGAAAATTGGAACCAACTTGAGCTTGGCGGTTCAGATGCTGGCCTTCTCCGAGGGCATTCTGTTGGCTGAAAAGAGTGGCATCCCGCGAGAGGTCGCGGTGGATGTGCTCACAAACAGTGCCATTGCTTCGCCGATGATCAAGTATCGAGGGCCCTTCGTCCAGAAATTGCCTGCCGAAGCTTGGTTCAACGTGAACATGATGCAAAAAGACATGCTGCTGGCGCTGGAACTCGGCCGCCAACTCGATGTTGCAATGCCTACAACCGCGGTTACCAATGAATTTCTTACGGCTGCCCGCGGAATGGGTCTGGTCGAAGAAGATTTTGCGGTGGTATTCGATGTTTTGGCGGGAATATCCGGAGTGAAGCGATGACTACAGCCACTAATCACTCCAGCGCCGCCCCAACGGTAGCCATCGAGAAATGGCTCCGAATGTACCGCCGCATGCAGATGATCCGGCTTTTCGAGGAACAAGTAAACGAGCTATACACTCGCGCGTTGATGCCCGGACTGGCGCACCTCTACACGGGTGAGGAGGCAGTAGCAGTGGGCGTCTGCGAAGCACTCCGCGTGGATGACTACATCACGAGCACGCACCGGGGCCATGGACACTGCGTGGCCAAAGGAGCTTCCCCTGACCGCATGTTTGCCGAACTGCTCGGCAAAGAAGCGGGATATTGCAAAGGCAAAGGCGGGTCGATGCACATTGCCGATCCGGCGACTGGGAATCTGGGAGCGAACGCCATTGTAGGAGGTAGCGCGGGAATTGCCACGGGAGCCGCATTTTCGGCCAAGCATTTGAAGACGGGACAAGTGGCCGTGTGTTTTTTTGGAGAGGGAGCGCTCGGCCAGGGAGTGCTGTACGAAGTGATGAATTTGGCGGCGCTCTGGAAGCTTCCGGTCATTTACGTTTGCGAAAACAATCTCTACACGGAATATACGCACTTCTCAGAGACGACCGCGGGCGATATTCTCACGCGAGGTACTGCTTTCGGCGTGCACTCCGAGAATGTTAACGGTCAGGATGTTCGTGCGGTCTATGAAAAGGCGGCGAAACTCGTCGAGCGTGCCCGGCGGGGCGAAGGTCCGGCGTTTCTTCTGTGCGACACTTACCGGTATACAGGTCACCACGTCGGCGACATCAATCGCGAATACTACCGCTCGAAAGTGGAAGAGCAGGAGTGGAAGACGCAGCGCGATCCTATCAATCTACTCGGAGATTGGCTCGTGAATCAACAGCTCGCCAGCGCCAGGGATCTCCAACAGATTGAGTTTGAAGTAAGGGCGGAGATGGAATCGGCCGTCCATTTTGCGGTATCGGCACCATATCCCAGTCCGGAAGAAGCGGGGCAAGATGTCTATGCCTGAAGTGGCAGAGCGCGAATTAACATTTGCTCAAGCGGTAAAAGAAGCGCTCGCGGAAGAAATGCGCCGCGATTCCACGGTATGCATCCTTGGGGAAGACGTGGCCGAAGCAGGCACTCCTTTCAAAGTTCTGTCGGGGCTCGTAGAGGAATTCGGCAAGGAGCGTGTAATTGATACGCCGATTTCGGAAGCGGGCTTTACGGGCGTCGGGGTGGGCGCGGCCATGACTGGTATGCGTCCGGTGATCGACATCATGTTCGGCGATTTCCTCACGCTGACAATGGACCAGATGGCGAATCAGGCGGCTAAGGTGCATTACATGTCGGGCGGGAAGTGGAAGGTCCCGATGGTTTTGCGAACCACGCTTGGCGCTACGCGCCGTTCCGCCGCTCAGCACTCGCAGTCTCTCCACGCGTGGCTAAGCCACGTGCCCGGACTAAAAGTAGTCATGCCCTCCACGCCCTACGATGCGAAGGGGCTGTTGAAAACGGCGATTCGCGACGAGAATCCCGTGGTCTTTTTCGAAGATAAGATGATGTACAAACTCAAAGGGCCAGTGCCCGCTCAGGAGTACACCATTCCATTTGGAGTTGCGGACGTAAAGCGAGTTGGCAAGGACATCACCATCGTGGCCACCAGCAGCATGGTACAAGTTGCACTGGGAGCGGCGGGATTGCTGGAAGAAATCGGCATCAGCGCCGAAGTGATTGATCCACGGACAACATGGCCGCTTGACGAAAAGACATTAGTCGAATCGGTGAAGAAAACCTCCCGAGCAATGGTTGTCGATGAAGGCTACGGACGCTACGGCGTGACCGGAGAGATTGCATCCGTGATCGCCCAAGGAGCGTTCTATAATCTCGAAGCTCCCGTAAAGCGAATGGGTGCGATGCACGTGCCCATTCCTTTTTCCCCTCCGCTGGAAGACGTGACCGTGCCGACGGAAACATCGATATTCGAAGCCGCGCGGGCACTCTGCGGGAAAGCCTGAGGACATAGGAACAGGAGGCCCATCGTGGCACTGAAGACCTACGGCACAATGGCGGTGGATTGGGAGAATCGCATCGATTTCGACCGCTTGCGCCGTGAACGTCTGGATCGCGCGAAGGCTCTTCTCAAAAAATCAGAGATGGGCGCGTTGCTCTGTTTCGACATGAACAATGTGCGTTACCTGACGGCCACGCACATCGGGACGTGGGCTCAAGACAAAATCAGCCGCTTCGCGCTGCTTCCACAAAACGACGAGCCCATTCTGTGGGATTTCGGTTCCGCGGCGCGGCACCATCAACAGAATTGTCCCTGGCTGGGCGACCGTTCTCGTCCTGGGATACCCCTTCTGCGCGGCGCTATGTCACCGGAAATGGGGCGGGCGGAAAACGTCGCGAAAAAAATAAAGGTGGAGCTCGAAAGTCGTGGGCTTCACAAAGAGCCACTGGGAATCGATGTTGTTGAGCCACCCATCCTGTTCGCCCTGCAAAAGGAAGGAATCAAAATCGTCGATGGACAGCAGCTCATGTCCGATGCTCGCGTGATCAAGACACAAGATGAAATCTCGCTGCTCAATCATTCGGCGATGATGGTGGACGCCGCATACGACGAACTTTACCGCGCCATGAAGCCCGGCATGAGCGAGAACCAGGCAGTAGGTCTTGCCAGCAAGGTTCTTTACGATCTCGGATCGGAATACGTCGAGGCCGTCAATGCAATTTCGGGCGAGCGCTGCAGTCCACATCCCCATGTGTTCTCGGATCGTGTACTTCGTCCGGGTGATCCGGTGTACTACGACATCCTGCATTCCTACATGGGCTATCGCACTTGTTACTACCGCTGCTTCACTATCGGTTATGCCTCGCACGCGATGATCGACGCCTACAAACGCTGCCGCGAGTATTTGGACGCGGCCATTTCCCTGGTGCAGCCCGGCAGAACGACGGCAGAAATCGCTTCCGTCTGGCCCAAGGCGCAGGAGTTTGGTTTTCCAGACGAAGAAGCGGCCTTCGCTTTGCAATTCGGCCACGGCATTGGGCTTGCGATCTGGGAGAAGCCGGTGATTAGCCGGATGGTTTCGTTGGAACATTCGCATGAAATCAAGCCGGGCATGGTATTTGCACTGGAAACATTCTGGCCCTCGACGGATGGCTGGAGCGCGGCGCGCATCGAGGAAGAGATCGTGGTTACGGAAACGGGACACGAAGTGATCACGCGCTTCCCTGCCGAAAATCTGATGGTAGCGGGAGCGCACTATTTCACGGTCGACGGACCGCTCTCCACAACCCGGGAGAACGAAGCAACTCCGAGCAAACGAGTTGTCGCGATGGTCGAAGCCAGCGCCAAAAAAGAAGGGGTCGCCGCCAGCGACTGAGGTTTCTGCTCAGTTCCGAAAAAACAACTATGGCTATCAGTGTCGTAATGCCCGCTCTGGAGATGGCGCAGGAAACCGGCAAGCTCCTTGCCTGGCGGAAAAAAGAAGGGGATCGCGTCACTAAAGGTGAACCGCTTCTGGAGATCGAAACGGACAAGGCTGTCGTGGAGATCGAAGCGCCCGCAGACGGGGTTCTCGCCGGAGTAAAGTCGCACGAGGGCGCGGTCGTTCCGGTCGGCGAAACAATCGCCTGGATTGTAGCCCCGGGCGAGCAGCCTCCTTCAGCAGTTACGACGTCCCAAGGCACAGGTCGCGCTACTACAACTCCATCACGACCATCCGCCGCGGTTGCTATCTCCGAGCCACCCTCCACTCAAGGAGTGCAGATCTCGCCCAAGGCCCGCCGGCTCGCGAAAGAACAGGGTGTAGATATTGACCGTGTGCATGGTACCGGCCCGGGCGGAAGCATCACGACCGAGGATATCCTTGCAGCAGTGCCGTCACGAACTGAGCCACCCAAGGGCGGCGCGCTCAGCTCCATCGCGCGGCTGATGGCCGAGCGGACAACGCAGAGTTGGACGACCGTGCCGCACTTCTACGTGGTTCGGGATGTGGACGTGAGCCTTCTTGTCGAAGCGCACAAGAGATCCGTCCCCGCAATTGAAAAACTTCGGGGTGTACACCCCTCACTCACGGATTTCCTTGTCGGGCTCACAGCGCGAATCCTCGAAAAACATCCGGCAATGAATTCGAGCTGGACTGGGGAGGGAGTGCGACCCAACACCGAAGTAAATATCAGCTTGGCGATGGCCGTCAGCGAAGGCGTGGTAGCCGCCGTCATTCATAAGGCAAACACTCTAGAGCTTGGCGAAATCGCCGCTCTGCGGCATCGCCTGGCGGAACGCGCCCGCGCAGGTCGTCTGCATCCCTCCGACATTACCGGAGGAACTTTCACCATCAGCAATCTCGGCATGTATAAGGTGGACTCCTTCACAGCCATCATCACGCCTCCACAAGCCGCCATTCTCGCCGTCGGAGCTATCGTTGACCGCGTCGTTGCTCTCGATGCCAAACCGGCCATCCGTCCGACGATGACGTTGACTCTGGCGAGCGATCACCGCGTCGTGGATGGTGCACGAGCAGCCGCATTCCTAAATGACCTGTCGGACGCAATCCGCGAACCCGGAAAGTGGCTTCGTTGAGCGACTCGCTGCGCATCGGCGTGAACGCCACGCGTGATTCACGGATTATTCCGGCGGCTAAGGTTCCATGACCACACTTCCACCGCGCAAGAAACCGTTCTACACAAATCTATGGATGCAAGTTCTCCTGGGAATGGCGGCGGCCGTCGCCCTCGGCTTCCTCAGTCCCGCGAAGGCCGTGGCGATGAAGCCGCTCGGCGACGCCTTCATCCGCCTGATTACAATGGTCATTTCCCTGATCATCTTCTGCACGGTGGTTTCCGGCATTGCCAGCATGCACGACATGAAAAAAGTCGGACGCGTCGGCGGCAAAGCCCTGCTTTATTTCGAAGCCGTATCTACGCTGGCGCTGCTGATCGGTCTCATCGTCGGCAACGTGATCCGTCCGGGCGCCGGATTCAACGCCAATGTGGCTACCCTCGACCCCAAAGCCGTGGCGGATTATGCCGGACAAGCCAAGGCCCAAAGCGTGACCGATTTCCTCATGCACATTATTCCGACCACCGTGGTCGACGCGTTTGCCAAGGGAGACATCCTCCCGGTTGTGCTAGTGGCCGTGCTATTTGGTTTTGCTCTTTCGGCCATGGGAGAGCGCTGCAAACCACTCGTGAGTGTGATTGACGCTTTGACTCAGGCTGTTTTTGGCGTGGTAAATATCCTCATGCGGCTAGCTCCCATCGGGGCGTTCGGAGCCATGGCCTTCACGATAGGAAAGTACGGCATCGCGTCGCTCGCGCCACTTGCAAAACTGATTGGAACTTTTTACCTAACCTCCATTTTTTTCGTGATTGTCGTTCTCGGCGCAATCGCTCGCTTGGCAGGTTTCGGAATCATCAAATTCCTCTTCTATATCAAGGAAGAAGTTTTGCTGGTTCTGGCCATCAGTTCATCGGAGCCCGCGATTCCCCCACTCATGGCGAAGCTGGAAAAGCTTGGTTGCTCGAAGGCGCTGGTGGGGCTCGTCGTTCCGACTGGGTACACTTTTAATACGGACGGAACGAGCATGTACATGACGCTGGCCGCGCTCTTCGTTGCCCAGGCCACAAATACGCCGCTGACCCTGATGCAACAGCTTACAATTTTTGGCGTTGCCGTCTTGACGTCCAAAGGGGCCAGCGGAGTGCAAGGCGCGTCTTTTATCGCTCTAGTCGCCACCTTGACAGTCATCCCGTCCATTCCCGTCGCAGGAATGGCTCTGATATTGGGAATCGACCGTTTTATGAGCATGTTTCGCGCGCTGGTAAACATGATCGGGAATGGCGTCGCCACCATCGTAGTGGCGCGCTGGGAGAATGAGATTAGTCGCGACACACTTCAAAAGAATCTTTCATGACACCGCGTTCAAGGACGCCTAATCGCACTAGCCGAAGCAACTAAATCCACGCTGTGCAAAGACCCGGTATCTCTGGAATTGCGACTCATCGGTCGTGTTCTTGTTCACATTCTGTGCCTAAGTCCCACGACTTGCCGATGGCTTTAGAGTCTTGATGTAGTTGATTCTGAAGCACTTTCTTGCGTCATCGAGTATCCTTTTACACGGTGTTTTGGGAGCCTTTCTCATCTGATCAAAACCTGTCAATTTTTACAGGCGCAGCCATTCCTACTACGCGCTATAGAACCACTGGCTGTCAGGTTTCACTCGAGAACCTTGAAAGCCAGACCAGAAACAACGAGGATAAAGCAATGCTGGCCCTTCCGGATGCTCGCATTTCACAAATTCTTAAGTCGGTAATGATGTCTATGTTTTTTGCCTCGCTCTTGCTTCTGATCACGCCCTCGGCTTGGCCGCAGCACGACATGGACAACATGCCAGGAATAAATATGAGCGTGCCTACTTTGCCGGAAGACCCCGCACAAGCGGCCAAGCGGCTAGCGGACAAACAAGAGAGTGAATTCAATCATCACATAGCGGGATTGTTGGTTATCTTCGCAGGGATTTTTATCCTTGGGGAAAGTCATCTCGCCAAGCGTTGGCCCGTGGTGCGATATGCTTGGCCCATGTGCTTTTTCGCGGCTGGCCTTTTTGTGCTGGTCTATAGCGATACGGAGATCTGGCCTTTTGGCCCTCAAACTCCCTGGTATGCAATCACCCACAATGCCGAGGACTTACAGCACAAAATCTTCTCTATCATTCTCTTAGCCCTTGCTTACGTTGAATTTCAAAGAGTTCGAGGACGATTGAAGTGGCCATGGATTGCCTGGTTTTTTCCGATAGTAGGTGCTGCGGGCGCGACTCTGCTGCTGTTTCACGTTCATAGCGGCAACATGCAAGCACCCCACGCCATGGAAACCATGGAGCATATCCAGAGACAGCACCGCTGGTTCGCAAGTGTGGGGTTAGGAGTGGCACTAGCGAATGGGTTGGCTGAAACGCGACTCAAGTGGCAGAAATTCTTCAGTAAAGCTTGGCCTGCATTGTTGATCGTTCTCGGCCTTCTGTTGGCGCGATATACGGAATAGGTCTATGCAAGTGCGGCGCGACTATGCCTGAAGCAGTGGCTGTAGGAGCGTCATCAGGCGATTTAGAGGAGCTTCGCGACCTCCGTTGTTTCAAGCCACTCTGTTACTTTTGGCAGTGTACCTGACATTCCTTGACAGATACCGTGTTGGCAGTCCGAAAAATGAGTTAACCGATGCTAAGGAACCCAGAAGATTTAGCCCTGAGTGAGGCGATCCGGCTGGTTCATCAAGGCGACAGGGAGGCCTTTGCATTCATATACCGAAGCCATTCTGAACTCGTACGCCGCGTCTGTTTGCGTATGTTACGGGATCCAGCCGAGGCCGAGGACGCTGCTCAAGACGTATTCTTCCGAGTCTTTCTCAAGATCAATACATTTCGCGGTGAGTCTGCATTTTCATCTTGGCTGTACCGATTGACAACAAACATCGTTCTGATGCGCTTCCGCAGGAACAAACACAATTGGACTTCTCTAGGCGAGTGCACGGCGGATGACAGTGATCCTGGTAGCGAGATTGGCGCGCCCGACCCGCATCTGAGCGGCTTGCCCGCTCGGATCGACCTTCAAGCAGCTATCGATGTACTACCGGATGGGTACAAAGCAGCTTTCATTCTTCATGATGTGCACGGATACGACCATAAAGAAATCGCCGAAATCTTCGGATATTCGGTTGGAAATTCAAAATCCCAATTGCACAAGGCTCGCAGGCGATTGCGAACGCTGCTAGCCGACATATCCAGAGGTGGGCATCTAGACGCAAAGCCGCAACTTCGACCTAACCGACAACCGGCCTCATAGGCTGAGCGTTCATGGCGTTCTATCAGTTCTCAATTCCTCTGGGCGGATTGATATAGACCCGCCAAACACCAGCATCCCGTATTTTTATCATTGGATTCGAGGACTTTGGCAAAGACTTAACTTGCTGCATTTTCTGAAAGTCACTGTTCGACAGAACTCAGGGAGTTGGAGTCTGAGTCGAACTTGGTCCCCCACTTGTGCTGGTCCACTGCGCATCGCTTAGATTCCAACCGCCGCCGAGTGCGCGATACAGGTCGACCACGGCCAATTTGCGGCCGAGGTCGTATGCTACCGAGGAGCTCTCCGCCGGATAAAGTTGAATTTGAGCATCAACAATCTCGAAATAACTGGAAAGTCCACTGTCGTACCGAATGAAAGACATCCGGACAGAGTCGCGGTAGGCCTCCACGGCCTTCAGCTGCTCACGATAAGCCCTGGCTAGTTGTTGATGCGCCGAGAGGGACGTGGAAACCTCGCCGAAGGCTTGCGTAACCGCTTTCTCGAAAGAGATCTTGGCTTGGTCTCGCAAAGCAAGCGATGCGCGATACTCGTTCTTCAAACGGCCTCCGGTGAATATGGGCCCCGCCAAGTTACCAGCAAGGCTCCAGGCCTTTCCGGAGGCTGTAAGCTCAGACAGCTGAGGGCTCACACCCCCTAGTAAACCCGTCAAAGAAATCGTGGGGAAAAAATTAGCCTTAGCGACGCCGACGCTGGCGTTGGCAGCAATCAGGTTCTGCTCTGTTTCGCGCAGATCGGGCCGCCGCTCCAATAGAGTTGCGGGCAAACCCGCAGGTACGTCCGGGGGGTCGTACTGATCGGCGAGCGCAGTGCCGCGCGCGATCGGACCAGGGTTGCGGCCAAGAAGTAAGTTCAGTGCATTCTCTTGAGCAACGACCTGCCGCTCGAAATCCGGGATTACTGCCGCAACGTTCGAGAGCGCCGCCTGCGCGCGGGCAACTTCAAGTCCCGATGCCGCTCCGCCTTGAAATTTACGTTGAAACAGATCGAGAGTTTCTTGAAAGCTTTCGACGGTTCGACGAGCAATTCCCAATTGCTCATCGAGCGCCCGCAACTGGAAGTATCCTTGCGCCACGTCCGACATGACCACGAGACGGACGTCTCGGCGAGCTTCCTCACTGGAGAAATATGTCGCGCGCTGGGCTTCGTTCAGTTTTCGTATGCGTCCGAAGAGGTCAATCTCCCAAAGGGCGCTAAAGCTGAAGGAGTAGTACGTGTGGTTGGGAATTGTAGGGGACTGCTGTCCCGAAATGTTTGCTCCGTATCCCACTTGGGGGTAATACTGCGAACGACTGACGCCGAGAAGGGCCCTTTCCTGCTCCACGCGCGCCACCGCCAACTGCAGGTCATAGTTATTCTTCAACGCTTCGCGGATGAGAGCCTGAAGAACAGGATCCTTAAACAAATCCCACCACGCCATATCGGCGACGGAATTCGCCGTTGCCTGCTGCTCGGCGTAAAAGTTGGCCGGGGGCTGTATTGCTGGGCGCGCATACTTGGGGCCAACCGCGCAGCCCGTGAAGAGGAGGGGAAGAAGCGCGACTGCGATGATTTTTCGCATCAGTCGTGTCCTCCCTCTAGTGCCGCCGTTCTGGGAATTCCCACTGCTTCCTTTTTCTCTTTCCCGGCGATGCGCTCGACCACCACATACAGGACGGGCACTAGGAAGACGCCAAGGACGGTCGCGGCAGTCATCCCGGTGCTGACCGAA
>Ga0210404_10000915_pt1 | contig 13541 bp, 14 predicted proteins | sample IncBWH28MmetaG_FD_155455 | JGI IMG/M metagenome (GOLD analysis project Ga0210404, IMG submission 155455) | Forest soil microbial communities from Barre Woods Harvard Forest LTER site, Petersham, Massachusetts, United States - Inc-BW-H-28-M | ecosystem: Environmental > Terrestrial > Soil >... | reverse complement strand
GTGTGCGACCATCGCTACGGCGGCGGTTGTCGCCAACACGAGCCCAACAGCCAGCAGGGTAATCGGGCGAAGGTTTGAACGAAAATCACGCCAAGAGGTGAAGTAGGCCGCGGACCAGAGAATAGGGGGAAGGAAGACCAGGAACACGACGTTAGGATCGAGTCGCAGTGTCGGCACGCCGGGAATGAGGCCTAAGACCAACCCTCCGATCACCAGCAAGATGGGGTAAGGGATCACGAGTTTGCGCGCGATCGCCGCAAGGGCGAGCACGGCTATCAAGAGCAAAATAATCGTTTGGAGCTGCTGAAGGCTTTCCATATCGTGTCAATGGTACGCGAATCTCACGTGCAAAGAACAGGGAGATTCTGAATCCTTGCCACAGACCGTGGCGCGTGAAGCGCGAGACATGCGAGAGAGGCGCGATCCGAAGTTCGAAGTTCAGGGTTCGAAGTTCTGAAAACCTCGAACTTCGGACCTCGAACCCGCCCTCGTCTCACCCGTCTCTCTCGGCTATCCTGCGGGGTGATATAAAAGAATGGGTGGCGAAACGGAGATCATATGGAAAGAGGAGAGATCGTGACCCGTCGAAAGACTTCCGCATACACACCTACAGGAGCGCTGGCCTTGGGATCGGCGAACACGGCTCGCCAGCGGTTCAATCCCAGGACTCCTTCCCCATAGGGTATCGTTGCCACCTGACTTTGATGTTCCGCGATGGCGGACATCTTCTTGGCCACATAACGGTCAATGTACTCAAGGCGGTCCCAGGTAGCGAAGGGGCCCCAGATTTCGTAAGCCCAGATGCCACCGCTGAGAACGATGCCAGCATCAAGGACGCTTTCCCTCGCCAGCTTGCCGGCAAGGCGATGGGCCGGATGTCGGTCAAGTTCCTCATCCAGCGTATAGACCTCGGTTGGTCGCAGGCGAGCGAGTATCTCGATGAGTCTCTGTTGGACAGCCGTGGTATTGATCTCGTTCGCCGCGTCCGGTTCGCCACAAAAGATCACGTCTTTTACTCCCAAGACACCGGCGGCACGGAGAGCCTCCTCTCTTCTCATTTCAGCCATCCGCTGCTCCGTGAACGCGAATGGATTCGATGACCGGCCACCGTTCGTCATGACGACGGAAGTAATCACAGCCATGGACTCCACCAGTTTGGCGACCGTTCCGCCCATGCCGATTTCCATGTCATCCGGATGAGCGCTGATGATGACGACGTTGTGGTGGCTCATGGCCGAGGTATATCCCCTTCGGGGGCTACCTGTTGTTCTGCGTGGTAGGAACTGCGGACGAGCGGGCCGGATTCGACGTGGGTGAAGCCAAGGGCCATCCCCTCTTCTTTTAACATGGCAAACTCGCTGGGGTCGTAGAAGCGCGCAACAGGCAGGTGCTGTCTTGTGGGTTGGAGATATTGGCCGATGGTCATGATGTCGCAGCCGACGGAGCGGAGGTTGCACATGACTTCGCGGGCCTCGTCCATGGTTTCTCCCATCCCGAGGATCAACCCGGACTTGGTGCGCATGCCCAATTGCTTCGCCTTGCCGAGTAACTCGATCGATCGCTGATACTTTCCTTGTGGTCTGATTGCCGGAAACAGCCGCCGGACGGTTTCAATGTTGTGATTCAGAATCTCAGGCATCTCGGCACAGACCATCGTGAGGGCTGACTCATTCCCTTCGAAATCCGGAATCAAGACTTCAATCGTGCAGCCTGGGCTGAGCTGTCTGGTCTGCCGAATCGTTTCGGCAAAGATCGCGGCGCCGCCATCTTCCAGTTCATCACGGTTCACCGATGTGATCACGGCATGTCGAAGGCCTAACACCTGGACCGCTTCTGCGACGCGACGCGGTTCTCCATGATCGATCGCCGGCGGCCGGCCTGTCTCGACTGAACAATAGTGGCAGCGTCTGGTGCAGATGTCGCCCAGGATGAGGAACGTCGCGGTGCGTGCGTTCCAACATTCCCATCGGTTTGGGCAACGCGCTTCTTCGCAAATGGTATGAAGCTTGAGCCGGTCCATCGTCTGCTTAATGTCGAGGTAGTCTGGACCAGTCTTCGCTTTGATTTTGAACCAGGGTGGAAGGCGCTGCGAAGAGCGTATGGCTGATGGCGTATGGCTGATAGGCGGAGATGAATCAGCGGAAGAAGTTCTCAGTTGGTTAAGTGGAACAAAGCTCATGGAGTCTCCTTGGACGGGAGCAACTCCGAGGGATGTTCAAGGATGCGTTTAAACTCTTTCAGGAAGCCGGCCCCCTGCACACCATCCAGAGCCCGATGGTCGCAGGATAACGTCACCTTCATGAGCCGGCCCGCCTTGACCGTGCCGTCTTTGACGACAGGCGTGTCGCGGATGGCGCCCACGGCGATGGATGCTGCCTGAGGGGGGATGAGCACCGCAATGAAGTTTTCCACGTTGAACATTCCCAAGTTTGAGATCGAGAAGGTGGCGTCCGTGTATTCCTGCGGCTGTAAGCGTTTGTTCCTAGCCCGATCGATCAGCGCACGCGATTCGGTCGAGATATCGTTCAGCGACTTCCTGCCGCAATCGCGGATGACCGGCGTGATCAAGCCGTCATCGATGCCGACGGCGATGCCGATATCAATGCGCACATGCCGCCTGATGGCCTGGCCGGTGAATGACACATTGATTTCCGGATGGCGGCTAAGCGCGATTGCTGCTGCTTTGATCAGTAAATCGGTGACCGAGGGATGCGTTGTTCGGTTCAGTTTGAACTGATCACGGAACCGCTCTGCCTGCTCCATATCGATCCCGCTCGTCAGATAAAAGTGCGGCACCGGCGCTTTGCTCTGTGTCGTCGCTCGCGCGATGGCTTTCCGCATCTGGCTCAGCGGTTGGTCTACTCCGGCCGACAGCATCTGCGTTGGCGGTGCCGTAGCGTTTACAACATCCTCTTCCACGATTCGCCCGCCAGGGCCGGTTCCGGTGATGGTGGAGAGATCGATTCCCCGGTCGGCAGCAAGAGTTTTCGCGCGGGGCGAGACGATGACACGAGTCCCCTGTGGACTCGCTGGCGAGGCGGGTGCCGGACCGGCAGCAGGAGGCACGCTTGTCCTGGTTCCGCCACCGACCGATGGCGCGGCAGTGATCGTGTCGGTCAATGCCGAGGTAATATCCTCATCTGCTCCGCCGATGACGCCGATCAACGTTCCGGACATCACGGTTGCGCCGTTCTGCACCAGGATCTTGCGTAGGATCCCGGAGGCGAAGGCCTCGAGATCCATGACGGCCTTGTCGGTTTCGATTTCAGCGAGCGCCTCCCCTGCCTGCACCGAATCCCCTTCGCGCTTTTTCCAGGCAAGGAGGACGCCCTCTTCCATGGTGTCGGTTAATTTTGGCATTACGACGCGGCTAGCCATAAAAGTCCCTCACGGATGCTGAAAAAGTCCCCCATCTTCGATCTCGGTCTCCCGTCCCCCTCCACGTACCACATCGGTACGCCTCGAGGTTTTCGCTCCCTGCGGCCTCGCCCGAGAAAGAGGTGCGTCTTGGCGCGCCTGGGGCTGGACGGGTGTGACTGCCGGCCTTTTGAGCATCCTTAAGATTTGGAGGTGTCTTTCAATCATCATCACCATTTAACTAGTAGAGCGGTTAAACCATGCGAAGAACTTGCTGATCAATCCATCTGGTGTTTCGGGCTGCCTCGCAGGGTCCGGATATTCAATCCAAGGCTCCTGAGAACCCAAGTAGGTGCCCCCCCGGACGCTCAGTTGGCTGCGGAGTTGCGAGTAGCCCTGTCCTTGGAGCGTACGAATTAATTCCTCCAGCGCTGCCCCCGGTGTATCGTGCGCCGTGGTCACTACGCGCGTCGTTTCATATCGCAGAATGGCATGATATCCTCCGTCGCCTTGCTCAAACACGATTGGCCTACTGAAGCCACGTTCGCGTGTATCGAGGCCGGCCAATTGATGTTTCTCCTGTGCCTGGTCTGACATAGCAAATTCCGGATAGAAAGCCGTGCGAGACGGGCGGGACGCGCGAGACGAGCAAACGAGGTGGAAATCCAATCTGTCCACGTCGCGCATTTCTCGCATATCCCGCGCGTCACGCTTTTCCTTATGTCAGAGAGCCCGAAATACGGCCAAAAGATCGCTCAATGCAATGGTCTTGTTCCGCAGGATGGCGCGCTGGGCCTGCATCGGCTCCATCGCCGAGGCTCGCTCATGGCCGCCTTTTAAGATCGCGGCTCCGAGGGCGAGCACGTCCTTGCATTCCTTTTCGACTTTACTCTTGACCACGGGATTCACCGCGAGAATGTCCGCCATCGTTGCGCGCGTCGCGGAGAGATGCGCGTGCAGTTCCTCGTCCGGGTATGACTTTCTGGCTGCCTCATCGAGGCAGCGGTCGAGATACTGCGTCAGGAACACATAGAGCCGAACGAGCGTCTCCGTGATCTCGATATGACCGGGAGCCTGGGTTTGTGCAAACATGGGTGATCGTGCCTCCTTCGCTTATTGTACGCCGTACAGTGCTTTGACGGCTTCGATGACGCGCTCCTTGTCCGGGAGGGCGGCATCTTCCAATGGGCGACTATAGGGCATCGGCACATCTTCTCCTGTGACGCGCTGGATGGGAGCGTCCAGGTAGTCGAATGCCGCCGCGTACACGCTCTCGGCAATCTGCGCACCCAACCCGCAAAAACGCCAACCCTCTTCGACGATCACGAGACGCCCGGTCTTTTTAACCGAGGCCACGATCGTTGGAAGATCCAACGGGTTGAGGGTGCGGGGATCGATGACCTCGACCTCGATGCCCTCTCGACTGAGCTGATCGGCTGCTTCCAGCGCCAGCAGGAGCATCTTCGAATAGGCGACGATCGTTACATCGCGTCCGGCACGCTTCACCTCGGCAACACCAATCGGGATCGTGTACTCACCGTCTCCCACATCCCCCTTCGTTCCGTACAGCAATTGCGCTTCGAGGAAGATGACAGGATTCTTGTCCCGGATAGCGCTCTTCAGCAGGCCCTTCGCATCGTGCGGTGTGGCCGGCGCGATCACTTTCAATCCCGGCACGTGACAGAACCAGGCCTCCAGACTTTGCGAATGCTGCGCGCCTAATTGGTGCGCTGCGCTGCCCGGTCCGCGAATCACAAGCGGTACTGACAGCTGGCCTCCCGACATGTAATGAATTTTTGCGGCGTTGTTGACGATCTGATCCAATGCCAGAATGCCGAAATTCATGGTCATGAGCTCGACGATGGGATGTAACCCCGCCATGGCGGCGCCGATTGCCAGGCCCGTGAAGCCGGCTTCCGTGATCGGGGTATCCACCACCCGCTGTGGGCCGAATTCTTCCACGAAACCCTTGCTGACCTTGAAGGCGCCCTGGTAGTAGCCCACTTCCTCCCCGATCAGAAAAATGCGCGAGTCCCGACGCATCTCTTCCCGCATAGCCTGGTTGAGAGCTTCCCGATAGGACATCAACATGTGACAACCTGACGGCTGTTGAAACAGCCTTCCAGCGGCGTTCTCAGGTCGAAACAATCCTCAACGTACCCCATCGGGAAGGAGCTGCTCTGGCAGCTCGGGGTGGGCGGGTGAGAAGGGTACGCCTCCGGTTGCTTCTCCCCTGCAGCCTTGCTGGCAAGCTGTTTGACCAGCCGGTTACTCAGCCAGAACGTCATTATATAGCTCCGATAGAACAGGGAATGGGCTCTCATCAGCGAACTTCACGGCGGCCGTCACGACCTCGCCGACTTCCCGTTCAAGCTGTATGAAATCGGCCTCGGTACCTAGGTTGGTGTTCAAGATCGTTTCCTTAAGCAATGGAAGAGGGTCGCGTTTACGGTGCTCCTCCACTTCTTCTTTGGTCCGGTAATGTCCGTGTGCCGGGTCGGACATCGAGTGGCCCATGAACCGGTAGGTCATCGCCTCGATGAAAAATGGTCCCTGCCCGGCACGCACCTGCTCGACGACCTTACGCATCACATCGCGCACGGCCAATACATCCATGCCATCTACGCGCTCAGCCATGATGCCATAGGAGCGGGCCGCCCCCGCCACGTCCGCATAGAGTGCAATGGCCCGTTCAGCCGACGTCCCCATTCCGTAGCGGTTGTTCTCGCAGACGAAGATCACAGGAAGCTTCCACAAGGCCGCCAAATTGAGCGCTTCGTGTGCCTGGCCGCTCGGGATCGCCCCTTCACCGAAGAAGCAGACGGTCACGAGGTCGAGCTTTTGATACTTGGTCGCGAAGGCCAGGCCTGTAGCAAGGGGAATATGGCCCCCGACAATGGCGTAGCCGCCCATGAACCGGCGTGGAGCATCCACCAGGTGCATGGAGCCCCCTTTGCCCTGGCACAGACCCGTCGCTTTGCCGAACAGCTCGGCCATCACATGGCCGGGGTCGGAGCCTCGGGCGAGGCAGTGCCCGTGGTCGCGGTACGCGCTGATCGCGTAGTCATCCGGTCGAAGTGCGGCGATGGCCCCGACTGCAATGGCCTCTTCGCCGATATAGAGATGAAGGAAACCGGCAATTTTTGCGAGGGCGTACATCTCCGCCGATTTTTCTTCGAACCGGCGAATCAGCAGCATTTGACGATAGAGGAACAGCACGTCGCTCCGGTCAATACTTGGCATAATCATGATGAAGAGCCTAGCCGAGCAAGACTGGCGGGACGAGCGAGGGTTCGAGGTCCGAAGTTCGAGGTTTTCAGAACTTCGAACCCAGAACTTCGAACTTCGGATCGCGCCCTTCTCGCATGTCTCACGCGTCACGGTCCAGGGACATTGGCGGACTTTTTCAGCATTCTGCTAGAGAAGCACCTTTACGTCCGTGCCTTCGACCTTCACTTCATACCGCTCCACTTTCGCCGCGGGATTCGCCAAGCCGGCGCCTGTGGTGACATCGTATTGCCAGCCGTGCCAGGGACAGGTCACGACGGACCCTTCGAGATCCCCCTCGCCGAGCGGGCCACCACGGTGGATACAGGTGTTGTCTATAGCGTGGAAGGCGCCATCGACATTAAAAACCGCGAGGGTTTTCCCGTTCACTTCCACGACGATCCCTTGGCCCGATTTCACATCAGTTGTGCCTGTCACCCGCACGAACTCTCCCATTGCCTGCCCGTCCTTTCGCCGTTCGGTCATGTTGTCGCAAATGGTTTTTTGATTTTGCTCAACAGGCTTTCAATCGGCGGAACTCCCTTTACACCGCCGGTGACTTCCGCAATAATTTTCTGTGCGATATCCCGGAACGCCGCCGATTGCGGCGACGCCGGATTGGCCACGACGATCGGGGTTCCCGAGTCGCCGCCATCGCGAATCGCCGGGTCAATCGGCACTCGACCGAGGAATGGCACCCCGAGTGTGGCGGCGGCCCGCTCCCCTCCCCCGTACGAAAATATTTCCGTTCGCTCGCCGCAGTGGCCGCAGAGAAAGTAACTCATGTTCTCCACAATGCCGAGAAGCGGCACATTCACTTTTTGGAACATCATCATGCCTTTGCGGACATCGTGCAGGGCCACTTCCTGCGGGGTCGTGACGGTGACGGCGCCGGTTAGCGGAACCAATTGGGTAAGGGTGAGCTGCGCGTCTCCGGTGCCGGGCGGCAGATCGATAAGCAAGTAATCCAGTTCACCCCACAGCACGTCTCGGAAGAGCTGTTGAATGGCGGTATGGACCATTGGACCTCGCCAGACCACGGCGGTGTCTTCCGGGACGAAAAATCCCATGGAGATAAGTTTGACGCCGTGACTTTCGGCTGGAGCGATCTTCCCGTCTTTCTGTTCCGGGGGCTTGGTCACGCCCATCATCATGGGAATGTTCGGACCATAAATATCCGCATCGAGCAGGCCGACCTTGGCGCCGGTCAAGGCTAGGGCTACGGCGAGATTGACGGAGACCGTGGATTTGCCGACCCCGCCTTTGCCGCTGCTGACGGCGATGACGTATTTGACGCCGGGAATGAGGTTGTCTTTCCCGTGACCAGCCTGGGGTTCAGCGGGATGTTGATCAGCCATGGAGCGCTCCTCCTCTAAGTCCACAATCGAATAGGACTGGCTCTAAGGCCAGCCACTCCATCATAAGCGAAGGACAGGGTGAAAGAAAATGGGTCTATTGCGCTATGGACGGTGGCTCAATGGGGGAATGCCTAGAGGAAAGATCAAATAGTCTGTCGGGAGAGTTTTTCGCGAACCGATTACCCGACGGTGGGATCGTTGCGGCGAAGATTGGTGGCGAGCCCGATCAGCGAAAGGGTATAAATGATCCATTTCGAAGGGTCGAAGTTATACCACTTCGGTCCGTTGCGGAAATCGCGCGCGTAGGCATGATGAAAGTTGTGATATCCCTCGCCAAAACTGACGAAGGAGACTAGCCAGCTATCGCGGCTGCTGTCTTTCTTGGTGTAGGGCTGTGCTCCCACCATGTGACAGAGTGAATTGATCGTGAAGGTGGAGTTCAGCACCATGAACATCCGGAAGAGACCACCCAATAGGAAGGCGCTGATGCCGCCCTGCCAGCCGCCGTGCCAGACACCGAGGACAAAAGGGAGCAGCAGTCCCGTGACCACGATCGGCCAGTAGTAGCGATCTTGCCACATCACGACAGGGTCGCGGCGCAGACGGATCTCGTACTTCTGTGTGCGATAGGGGGTATCGTAAAAGAGCCAGCCGCAGTGGCTGTACCAGAATCCCTTGGTCGCGTTGTAGGGATCTTCTTCTTCGTCAGTCTTGGCGTGATGCCGGATGTGGTCGCCACCCCATGTGAGAGCAGAGTTTTGCATGGCCCAACCACCGGCGACGAGAATACAGACCTTGACCCAGTTCGGGCATTCGAAACTCTGGTGTGATACCAACCGATGATAGCCGACGGTGATACCCATGCCCGTGACGATGTACATCACCGAGAACAGGACCCAGTCGAAGAGACTAAAGCCGAAGTAATACCCATAGAGTGGAAGGCCGATAACCGTGGCGACGACGATAGCACAGAATAGAGCCAAGTTTAACGGCACAAATACGTCTTCTGTCTGTGTCGCTTCAGTTGTTGTAGCGAGCATTACTCTCTCCTTGGAGCATTCATCCATCGCTTCACCGGAGGATCTGACGGGGAGGACGAAGCAGTCGAACCAGTATACCGAATTGGTGCGAATGTTTCAACAGAATGCTCGCAGTGTATACTGATGGTGTTCTTTCATCTCACTGCCAGTGGGGATGCAGATGCCTACAATTTCTTCCCCTCTCGAACCTGCGGTCTACCGTATCGGTGAACAGCTCGCTCGTCTCTCTGCCGGCCGAACTCCGACTCTCTTTGAGGGCCGCTGGTGGTCGCAAACGGCCCTCAACCTGGCCATGCAGGACAGCCTCTTCAAGACACAGCTGTTTCGATTCATTGATGTCCTGCCCTCTGTCACAGACGACCAGGAGGTGGTCGCGCTGGCTCGCGAGTACTTGAGCGATGGAGACACACCAATCTTTGGCGGCCAATGGGGGCTCAAAGCCCTTTCCGCCACCACCTTAGGGGCTCGGCTCAGCGGCAAGGTGATCAGAAGCCAGGTCGAGCACATGGCGCGCGCCTTCATTGCCGGAGCGACAGTAGAGGAAGCGGCGCCGCGGTTGACCGATCTTTGGCAGCATGGGCGAGCCTGGTCGATCGACTTGTTGGGTGAGGCCACCATCAGCGATCGTGAGGCTGATCGGTACCGCGATCGCTGTCTGGAAGCCCTGACCTTGCTCGCGCGCGAGGCGGTCTCGTGGCCGTCCCATCCCTTACTGGAGCGGGACCATCTCGGACCGATACCGCGGGTCCAGCTCTCCATCAAAATCTCCGCACTCTCTCCGCACCTCGACCCGATCGATCCGAAAGGAAGCTACCATTCTGTAGTCGCGCGGCTTCGACCTATTCTCGATCTGGCGATGCGCCTCCCCGCGTCGTTGATCTTCGATATGGAACAAGCCGATACAAAAACATTACTGGTGGAGATCTTCACCAGGCTCTTTGCGGAGCCTTCCTACAAGGCCTATCCATATGCGGGTCTCGCGTTGCAGGCCTACCATCTGGAAACTGAACGAGATATCGAGGAACTCCTGTCCTGGGTTCACCGCCGTGGCGCGCCCATCACGATTCGACTGGTGAAAGGGGCCTATTGGGATTCCGACATGATCCGCTACCGGCAACGAGGCTGGGCTGTTCCTCTCTTTGAACAAAAAGTATTGACGGATGCCAACTATGAAGCGCTCACGCATCTTATTTTATCTCAGACATCCCTGATTCGACCGGCCTTTGGGACGCACAACCTCCGTACGTTGGCCCACATCGAGGCGGTTGCGGAATCGCTCGGGCTCCCTCCAGAGACCTGGGAATATCAGATGATCTACGGCATGGCCGAGCCCTTTCAGCATGCGGTCACGCAACATGGGCGCCGGTTGCGTCTCTATACCCCGGTGGGTGATCTGCTTCCAGGCATGGCCTATCTCGTACGGCGATTGCTGGAAAACACCTCGAATGAATCGTTCCTGCGGAAGGAGTATGTGGAATCCCAGTCTTTGAGCACGTTGCTGGCTCCGCCTGTTCATGAGGGAATGAGTCAGAAGCAGCACCTCGTGTCTCAACCGGCCGGTATGCAGGAGTTTAGCAATGAACCGCAGCGGGATTTTTCGCAGGCCGGCAGCCGAGCGGCGATGCAGCAGGCCCTGGCGGCCGTGCGGTCGCAACTGGGCCGGCAGTGGACTTCGTCGTCCGAGGGGCTGGGCCTGACAGGGCCTGTCATCGAGTCTCGCAATCCCGGACGTCCAGATGAAGTCGTGGGCCGGATGTCCAGCGCGAGCTCGGAGGATGTCGAGCAGGCGGTGCGCCGGGCAGTTCAGGTAAGGGAATCCTGGCGCGACAGCACAACGGAACGACGAGTGGACATCATACGTGCCGCCGCTGCGCTCATGCGGACAAGGCGCGATGAGTTGGCGGGATGGGAGATAGTGGAATGTGGTAAGCCGTGGAGGGAGGCGGATGCGGATCTCGCGGAAGCGATCGACTTTCTGGAATTTTATGCGGCAGACTGGCGCAGGCTCGCTTCCCCAAGACGGTTAGGACAGGAACCGGGTGAACTGAACCTGCGTCTCTATAGCCCTCGCGGTGTGACGGCAGTCATCGCCCCGTGGAATTTTCCGCTGGCAATTCCCACCGGCATGGTGTCGGCGGCGCTTGTGACCGGGAATCCCGTGATCTTCAAACCCTCCGAGCGCTCGCCAATGATGGGCCGCTGGCTCGCGGAGATCTTGCGGGAGGCCGGTCTGCCTGAAGGAGTATTCTGTTGTCTGCCTGGTGGGCCCGACATCGGACGGGCGTTGGTGCGCCATCCTGAGATCGCGACAATCGCGTTTACCGGTTCGAAGGACGTGGGGCTCGGCATCCTGAAAGACGCCGGTACTCTTATGCCGGGGCAACACATGGTCAAGCGGGTGCTTGCCGAGATGGGAGGAAAAAACGCTATCATCGTGGATGAGACTGCGGATCTCGATGACGCAATCACTGGAGTGGTCTCATCGTTCACTGGCTATGCGGGACAGAAATGTTCCGCCTGCTCGCGGGCGATCGTTCACGCTGCGATCTACGATAGTTTTCTGGAGCGCCTCAAAGAGGCGGTGCTGAGCCTGAGGGTCGGAAATCCGGAAGAGCCGGGCACGCAGGTCGGGCCGGTGATCGATCGGCGAGCGCAATCAAGGATTCAGGAATACATCGAGATCGGGAAGAAGGAGGCCCGCCTGCTGGTAGAAGGGACTGTGACGGGACCAGGGTGGTATGTCGGGCCGACGGTCTTTGCGGATGTGGCGCCGACACATCGAGTAGCCCAGGAGGAAATCTTTGGGCCGATCCTCGCGGTGATGAAGGCCGCATCTTTTCAAGAAGCGCTGGCCCTGGCGAATTCGACGCCCTATGCACTAACCGGCGGAGTCTATTCACGGACCCCTTCTAACCTGGAACTGGCACCGCAACGGTTCGATGTCGGGAATCTCTATCTGAATCGTCCGATCACCGGCGCGTTAGTCGGCCGCCAGCCGTTTGGGGGCCATCGGCTCTCCGGAGTCGGAGCGAAAGCCGGGGGTGAAGAGTACCTGACGCAATTCGTGGTCACTCGCGTCGTCAGCGAGCAGACCCTCCGTCGAGGATTCGCGCCGCCCGAGTGAGGGCTTCGGCGGCTTGATCTCGTAAGATTCCAGTTCTTCCATAATATCCGTGACCACGCCCCGGTCGTCCAATGAAGAGAGTTCCTGCCGCTCGATGTACTTGACCAAGCCCACACCCTTCACAAACCAGGCGGTCATCACATCGGTTCCCTGGGTCGTCCTCTTCACGCCGGAGAGATGAATCTGCATATGCATGCGCGCTTCCACCTTCACGGCATCCTTGAACGTGCCGGCCGGCACAGTGACCGATTCCTGTCCCACCACTGTGGCATCGCCCTCCGCATCGGCCTTTTCGTTGACGCCGTCCTGATCCAGATCGGCGCCGAAGTCCAACTCTTTGCGGTTGAATTGCGGAAAGGACGACGAGACTTTCATCGGGAAGCGCACGATCTGATAGGGCACGAGCTGTTTTTCAAATGGCGTGCCTGGTTCCGAGCCGTAATAGACGATGCCGACGCTATCGCGGCGGTAGAAACTATCCGAAGGGCCATGGTTGCCTGGATTGGTATCGTGGAACACGGTGACGGTCATGCCGGTGAGGGCTTTCGTACCGGTGACCGAGGACACGTTGGAGAAAAATTTATGCTCGATCGTTTGCAGAGGCCCTTCAGTAATCTGCCCACGATAGTGCCATTCGTTCGCGATCTGATCGGGGAAGTAGTCAGCGGACTGGGCGATAATACTGGCGTCTTCCGCCGCGAGAGTTGCTGACCAGGTGCTCCAGACGAGCAGCAGCGTTGTCCCCAACATAAGGGCCATTCGATATCCTGGCTTCTTCAGCGGCATGCGCTTGATCCTCCACCGGTTGAACGATGCGATGACCGTACCATAGGAATCCTGGAGGCGGCAAGGGAAAGAGATCGGCTCAAGCCTGCAATATTCATCAAGCTTCTGCTGCAAGCGCGGATACGCGGCTGCGACCGACATTCTCGCCGTTCAGCCCATCGACATACTGCACGAGTATGCTCAGCACTTCACGCCTCCGAGTGCCCGTTTCGCTTCGCGTCTGCACGCTTTCGCGACGAACCTTCATGAATAGTGCAGGCTAGTCCATGTCGGCCTACAGGCTTGCCTTTGTACGATATCCCACCCATAATCCCCTGGCAGGATGTTGAAAAAGTCCGCCAGCTTCGTTCTCGCGTCGTTCAGACCCTCAACGGGGACCCGGCCGCCTCACTCACTCGGCGGCGCGCACAGACGTGGTGCTCCTTATTCGTCGCACCGTGCGCCCCAGAGGCTACGCCTCCGGTGTTTTCATCGGCTGCGGCCTTGCTGGAGGAACTCTTTGAACATCCTGCAGAGCGGCTTTCTCTTCGTCGGAGCCGTTCTGTTCGGCGACATCCAGAGGTATCGACATGGGTTTCTCCATTGGCCACTAAGCGACAAGCCGCCTAG